>Ga0208231_1000440_pt1 | contig 11716 bp, 10 predicted proteins | sample LakMenEpi15Jun12_FD_150702 | JGI IMG/M metagenome (GOLD analysis project Ga0208231, IMG submission 150702) | Freshwater microbial communities from Lake Mendota, WI - 15JUN2012 deep hole epilimnion (SPAdes) | ecosystem: Environmental > Aquatic > Freshwater > Lentic | place: Lake Mendota, Madison...
TGGCACCCCTGCTGGCAGCTTCCATGACACCTGGACCGCCCCCGGTTACCACATTAAAGCCGGCTTTCGCCACACGCGCCCCCATTTCGCGCGATTGTTGGTAGTATTCATTGTCTTCTTGGAAGCGGGCGGATCCAAAAATGGAAATACATGGACCTTCAAAGTGCAAACTGCGGAAGCCTTTGATGAATTGAAAAAAGACGCTGAGGGCGAAGGTGAATTCGGCGAATCTGCTTCGGGGTCCTTGGTAAATTTTAAGATCGTTATTGCGGTTGTAAGTGTATTTTTCTGTCATGTAGGTGTTTCAAATATCGCAATTTAAATATCTTCTAGGGAGTAACCTTGATAGGATCCTTGATATCCTTGAAAATTGGGGAGGAGCTTGGCGGATTTGGCCTTCAACTTGCCCAGGTCGATGTTGTTGGCTTTCCTTTTCACTTCGCAAAACAGCACTTTTTTCTCAATGTCATTCACCGCAACAATGTCGATCTCGTTTTCGTTGTTCTTCTCCCAATACGTACCAATGAGGTTGTATTTCTTTTCGCGTTTGAGTTTTTCGATGAAGTATTTTTCCAAAATTTTGCCGCTGTAGGTGTCGTAGTCGCGATCCACAATTTGGGCGATGTACTCGATGTTTCCTGCCTCGATGGCACTGCGGTATTTATAGATGAAGCGGAACCAAAAGCTCAGAAAATTGTCGGCAATGGCATATTTGATCACGCGAGAGGTGGGTTTGGCAAGGATGGGACGTACTTTATGGATGAGTCCATAGCTGCTTTCCAATCGTTCCAAAAAGCCCCCAGTTTGGATTTCCATGATGGATTCAATTTCCACGCGAGATGTTTTGCCAGAGGCAATCAATGAGAGAATGGAGAAATAGTTGCCATACTCTTTGCCGAATTCTTCGATCAGTACATTCTTCCCTTCTTCCAAGAACAGCGAATTCTCACGCAACACCTGAGCGAGCATGGCTGTTTTTGTGAACGCCTTTTGTGAAACCAACAATTCCACGTATTTCGCTACCCCGCCCGTAATCAAATAAAACGCGAGCAAATCTTCCCCGCTGTGCTGGGGGTGATAATCGGTGAGGATTTCTTTTAAAGTGCCCACATCAAACGATTTCAGGTGCATTTTGTGGGTGGCCCGACCGAACAAGGGTTCTTTGGCATTCTCAAAAATGCGGGTCATCAAGGAGTACACCGAGCCACAGAGCAGCAAGTTGATTTTGGCGTCGCGCTTGCTGGCATCCCACAGGTTTTGCATATCAGAAAATATCGCCGCATTCACCGTATTGAATTCTTGAAATTCATCGATGATCAGCGTGAACTGTCGGGTTTTTGCGATTTCCAACAACAAGCCAAATACGACTTTGAACGACTTGAATTCGCCAAACAAGGGTATCTGCAATTTTTGCTTCATCTCTTCTGCAAATTCTTGGCAGAGCAAGGCCTCGTTTTTCTTGGCGATGAAAAAATAGAGTTGGGGCGATTCCCGGTACGCCTCCAACAGCAGGCTGGTTTTGCCAATTCTTCGCCGGCCGATGACGAAGGTCATTTGGGCCGACTGATGCGACAGGTCCTCAATCTGTTTCAATTGAGCCAATTCTGATGCGCGGTTGTAGAATTTCATGATTTATCGCAATGCAAATTACCGTAACGTAGGTTGCGATAACAAAAGTACGAACTATTTTCATACTTGCAAAATCTTTGTAGTATTGGATTTACAGCAGATTTTTGGCTTTTAATTTTGAGTTTAAATGCGGGTGGCGGATTGGACATTTTTGCCCAAATTGGGCTTTCAACATCGCCAAACTCGGTAGTAAAACATCGCCAAAGTCGGAAGTTGAAGCGATTGACTGGCTTGTAAAAAAACAAAAGAGCCCCGGCATGCCGGGGCTCTTTTGTTCGCAGACCTGGCTGCGGAAAAGGGTTTATCTGCTGCCCAAGGTCCCAATCAAATTGGAACGCTTCACAGCGCGATGAAATGTATCAATAATTAGAAACGCTCGTCGGCACCGAAGAAGAAGTTGCCTTCTATCTCGGCGTTCTCATCGCTGTCGCTACCGTGAATGGCATTGGCATCGATGCTCTTGGCGAACAAGTTGCGGATGGTACCTGCATCGGCCTTCTGAGGATCAGTAGCACCAATCAACTTGCGGAAATCTTCAATGGCGTTGTCTTTTTCCAAGATCGCAGCATAGATAGGACCGCTGGTCATGAAGCTCACCAAATCGTTGAAGAAAGGACGTTCTCTGTGGATACCATAGAAATCACCAGCGCGTTCTTCGCTCAATTGGGTGTATTTCAATGCCACCACTTTGAAGCCGGCTTGAATGATTTGATCCAAAATTTTTCCTGCGTGGCCGTTTGCGACTGCATCGGGCTTAATCATCGTAAAAGTGCGGTTTGTTGCCATGTTTTTATTAAATCGCCGCAAATTTCGTGATTATTCAGGAGATTCCGCTACAAAATCGCTCAAATAACTGAAATGTGCGGTCAAATTGCCCCCTTTGGCGATCGTTGCTTCTTCAATTAACCGAGAATTTCCGAGCATCAATTCCGGAATCACGTGTTGCAATAACATTTCCCCAAACTCCTCGCTCGCATCCTTTGGCAATTCGTTGGGCAAATTCCCGACCGACATCACGTCCACCGAATCTTCCGTGAAAGGTTCACAAGGCGATTGCTTACGTCGGCTCCACCCAATCACCGGCTCCGCAATGCTTGTGGCCTTGTAAGTGATCGGCACGCTGCCCTCTACATCACAACTAATGTCTGCAATTACCGTTGGCGCGAACTTCTCGGGATCTCGGGTATCGCCCGTTTCAAATAACCGCGGCAAATCTTCTGTCCAATAGATGCCATTCACCAGCAAATCGGTTCGTTCGGCATAGCCCTTGAACTGACTTTTGTATTCTCCGTGGTGTTTGTAAAAATGTTGCGTATCCCATTGCGTAAGGGTAGGGTGAACATACAAATCTGGGCTGTTCAATTGCACAAAAATGGGTTCGCTGTAGTTGATGTGTAAGTATTGGCTGGGGGTTACTTCGCGAATTTGCAGGGCACGGAGCAAATCCAAAGCCCCTTGCGATACCCTGCCGCCGCCTGTCACCGCAATCCGCAAATTTGGCAATTCCACCCGCAGCAATTGTGTAAGAATGTCGGCGTAATTCTTGCTCTGATGGGCCGGCTTCAACGAATACAAACCGTGCTTTTTGCCGTACACAAGTAAGCCGTTGTATGTGCCCACCACGCCAGCATACCGACCAAAACCCAGCACACGGGCGCCAGTTTCATAGCGCAATACTTCGTAATCGATGAGGGTGATATGCTTCTTCAGAACCGTCTGCAACATCCCGCGGTTATAGGGTTGTTTTTTGATGGTGTGCGAAAAGAAAAAATAGGTTTTTTCGGGAATCAACGCCTCGCTTGGAACCTCTTTGATGTTCAATATAACATCGCAATGTACCAAATCATCCACCACATCGACCCCTACTTCGCGGTAAGCCTCGTCGCTAAAACAACGCGTGGGCGAAGATTCTACAGACACTTTAATTTGGGGATAGCGCTGCTGCAATGCCACACATTGTATAGGGGATAATGCAACCCGGTTGTCGGGCGGATTTTTGCGTTCTCTCGATAAACCAATTTTCACGAATCAAAGGAACAAAATATTTCCTTCCTTTGAAAGTCTGCTTCGCACATGTGTTTCAGTTACGCCATCAATTTTTCAGCCAATGCCTTGCAATCGAAGTTGCAACTGGGGGATGTTGGATCGTTGGATATTCAATTGCCTTGGGAAACGCCATCCGCGGAAGCAGCTGTACGGGAGCCGGGTTATTTCATCAGTGGGTTTGATCGACCTTTGATGCCGGTTGTGACTGTCACAAACGCCCGGGAACAGTATGCGCTTACCGCGATGCGCTGGGGTTTGGTACCTCACTGGTGCAAATCGCAGGAACAATCTCAAGAACTGAGCTTGTACGGACTCAATGCGAGGGCTGAAACGTTGGATGAGAAACCATTGTTTCGCGATGCATGGAAATCGCAACCCTGTTTGGTGCCGTTGAGTGGTTTTTTTGAATGGCAGTCTGTGGGAAAGAGAAAGCAACCCTATTATATCTATTCATCGGATCAATCGCCTTTGTTGATCGCGGGAGTTTTCGCTGTGTGGTTGGACACCCAGACGGGGGAAGAGATGAAATCTTATTCCATCATCACAACGGAAGCCAATGCACTGATGTCTGAAATTCACAATGTAAAAAAACGCATGCCCGTTATATTGGGAAGCGATGACGCGAAGGCCTATTTAAGGAGCGATGTTGAGACAAGGGCGGCTTTGTTAAAACCCTGTGAAGAAAGTGTTATTTCTGCCCATCCGGTGGGGACATGGCTCAATGCTGTTAAAGCGCAGCGCAATGTTTCGCAGGCACTTTTACCCATTGAAAAAGATTTTCCACAGACATTATTCTGAGATTTTCGTATACTATATTTGCGCCCCTAATGAAAACGCTCCGTCGGCTGACTCTGATTGTATCAATTGCTATTACCGCTGTGTCCTGTAACCAAACAGACAATGCAACAGCGAAGAAAATCAAGGATTCTTCCAACAACAAACCTGCAGTGGTTTTGATGCCGATCGACGCAGAGTGGACAGCCTTTGCGCATTACATTGCGGGTGTTCACGATTCAAACAACGATAGTTTAGAGAAAACAGAATTTTGGAAAATGCATGCGGCGAAAACCGATTTGCGTTGGCGTTTGCTTACCCAAAATGTGGGTCAACCTATTTCTACATGGGTTACTGAGAAAAAATACTTGACGGCATCTGCTCCAAAAACGTTGTTGTACCCTTTCGCGGGTGGCGATTTCTTTTATGCCAACTTGTTCTATCCTAACCGCGACACAGTGATCATGATTGGTCTAGAACCCACAGGATCTCGTTTTCAACCGGATAGCATCGCCGCAGACAAAATGGAAGACTACCTTACCACATTGGATAGGTGCATGTTCTACCCCCACAAATTGGGCTTTTTCCGTACCTTGAGTATGGATGATGACTTCGCCCATGAATTGATGAATGGCACCTTGCATACTTTCATGTTCTATCTTGCCCGAAATGGTTTTAATATCCATTATGTCGATTATTTTGACGTGGATGCAAACGGCATCAAGATTGCCGTGAAAGCAGGCGCAGAGCCCACCGGCATCCGCATAGGTTACAGCAGACCTGGCGATAAACAAGTGCGTGAGCTCGTGTATTTGAGTAAGGACATCAGCAATACGGGGAACAAAAAAGACCCCAGCGTATTGGCCTACCTGAAACAGCGGGGCAATGTGGTGTCGTTTTTCAAGGCGGCGAGTTATTTGATGTATAAAGACTACTTTTCAGACATCACCAATGTGGTTTTGGGTCAGTCAAAAATTATTTTGCAAGACGATAGCGGAATGCCATTGTCGGCCATGCAAAAAGGCGGATTCACCACCGAAGTGTTGGGTGAGTACACAAAAACCATTGGGTTGTTCTCTAACTATTTCCAAAAGGATATGCGCGCGGAATACGAGGCGAAGAAACCGGCGAAGTTGCCTTTCACCATTGGTTACAATGCCGAATTTGGCGAGTGTAACTTGCAGTTGGGCACCAAAAAATGAGCAATTTTATTTGTTTTAAGGCCGAATGGCTTTCCAACGACCAGGATCGTGCCGATATTATTACGGCGTATTTAAGCGAATTCCCGTTCACGCATTTTGAGAATGAGGGACAGTGGTTGAAGGCATTTGCAGATGAGCATGATATCGCTGAGAGCGAATATGAGGGCATTGAAGAGGCGGTGATGGACTATTGCGATCGCATTGAATGGAGCATCGTGGAGCGTGAGAATTGGAATGAAATGTGGGAGAAGAATTTCTTTGATCCGTTGCAAGTTGGACAGTTTTATGTGCGTGCTACCTTTCATCCAGAGGCACCAGAAGGTGTTCGGGCGATTACCATTGAACCGAGGATGAGTTTTGGCACGGGTCACCACGCCACGACCCGCTTGATGCTTACTGCGATGCAGGTCTATGGTAAGGATTTTATCGATAGCAGAGTGCTAGACATGGGTTCGGGTACAGGCATTTTGGCGATAGCCGCTGAGATGTTGGGCGCTACCGAGGTGTTGGGTGTGGAAATTGATGATTGGGTGGTCGACAATGCGAACGACAATCTGGTGATTAACCAAACGGCGCACAATAGGATGTTACATGGGGATGTCAAGGCGTTGTCATCGGTTGTGGATGCCTATTATGATGTGGTCTTGGCAAACATCCATCGCGAGGTGATTTTGGCCGATATGGCGGAATATGTGAGGGTTTTGAAAGCCGGAAATAAACTGTTTGTGAGCGGTTTGCAAACCGTGGATGAGGCCGTGGTGGTGTCCCACGCTGTGGGTCTAAACATGAAGCATTTGAAAACGGAAGAATCGGACGGTTGGCTGATGATTCTGTTTGAAAAAATTGCGTGAGGGTGCGGTAATTTTGGGGTATTTTCGTACCTTTATTACCTTTGAGCAGTGTCATTAAATTATTGTCGGATGCGGTAGCAAATCAGATTGCTGCGGGAGAAGTTGTGCAACGTCCGGCCAATGCCATCAAGGAGTTGCTGGAGAACAGTTTGGATGCTGGTGCAAGCAAGATTCAGGTGTTGATAAAGGATGGGGGGAGCACGTTGATGCAGGTGATCGACAATGGCAAGGGGATGAGCGAAACGGATGTTCGGTTGTGTTGGGAGCGTCATGCAACCTCCAAGATTCAGAAAGCAGAAGATTTATTTCATTTGAGTACTTACGGGTTCCGGGGCGAAGCGATGGCTTCCATTGCTGCGGTGGCTCAGGTGGAGATGAAATCGCGCAGGGCGGAGGATGAGGTGGCACAATATATTCGGATTGAGGGCAGTGAAGTATTGGAACAGCGGGCAGATGCTGCGCCGGTGGGCACCAATATTTCGATAAAGAACTTGTTTTACAACATACCTGCGCGTAGGAATTTCCTGAAAAGCATTGCAGTGGAGACCAAACATATCGTGGAGGAGTTTTTGCGTCAGGCCATGGCAAATCCACAGGTAGAGTTTGTGTATCACAACAATGGTCAGTTGGTGTATCATTTCAAGTCACAATCGCCCAAGGAGCGTGTGATGGAGACGTTGGGTAAGAAGCAGGGGAATGAGTTGCTTACGGTTGAGGAGGATACAGACATTGTGCAAATACACGGTTTTGTGGGCGCCCCAGGGTGGGCGAAGCGCACCCGGGGCGAGCAGTATTTTTTCATGAATGGCCGATTCATTCGTTCGAGTTATTTTCACCATGCGGTGGGTTCGGCCTACGAGGGTTTGATAGAATCGGATGCGCATCCAACGTATGCTTTGTATTTGCAGGTGAATCCTGAGAAGGTGGATGTGAACGTGCATCCTACCAAAACGGAGGTGAAGTTTGAAGATGAGAAGCACATTTACAATTTGATCAAGGCGGCTGTAAGAAAGTCGTTGGGTTCATTTGTGGTTCAACCAAATCTGGACCTCGGTGATTTTGACCACCTGGATGCTTTTTTGCGTCAGCCCATTGCGCCGCGGAGCGGCGCAACACCACCGCAATGGCAAAACGGCACCCCCCCTAGCACTGAAAAACGCAATCCGGCCTATAACCCCTTCGGCGACAATGGCGGTGGATATCAACGCAGCAGCCACCAAGATTGGCAGAAAGTGCTGGGATCCGTTGAAATTACTCAGTCAAGATCATCCTCCCAAAATACACCCAACGCACAGATCTTTGGCTCCCCATCCCCCAATGAAAACCCTGAAAAGGATGTGGTTGCGGGTATATTCCCCCTCGGCGACAACTACCTGGTAGCCAACGTCAATGGTCAGTTGTGGGTGGTCGATAAAAAGCGCACGCAGCAACACATTTATTACCACGAATATTTACAGCAGTTGCAAGCCCAATCCGGACTCAGTCAGCAGTTGTTGTTTCCCAGAACCATCGAACTCCCACCGGCACAAATTCCATTGGTGTTGGATTTGATGCAAGAATTGCAGTGGCTTGGGTTCGATTTATCGCATTTTGGTGGAAACACCCTCATTGTCAATGGTGTACCAGCCATCCTATCGCAAGGTGATGAACAAAAACTCATCGAGAACCTGCTAGAAGATTACCAAAATACCCAAGGTGATATCAAACTGGGGAAATACGAAAGCATGGCCCTCTCCATGGCAAGACATGCAGCCCAGCGAAATCCCATCATGCAATCTTTAGAAGAAATGCAATCGCTCATGCAGCGCATGTTATCTTTACCTGATTATCATACAACCCTCAACGGCAAAACACTCTACATCGAAATCTCAGCCACCCAATTGTTTGAGCGCTTTCAAAACCAGAAATTCAAGTCTTAACCATGCCTCAATTAACACCAGCCCTTAAAAATCTACTCATTATCATGGCCCTTGTAGGCCTTGCGCAAGTGGCATTGCCCAATATTGGCTTTAATCCCAATCAGCTGTATCTGTTTTATCCCGATAGTTATCAGTTTCAATGGTGGCAAATCTTTACCCATGTTTTCTGTCATGGAAACATCGGGCATTTTATCTTTAACGGCATCGCCCTTTTCAGTTTTGGGTTGGTGGTAGAACTCAGGCTTGGCGCTCAGCGCTTTTTGCAGTTGTTTTTCTTCGCTGCTTTGGGGGCCGTATTTTTTCACTTCGCCGCGATGGGGTACACAATATTCAATCAAATCGGCACATTTTTTCCAAACCACGCATACGGTTATGAAGCCGTCCCCTACGGTCCGATGGTGGGTGCCTCTGGCGCTGTTTACGGGGTGATGGTCGCCTTTGCCGTTCTCTATCCCAATGAAACTTTGATGTTTTTGTTTATTCCCTATCCCATCAAAGCCAAGTATTTGGTACCGATCATGGTAGGGTTAGATGTGGTGCTAGGATTGGGGAGTTTCTCGGGCGACAATGTAGCCCACTTTGCCCATATCGGGGGTGCTTTGGTTGGGTTGCTCATGATCTTCATTTGGAAGAAGAAAGACCGTGGGCGTATGTACAAATTTGAATCGTAAATCACCCTATGGCAACGTTGCGGGAATGGATATCGAGTAGTAAAACAGGCGTTCAACAGCTGATTTTCATCTGTGTGTTGGTGTTTGTACCGGCATGGTTGATGCAAAGGCTGGATTTAACGGCCGGACTTTGGTGGCTAACCTACACCCCGTCTAATTGGGTGAAACCTTGGTCTTTCGTCACCTACATGTTTCTCCACCTGGGATTTTTCCACCTATTGGGCAATATGCTGTGGTTATATTTTGTGGGCAGCATCCTGCAAGACTTGGTGGGATCTAAGCACATTTATCGTTTGTTTTTGGGTGGGGGTATTTTGGGCGCCGTGTTTTTTCAAGGTATTTATTCCTTTTCGGCCTATGCAGAACAGGGGATTGCGCTACAATTGTTGGGTGCCTCCGGCGGAGTGTCGGCCGTGGTTATCGGTACTGCGATTTTTACGCCTCGGTATCGATTGTTTTTGTTTGGGCTAATCGAAGTGGAACTACGATGGATCGCATTGGTCAAGGTGTTGTTGGATTTGGGTGGGTTGGCCAGTGGCAGCAATGTGGGTGGATATACGGCCCATTTGGGCGGTATTGCTTTTGGCGCCTTATACGTTTTTGGAATCTTGCGTGGCGATTTTTTGCTGGGGTTCTTTGACTTTTTCGACATTCTTTATGATCGTATACGATCTTTTTTTCAAAAAAAATCGCCCAGAAATGCTCCGTTGCGCTTTGAAAAAGGGAACAAAAGAGTAGATTCGAACGCGGCACGTCGCAAGGACGGCCCTTCGGAAGCGGAGGTGAATGTAATCTTGGATAAAATATCGCAGGTGGGCTATAACAACCTTACGGCCAAAGAGAAAGAAACCTTGTTTAAAGCGAGCAAGCCAGAATAAACCCATGATGAAACTGTTAAATATCATCGCTTTTCCCGCTACCGTGGTTCTGGGATTGCTGTTGATGTTGTCAGGATTGGTGCCTAGCATTTCACCAAATCTAAGTTCATGGTTGCCCTTGTTGGGATTGGCATTTCCGGTGCTGTTTCTGTTGGTTTTGCTGACGTTCCTTTATTGGTTAATCCAAAGAAAATGGCGCAGCCTATTTTCGCTTTCTTGTTTGTTGCTGAATTTGGGTCCGGCCAGTTTGTATGTTCAATGGAACGATTTGAACGCCGAGCGAAGCGAGGCGGAATACAGGGAAGAATCCCTGGATGTTGAGATGAATATGGGTTCGCAGCGACTCAAAATCATCAGTTACAATGCCCAGTTGTTTGGGTTATACCAGGATGAAACATCGGTAAGTATCGTGAATACGGAGTATATGCCGGCGATGGATTCGTTTCTGCGGGTGATGAAGGCGGAGAAGGCCGATGTGGTTTGTTTGCAAGAAGTGTATGCCAAATCAGGCGGACTCAAAGCCTTGGCTCGTTTCTTGAAGGCCGAAGGGGGTTTTGATTACAGCCAAACGTATACCTTATCCGATAGTCGTCCTTATGGCATGATTGTATTGAGCAAATACAAAATCAAGCGTTGGCAGCCCATTTCCCTCGGACCCAACACAGGAAATATGGCGATGTGGGTCGACATAGAACTTGCATCGCGCAGCGACAAACACCGTAATGCACGCATACGGGTGTACAATTTGCATCTGCAATCCTTTCGGTTTGCCAAGCAGGATTATGCCGTAATGCAAAAACAAACCCAGAAGCAAGAGATTGACATTGAAGGCAGTAAGGGGATCATTAGTCGGTTGCGCTTGGGCTACAAACGCAGGGCTGAGCAGGTGGCAATTGTGAAAGAAAACATGATAGCCTGTGATTTCCCCAAGATTATTTGTGGAGACTTTAATGATATTCCGGTGAGCTACACGTACCGGCAACTCAGCGCGGGAATGAAAGATGCCTTTGGCGAGGCGGGTCGTGGACTTGAAACCACCTACAAAGGATCCATGCCCAGTTTTCGCATTGATTATATTTTATACGACAATCCGATGCGGGCCATTCGCTATCATAGCGTTGAGGATGTGCCCTCTGATCACAAATTGATTGGCACGGAACTGCAAATTGGCGATTTGTTTAGGGCGTATTGATGGGATACACTCGCTAAGTTTACCCCTTCCTCGGCGAAGTTGCCGGGTTCTGTAGGCAATGACTACAATATCTTTGTTTCCTGTGTATATTTGCACAAATTTACTATGCCATATTTCTTTACTTCAGAATCCGTGTCGGAAGGACACCCAGACAAAGTAGCTGATCAGATTTCAGACGCATTGATTGACAATTTTTTGGCTTACGACCCCAACAGTAAGGTTGCTTGCGAAACATTGGTAACCACCGGTCAGGTTGTTTTGGCGGGAGAGGTAAAATCTGATGCATACTTGGATGTACAAAAAATCGCGCGAGATGTAATCGCAAAAATTGGGTATACTAAGAGTGAATATATGTTTGATTCAAACAGCTGTGGTATCTTGAGTGCCATCCATGAGCAAAGTGCAGATATCAACCAGGGCGTAGAACGTGCAAATCCTGAAGATCAGGGTGCCGGCGACCAGGGTATGATGTTTGGTTATGCCAACAACGAAACCGACACCTACATGCCGTTGCCATTGATGTTGGCCCACATGTTGTTGGAGGAATTGGCTGC
>Ga0208231_1000442_pt1 | contig 11709 bp, 14 predicted proteins | sample LakMenEpi15Jun12_FD_150702 | JGI IMG/M metagenome (GOLD analysis project Ga0208231, IMG submission 150702) | Freshwater microbial communities from Lake Mendota, WI - 15JUN2012 deep hole epilimnion (SPAdes) | ecosystem: Environmental > Aquatic > Freshwater > Lentic | place: Lake Mendota, Madison...
CATCCGAACACGAACCCCAGCCAGCTATTTTGGTAAGGGCCGCATGATGGGCGGCAGGGGCGTCATCTTTCCTGGCAGCTACCGATCCAGATCAGTCATAAATGACACTCTTCAAACCATGACGGCAGGTCAAACCACTCAGCCATCATGGGCAAAAGGATGTTAAATACTTCTTTTGCACAGCATCACTAACCTCCAATGAGACTCCAATTCATAGCCCATTCTTCGTTAGCAAGTGTTGCGATTCTGTCCTTGTTCACGCCAGAACAAGCACAAGCGGCCTTGCTCACCATCAATTATCAAGACTGCACGGAATCCATCGGCATCCACACCGTGCCTCGCAGTGATGTAATGGCCCAACTGCCTACTGACTTCTCGACTCGTTTCGGGTTCGGGGGATTTGGTTCAGCCCCGGGAGCCGATCAAGCTCAGCTCATCGCCCGCACCATGCGCTGCGCCATTGCCACCGTCGCGGGCAGCCAACTCGGCCCGCTCACCACGTCGCACTACGGGGTCATCACCGCCCGCACAGACGCCCAGGTTCTGGCTGGAAGTCCATTTAACGGCATCGACAATTGGCAGCTGGGATACACCACCAGCTCCTCGACCCTGGCCGCCCTGCTGAACACCGCCGGCATGGTCACCCTTGATGCACCTGGTCTGACCTTCACTCAAGACGACTCCTCTGGCTCCTTTGCCACCACCAACTCCCCGCTCTTCACAACCACTGGGAGCCATCTTCCACCCGGCTTGCCCTATCCGGGAGGCTTCATAGCCCACTGGTGGGGTGATGGACCCAAGGGTGAGGTGCGGTCTCGTCAGGTGATCCCCGAGATTGCCTTCCGGTTTAATGGCGCCGTGACGCTCACACCCGCTCCTGGCACCCTTCTGGAAACGATCCTGCAAGCCAAACCAGTGGCCATGGACGTGCCCCTTGGCGGTGCATTTGTCTACGGCCCCACTGAGATTGAATCGGTGCCGGCCCCCCTGCCGTTGCTTGCAGCCCCGATTCTCTTGGGTTGGACACGCCGTTTGCGTGCTTCCTGCCGAGCCCGAACAAACCCACATCCTCTTGGACCCATGGAGCTTGGATGCGGAAGTGACTCCAACGAAAAGGGCTGATCCCATTCGCTGCTACCGATCCAGGGGACCCGGTGTTTCCCCACCTTCCACTCTCTCTAGCCCAGCCCTCCGTAAAAGGCTCCCGAGCAGGCTTCTTCATTCTGCGGGGCGGCCTCAAGGATCGGAGTCATGCCCGCGTTTGGGTGCGTTGGGGCTGCTTGACGCAGCCCTTTGGACAGAAGGCGCGGGTCCTTGACCCCGCCCCGCCCCACAAGGCGCCCTGCTCTTTTCGTCATGTCCCTCCTTCTCCTCTTTGCCGCCCCGAGGAAGATCCCTTCCTGCTCCTCGAATCCACCTTCCATGCCGTTCAAGAAATCCTGGCCCGTTTCCAAGGCGGGCCCCTGCGGCGCTCCTGGATGGATCGGCCCTATGGAGAGGAGGAAATCACCCTCCTGGAAGAAGAAGTGCTTCCTGCCCTCAAGAGCTGCCTGGCTCGCATCGGTGAGCTGGATGAGCAAATCCTCTCCGAGATGGAGATCTTGCCTCACTGCCGCCTCGAAAATGAGCGCATTCAGATCGTCAAGTTGAGGCCCACGTTGGGGTGAGGCCTGGAGGGGGCAGCTGCCCCCCACGGGCGCCACCGTCGTTGATTGTCTGACCAGGCCGGGGGGCCCCTAAGCGTCGCTGGGCATGTGATGCGCAGGCGGATGTCTTCATGGCAGCTCCTCTCCCTTTGGCCCCCAATTCTCCTCCCCTGAAAACAAAAGCAAGAACTGCCATCATGAGCAGAGCCTCAGCCCTGAGGCCTAGCTACGGCTTTGCTGAATACGGCGCCGTAACCGCCGCGTGAAGCCATAGGTGGCCCATGCCCCAAGAAGAGGCAAAGGGCCGGGAACGTTACGACGAACAATCACGGCATGGGGATCACTGAGATTGATCGTGTTGGGGTAATTCATCACAACTGTTGGCAACACTGCCGCCAAGGTCCACTCTTGGTTTGTTGGATTCCTCCGCAGGATGCCCAATCCTGGGCAGCTCCCCGCGGCGGCATGGCTAACCGTGAGGGGCAAGGGCCCACGCAGTGCCATGTAGATGCTCGCTCCATCGGGAGCCCCATCTCCCAGATCAGGCGTGGGGTCGTTGCTCGTGGCCGCCCCGGGGGTGGTTCCACAGGCCCCTGAGTCGGTGAGGTCGTAGGTGACATGGGGATGCAGCTCATCCCAGGGGGGTTGCATTTTGAAGACCTCAACAACATTGCGGATGCGGTCAAACTGATGCAGCTCATCTCTGACCAGCACCATGCCATGGGCATCCCTATTGGTGCCGGAGGGAATCTGTTGACCGGCGATTTTTCCATTGTCAGGATCTCTCCAAACGGCAATAGGTGCCGGGGTGTTCGGTGGATTAAATGCTGGAGCTGAGGGATAGTCCAGACCAAATCGGTACACCGTAAACTCAGAGATGTTTGGTGCTGGGGTTCCGGTGGACAAATGCATGAACTTATTGGATTCAATGCCACCACAACCTGCTGCATTAACCACACTTAGGTCGTATTCACTGACGATCGCCATCGGGGTGGCTTGTGTATCAATGACAAACATGCCACCTCCTCCCAGAGAAGCAAATACATGCTTGCCAGAGCTGGCAGGGATTGGGCAAATCACACTATTAAGGGGACGAATGCCTGCTGCTTGTTTCGGCTGTTGATTGGGCGTAAGGTTGGTCTGATCAGCAACCATATTTTCAACATTACAGTTGATTGAATTGGTCAGATCCATATCCACTGCTATGGGTTGTTCAAGGATCCGACCAGCCCCTCCCACGAAATCAAGACTCGCTGCCGCATTAAAGACAAAATCAGTGATCGCCCCCTCGCTGTTGCGTTTCACGTCTACACGTTCCAGGAGACGACCGTTCTGATTGGCAACAATAATCTGGTTGCCACTAGCTGACCAGAAACTCATGTGATTTTGACGGCCCGTGCTGGTTCGCGTGGTGCGGAACAAGCAGACAGCTTTTTTGGATTCACCATCCACAATTCCTAAATGTCCAGAAGCTACAAAATTCAGGGCCATATAGCGGTTGTCTGGGCTGGGCAAAATGCCATGCATACGCGAGACGTGGGCTTTGGTTGTGAGTTCAGCATCAGGAAAAAGATCTCTCGTAACATCCAAAATCAATGGGTTGTCGATCGGCGTTGGCACCTCCAGATCAGCTGAGTCGTAAATTCTGATCTGTCCCCCATGGCTGCCTAAAGGAGTGGCAGCGCTGATACCTCTGGTGTTGGCTTGGTCACTCAGCCACACTTCATAAGCCCCCCGCGTAGCGCGTGAAGAGCTGGGATTGAGGATCGGCAAGGCATCGAGACCATCAATAACCGTATGTCCACCGGAAGAGGGCGGGTCGGAGTGGCTCCCTCCATGGGACCAAGCCGAATTCGAACCGATAGCTGACCAGCCAATCAAAAGCCCGAGCGCCGTGGATGCACCTGCATGTCTTCCCCTCTTGCTTCCTCGTCTGCTCCGGGTAACAAACGCAGAGGGTGAATTAAACACAGTTGCCCAATCAGATGGCAAAGCACAATGCTGCATTGACGTGGAATCGGCTAAGAAATGACCATTCTGTCTAGGTTGAACTTGAAGTTGTTGGTAGCTTTGCAAAACTAATAAGACTGACCTGGAATATGTTGGAATCCTAACTCCCAAGGACATTCCGTCACTACAGAAGGGCTCTTTTCAAATCAGTCGCAGGGGGCCGCTTCCGCGAGGCTGCGTTTAGCTGTGTAGTCCCACCAGGTTGTTCAGCTGACAAGGGGGTGTGAGGTCGCCAGGGCGCGAGGGGCTTGCAGCCGGCCGTCTCCCCACGGAGCCGAAGGCCCCTCCATCAGCGGCGGCCATGTCCGCTGGATGGGTCTCTTTGGCATGGTGTCCGGACCTGGGAATGCTTTAGAGAACCAGGTGATACCGATGGATCCGCATGTGAACTCAGCTGCAGCGCTCCAGGATCAACCCGAACTTGGTGAGCGAGAGCAGTTATTTCTTTTCTTGTTTTCCAATGGTGTCACATAGAGCAGCAAGCATCTCCTTCTCACCCTGGTTTGCAGGAAATCTGGGATCAGACCAATACGGTTGAAATCCAATTCCGTGCTGAAGAGATACTTTTAAAGTGAGGCAGCTAACAGCGATATATTCATCCGCCACGCCGTCCATATGTATTGAGTGTCCACATTTTCGAAAGGTTTTCCAACGATTATCTGAGTGATCAAATTCCCACGAGGGCCACCGATACGAGCAAGCAGGTCCATCAAATAGGGGAAGACGAACAGATCCTGTGGTTTGAGGTTTAGAAATTGCAGGGAATTGGCGCCATTGAGCTTTTTCATTTAACTTTTCTTGGCGTTCTTTCTCTTCCAGGAGTCTAAGCCTATCAAGAGTAGAACATTGGGCGACCATGCGAAGTACAGCTTCTGAATCTTCGGCTATTGAAAATTGAGGGAGGAGATTAACAAGAGCGATACAGAGAGTTTGACAGATCTTGTGGAATAATCAAAGGTTCCTGCCTACTGGGGTGCAAGGTACCGACCATGGGAACAATAAATAAGCCCATCTAACGACGGCCATCCCTCAGTGGTTCACCTAAACCGCATCACCAGCCCCTGGAGAGCCACCGCTGGAGGGATCCGAAGGGGCTGTCAGCCGACAGTGAAAAAGTCACCAGAACCGACACGAAAAGGTCCTCACGCGGATCGAGAGATGAGTGCAAACGCTGGTGACGATGACAGCCGCCCATCTGAGCTGTTGAAAGAGGTGGAAGGGATGCCTTCTGCCTCAGAAGAAAGCAGCGGCCACCTGGGACTTACAGCCAAGGGGAACCGCTGTGGCGAGGACGCCATGCAGACCCCTGAGGATGTGGAGCGCATGCGCAGGCTCCACGGGATGGGTTGGAGCCAACGGGCCATCGCCCGCGAAGTGGGCTGCTGTCCCCGAACAGTTCGCCGTTATCTGCGGCAGGGGGGCTGGAAGCCCTAAGAGTTCGCTGAAAAACCCGGCGAAACCTGCGAAAATGGGGCAACCGCATGACTGTTGATGCGAGGCCAGCAGGAGCGCAGCGGCTCCCTGTTCTCCTACGTCTCGATCGAGGAGCGGATCCCGGCCAGCCATCCGCTGCGGCGGATCCGGAAGCTGGCGGATCAGGCCCTCGATCGACTCAAGAGCGGCGCGCCGAAACCCAGGCTCGAGTCAGCATCTTAGGCGAGAATGCTCACCAGATTGCTAGCTCCATGAAAGTCAATCCAGAGTATGCGCAATTAGCATCAGATAAGTATGCAAGGCGCATTGTGCAAGAGCAGATTAATCTTGATAAGGTTTCGAAAATCGCCGCGGGACAGCTTACGCATGAATATCTTACTGGCAACAGCCTTCTGATTCTGCTGAAGATGCTGCATCAATCAGTGATGATTGGCTCGATAGCTTCAGAAAGGAGGCTTGCGGAAAGTCAACAGAGGAAATGCAACTGCTATTTGGCAGGATATTGGCGGACGAGATCAAGAGGCCCGAGTCTTTCTCCATACGAACTGTCAAGCTCATGGGGCAACTCGATGGCAAAGCGGCCAGACTCTTTAGCCAACTCTGCTCAATGTCAACTCTATTCATTGCGCAGTCTGCTGTGATTGACTGTCGTGTCATCTCAATGAATGGAAATCCAGCACAGAATGGCCTAAGTGAGTGGGGCCTTAGCTATGGCGACCTGAATATTCTCGAAGAGTATGGACTTATCATCTCCGACTTTAATTCAAGGATTGACTACAGGGCCGTGATTGCAAGATCCGGAACGGTTATTGGTATTCTTGATTACTGCAATGGCAAGTTTGGACTGCTACCGAGTAAGCCTGAAGAGTGGCCTCCCGAAAAAGAGCTACGTGTTACTGGTGTAGGGCTTTCCAATGCTGGCCTGGAGCTTCGCAAAATCGTTCAGCCAAATGAAGTCCAGGAATATACACAGTCTCTCTTGTCCTACTTCCGAGATCAAGGATTTGAATTGACGCCAGTCAGGGGTTGAATATGCTGATTGTTGGCAGAACTGCATAACAAGCCCTTCGAGTGGACAGGCCACCACCAGATCTCAGCTTCCGCCACCACATGCTCCTTGCCTGCCACTCAGGGGCAGCGTTCTGCGGCACACAGACGTTGCGTTGCTTGGCCCCAGGGACTGGCCGGAGCATGGGCGGCCTGAGTAAACTGTTGAATACCCCGGTGCAACTGTAACCGGAGGAACATTTAATGCAAACGATCAAGTATGTTCATTGGCAGGAGGATGATGCCTGGCTTGGCTACCTAGAGGAATATCCTGATTACTGGACGCAAGGCGATACCCTGGCTGATTTAGTTGAACATTTGAAGGATCTGATATTTGTAGAGAGAACGACCTTTTTTACTGGCCTCCTGGTCACAGCGTGCGCTCGGTCAAAGACTCCGAGATTATCCTTTTCAGCCCGCAGTGCGAGCACGCCCTCGCAATGGATCACATGCTGAATTCAATGAAGGGTATAGTTCAAATCTAGAGGCTGGTGCCGCGCTCAGTTGAGTTCAGCTAATTCAGCGCACTACCAAATATCCGCTTGTCAGAACAACTGCAGGGGGTTGAACCCTTTCCGTTTCGGAGGCGCCTGCTCGCCCTCGGCTCCACTTCCACCGGTCATTTGGTCCATAGCTTCGCCCACCGGCAGTGTGGTGGTGGAACGTCGCTCCAGGCTTAGTTTCCAAGCCTGCGTGCCCTGCGGGCTGCTCAGCAACAAGGTGTCGCCATAGGCGGTGAATGTCACCATCGTCATCCCCTGCATCGCAGCCATGGCCTGGGCACTGATCGCACAGTTGGTGCGCTCCGGGGACAGCAACACCTTCCGCTGCACCAGCCGCACCGCCTCCGAGGCCCGCACATCGCTGGGCACATCACTGACGTTGCGCGGCGCTTCGCTGGAGGTCCACATAACGATGTCGCCCTCCTGTTTGCCTGCTCCCGCTGCCGTGGCCTGGTAGCCCAGGGCTGTGGGCACCACCTGCCAGCTCAAGGCCCGCGCCCCTCCGGATACCGTCCTACTCTTCAGCTGCACTGGCGCCAGAAAGTCGTGGCTGCGCTCCACCGCGAAGCGGATCTCCGGTGCGTAGGTGCTCACAACCGTGTGGTTCCCCACCAGGGAACCGTGAAGCGCCACCGGGGGCGATTCGGTGGTGGGCGGCCACGTGCCGAAGGTGCCGGAGCCATCGACGCTCCAGGACATCGATGGCAGATCTTTCAGCGCTGCCATCGCCTGGCGCTTCTGCTCCGCCGACCACCCTTGCATCAAAACGACTTCCGGCTGATTGGCTGCAGCGCTCTCGGTGCAGCCACGGAACAACAGCATGCGGCCCTTACCCTGCATCAGCTCATCCTCCTTCCAGACGGGTTGTTCCCCCTTTCCGGTGCTGGTGCTCTTCAGCGGCAGCGCGGCGCCCATCCCTAGTCCCTCCGGGATGCGGTGTTCCGCCGTGGGATTTGTCACCACCTGGGGGGACGCCAACCGCAGCTCCAATGAGCGGTTGGTGCTGGTGCCCATCGACGGGGCTCCGCCCATCATCATGCGCATCCAGTTGGCGCCACCCATGGCCATCGATCCCATGCCAGTGGTGGTGACGGCCTCAATCCCGTAGGTAGGGATGGGCGTGGCCTTGACCATCGGCATAGCTTCGGCTTGCTGCAGAGTCGTAGCCGCAAGCCCTGTCAGGGCCCCCAGGATGCCGATCCCCAAGCGCTGGAACCGCTGCATTCTGCTACCCATCTTCTCTCCCTCGTTCTGGTGTCAGCGATCTATTTTGACGGGTAGTGCCGGCTGATGTAAAGCCAGGAGTCGGTTGGCGGGTACTGACCAGCGATTATTAGCACCCGCCAATAAAGCGTTAGGCTACGAGGATCCTCTTCTAGGGAAGCTCTGGCCACCCCCTCTGATGCTCGTATAGATCGTCAACCCCCTCCATCGTCCTTGTTTATGCCACAAGGGTGGAGCGGCCGGCTCCTGATCGCCAGGGCAACCACCGCCCCATGGAGGAGGCGGTGATTGCCCTGGCGGGAGCCTGGCTGACCTGAATGGCTCAAGCGGCAGTGGTTCGCACCGGGGGGCGGCCAAGAAGGGTGTGGAACACCTCCCGTGCGATGAAGCGTTTAAGACAACGCATGATCTCGGCTTTGCTGCGCCCTTCTTTCAATCGCCTCGCCGCATAGGCCTTGGTTTGCTCGTGCCAACGCAGGCGTACGACGACGATGCGGTGGAGCGTTGCATTGGCCTGGCGGTTGCCTCCACGGTTGAGGCGATGACGGTTGGTCTTGCCCGAACTGGCGGGCAAGGGGCTGACGCCACAGAGAGAAGCAAACGCCGCGTCTGAACGCAGTCGCTCGGGATGATCGCCCACCGTAACAAGCAAGGTGGCGGCACCATCGGTGCCGATGCCGTAGGTCTGCCGGAGGCCAGGGCAGGCCTGTTGGGTGAGCTGGTCGAGGTCGTTCAACAACTCATCGATCTCCCGCTCAAGGCGTAGCACCCGCCGAGCAAGAAATCGCAGGGCCTTTTTCGCTGCCGCCATGGGGGAATCGACCAAGGGGACGCGGAAGGCAGAACTGGTGGCCATGAGGACGTCGTGTGCCAAAGGCTCCAACTGCTCCCGTAAAACCGCCGGGGCCGTGACCAGGATCGCCTTGATTTGGTTGATGGCTCTGGTCCGGCTCTTGGAAGCGGAGTCTTTATTGCCCTTGAGGAGCCGAATCATCTCAACCAGGTGAGTTCCGCCCTTTGGCGCGATCGTGGCGGTGCCAGCAAGGAAGGAGCGGGCTGCGGCCTCCGCGTCGATGGCATCGTCCTTGCCCAGCCGGCGGCGGGTTGAGCGATCCGGCCGGTTGATCTCTACAACGGAGTACCCGACGGCCAAGAGCTCACGGCACAGGCCAGCACCAAAGGACCCGGTACCTTCAACGGCAAAAACAGGCCTGCTGCCCAGCTCAAGTGCCCAGTCTTGGAGAACGCCGTAACCCTGACGATTGGCGGGAATGCTGCACTCCCCAAGTCGTCCTCCATTGGGCGCCAAGGCCACGGCGACATGGAACTCCTTGTGGGTATCGACGCCGATCACGACGTCTGGATGGTCAGCCCCCTCGGGCTGTGTAAGTGTTGGTGATGCCATCGCTGCTTGGTGGTGATGGGGAAGAGCGATCAGCAAGGGAGCCGGACAGGACTGTGATGGGGCCTCTTGACCAGGCTCGTATCAGGTCACGACACTCTCCTGCTGGTCGGCCCCATCCACCCAGAGCGACAAATCAGAGGAAGAGCACCAACAGCAGGCGTTGGGCCAGCCAAGAAACGAGTCAGCTCTGGAGGACGAGGTTCCCTGAATCATCACAGCCAGGAAAGTTGACGCCTCTCCAAAACGACCATTCCAACCAGGGGGCCTGATGGAGTTGTTCAATGCGTCCTTACAGCGAAGCGGTCAAAGCGGATGTCCGTCGTCGGATGAGTCCGCCCAATCGGCAGAGCGTGGTGGAGATTGCCCGGGAGCTGGGCATTCATGCGATCACCCTCTACAAATGGCGTAAGGCCTGGAGGCTCCAGGGGGAGGTGGTGCCCGCCAGCGAGAAAGAAGCGGAGGGCTGGAGTGCTGCGGACAAGTTCACGGTGGTGTTGGAGACCGCTGGCCTGAACGCGACTGAACTGGGCGGTTATTGCAGGGAGAGGGGGTTGTACCCCGAGCAGGTGGACCGCTGGCGCAAGGCGGCCCAGGATGCCAATGCACAGCCGCTGCTGACGATGGCCGACCAGAAGGATCTCCAGAAGCGGCACCAGGAGGATCAGCGGGAAATCAAACGGCTGCAGCAGGAACTGCGCCGGAAGGACAAGGCTCTGGCGGAGGCAGCAGCATTGTTGATCGCCTCAAAAAAGATCCAGGCCTACTGGGGAGAGGGCGGGGAGGATTGACCTCCCCAGAAGATCGCCAGAGGGCCCTGGAGATCCTGGAAGCAGGTCGGGCCGCTGGTGCCAGGGTCCAGACCCTGGCGGCACTTCTGGGGGTGGGGCTGAGCACCCTGCAGCGCTGGCGCCGGCAGTTCGCGGGCGATGGGGACGGCGTGGATCGCCGTAAAGGCAGCCATCGGGTGATTTCCCATCGCCTCACAGAAGAAGAACGGCAACGGATCCTGCTCACCTGCAACCAGCCTGAGTTTGCGGCGTTGCCGCCTGGGCAGATTGTGCCGATCCTGGCCGATCAGAGCCTCTATATCGGTTCTGAGCGGAGCTTCTACCGCGTGCTCCATGCCCATGGCCAGGCCCACCGCCGTGGCCGTGCCAGGCCGCCCCAGGAGCCACGGGAAGTGCCACGGCTGGAGGCCAGAGGGCCGAATCAGGTGTGGAGTTGGGACATCACCTACCTGCCCACCAGTGTGCGTGGTGTTTGGCTGTATCTCTACCTGATGATCGACGTGTGGAGCCGCAAGGTGGTGGCCTGGGAGGTGGCCGATCGGGAGGACTCCAAGATCGCCGCGGATCTGGTGAGCCGGGCCTGCCTGCGGGAGCGGATCAGCAAGGGGCGTCCCCATCCCTTGATCCTGCATGCGGACAACGGCAATGCCATGAGAGCGGCCACGCTGGAGAGCAGGCTGGAAGAGCTGGGGGTGCTCAGATCCTTCTCCAGACCAAGGGTGAGCAACGACAACCCTTTTTCTGAATCGCTGTTCCGCACGGTCAAATACCGGCCCGACTACCCCAGAAGGCCCTTCCAGAGCGTGGAGGAAGCCTGCACCTGGGTGGCGACATTCGTTGCGTGGTACAACCACCAGCACCGCCACAGCGGGATTCGGTTCGTCACACCTGATCAGCGGCACAGCGGAGAAGCTCGCGCCATCTCTCACCACCGTGCCCAGGTCTATGAGCAGGCCCGACAACGTCATCCCCGCCGTTGGAGCCGTTCCACACGTTGTTGGCGTCAGCCTGAGGTGGTGTGGATCAATCCCCCACCATCCGAACACGAACCCCAGCCAGCTATTTTGGTAAGGGCCGCATGATGGGCGGCAGGGGCGTCATCTTTCCTGGCAGCTACCGCGTCAGCTGCTTTGTCCATCCCTTTGTGCAGGAGATCATTGGCCACCATTCGGGCCGCGCTGGATACACCCAGTGCTTCGGCATAGGCTTCGCCCAGTTGCAGTTGCTCAGGGGTCTGGGGATGACGACAGAATTCCAGGGTCACCTGAAGTTGGTGAAAGGTCTGGCGATCTTCGCGATCCACCAAACAGGAGCCCAACTCCCCAGCCGTGATTGGTTCCAGACGATTAACCGCAATATCTGGGCGGGACCAAAGGTGACTGACGAATGCCTGCAACAGCCTCTGTTGCTCAAGGGTGGGGCCTTCGTTCGCGGAAACACATCCCAACAGACCCCGGGCCATAGGCTCCACGAGGGATGGCGCAACGATCAGGGCCATGAGCGATCACCGGAGTGCAGGTCAAGCTGAGGGCTAACTCATCCTCAGCAGCCATGACGAAATGTACGGTGTCCGACCTGCACCCGGCTGGTATGTCCTCCGTGGCGCTGATCGCCAGCCTGGTGATCGGCCTGCTGGTGCTGCTGGACGGGCC
>Ga0208231_1000445_pt1 | contig 11693 bp, 17 predicted proteins | sample LakMenEpi15Jun12_FD_150702 | JGI IMG/M metagenome (GOLD analysis project Ga0208231, IMG submission 150702) | Freshwater microbial communities from Lake Mendota, WI - 15JUN2012 deep hole epilimnion (SPAdes) | ecosystem: Environmental > Aquatic > Freshwater > Lentic | place: Lake Mendota, Madison...
TACTTGCCAAAGAATTTGAAATGCGTAAAGCTGCCAAAGCTTTCAGTAAGTCCAGATTGTCTGATACTGGCGATATTGATATTAATAAATTGGCATCATATAAATTTGATGATAACATCTTCCGTAAAGTGATGTTGACACCAAAAGGTAAGAATCATGGTTTGGTTCTATTGCTCGACAAGTCTGGTTCTATGTCAAACAATATGGCAGGTTCAATTGAACAGATTTTGGTTCTTGCCATGTTCTGTCGCAAAGTGAATATTCCTTTTGTTGTATATGGTTTCGGTGATTCAATTGAGTCCCGTTGGCAAGACCTTGGTCTCACAACCTATGAACAACAACATGAATATAATAAAGTCAGAAAAAATTGTTTTGAACAACCTATCAAGTCATTAGGTTTAGATACGGTATTCTTGCGTGAATATATCAACAACAAAATGACCAATGCTGAGTTCAATGCATCTTTGCGTAATATGGTTCTATTGAAAAAATCATTCGAAGGTGGTCGTTATGGTGGCGATTGTGGTCGTCCTGAAAGTGAACACCTTTCAAATACACCATTAACTCAAGCAATTGTTGCAACTGCCGAAGTGATGAAAACATTCAAAGCAACAAACAATCTTGATATGACCAGTTTGGTAATTGTTCACGATGGCGATTCTGATTGGACAAATTACTATAATGATGAAAAAGATTATACCGATGCTGATGGCAAACCAGTTAAGAAGATGGGTTATAGTAGTGTTGATACTGTAAACAAGAATGTGATTTTCCGTGATACCAAAAATAACTTTGAAATGAAGATTAATAACAAGAATCGTGATGTGTATATGCAAGTTGCACTTGAATGGTTTAAGAAAACAACTGGTTCTAAAGTATTTGGTTTCTTCCTGATTCCTGATGGCAGACCCTCTTGGGTTCGTGGTACAATTAACCATCGTTATGTTCTTGCTGATGGCAAAACCTATGCTGACATATACGAAGAAACCCGTAGAGACCCAAATCGTTGGCAAGAACAATATGCTATCGAGCAAAAAGTGAAAGATGTTACAAAGCAATTCAAAACAGAAAAGTTCCTTGTATCCAATACTCAAGGTTTCAATTCATTCTTCTTGGTTGCCGGTGGTAATGACCTGAAAACCGAAGAAGAAGAAATTGAAATCGAAGGTAAAGTAACCGCAAATAAGTTGAAAACTGCGTTTATGAAAATGAATAAAAAGAAGCAAATTAACCGAGTGCTCGTATCGAAGTTCATTCAAGGCATTGCTGCCTGAGTGTTGTTTAAATGCGACACGGCTGGTTGACATTTGAGATTAGCCGTGTTAAAATTGATGTATAAATTGTGAATAGGAGTTTTTATATTATGACTAAGCGTGCCGAAATTCGTGAAAAGTTTATTAATGCAATTGTTGCTCTTGGTAAACCTACTGTAACGACCGATGAAATTAAAGAAATTTGCAGTAAAGTAGATATTGCTCATCCTTACTGGTTCACTAATGATGATGTGAATCGTGTAAAGCGTGGCGTTTACAAAGTACCTGGTTCTGCCTCTGTTGCACAACCTTCTCAAACAATTGCACTACAAGCACAGGTTGTTCCAATGACAAGACCAGTTGAAAAATCTGAACACAAAATTCAAAATGTCCAAACTGATTTGGACAATACTAACCTAGTTCCTAATGTTTACAAAAATTATGTATCATTTGGTAACTTTGATGATGTTCTTTCAATCGTTCAATCGATGAGATTCTTTCCTGTTTTCATTTCTGGTCATTCTGGTAATGGTAAAACAATGTCTATTGAACAGGCATGTGCCAAAGCAAAACGCAAATTTGTTTGCATTTCAATGACACCTGAAACCGATGAAAGTGACCTACTTGGTAACTATGTTCTGATTGATGGTAATATGGAATGGCGTGATGGTCCTGTGACCACTGCTGCTCGTCAAGGTGCCGTATTGTGTATCGATGAGATTGATTATGGTGCTCAGAACCTTTCTTCTTTGCAACGGGTTCTCGAAGGTAAACCCTTCATGTTGAAAAAGAAAGGTGAATTAATTACACCTGCACCTGGTTTTACAGTATTTGCTACTGCGAATACAAAAGGTAAAGGTAGTGACGATGGTCGTTACATGTTTACCAATGTGCTTAACGAAGCCTTCTTAGAAAGATTCCGCACTACAATGGAACAGGAATTTCCTCCTGTTAAAACAGAGCGTAAGATTATCGAAAAAGAATTGACCTCTGTTGGTCGTGCCGATAATGATTTCGCTGAAAAACTTGTTACATGGGCTGATGTGATTCGTAAAACATTCGCCGATGGCGGTTGTGATGAAGTGATTTCAACCCGCCGTTTAGTTCACATTGTTGAAACATATGGCATCTTTGGTGATAAAATGAAGGCGATTACCCTCTGTTTAAATCGTTTCGATGACGATACTAAGGCATCATTCGTTGATTTATATACCAAAGTTGATGCAGGTGCTTCGGCAGAACAATTGCTTGCCCCTGTAATCGAACCTGAAGAACCTGTTGATGTTAAAGTGGAAGATATTCCTTTCTAATAGTAGTTCGGCACTTCTCCCACAGGTAGACTGTGGGAGTTTTTTATTCTTTACCTGTATATCTATTGACAACCAGCGCACTATATGATATACTTGTTTTTAATTTGAGAGAAAGGTCTCCTCTCAAATGTTTACCTAGTGAGACCATTTTAATATTGGAGTATTTTGTAATGAAATCAGCAAAACAAAAAGTTCTTGCATATCTTTCTAAAGACAGCGAATATAACACCTTGACCGCACAAAAAATGCAGTCTGTTTTTGGTGTTGCAAATCCTTCTGCAACCATTAATGAGTTGCGTAACGAAGGTCATGCTATTTACTTAAATAGCCGTATCAATGCTAGTGGCGATAAAGTTTCTTTCTATCGTCTTGGCACTCCTACCAAGCGCATTGTTGCCGCTGGTATCGCTGCAGTTCGTTCACAAGGTGAGCGTGCTTTTGCCTAATTTAGGGTAAAAAGTAATAGAGGAAGTGATACATATAGGTACCACTTCCTCTTTTTCGTTTATGGAGTTGTCATGGAAATTAAAGTTGAATTAGAAAAATTAAGAAAAAATAAACTGTTTATTGCGACACCGATGTATGGTGGCATGGCACATGGTTTGTATATCAAATCAAGCCTCGATTTACAGACAACTATGAACAAGTATGGAATCGAAACAAAGTTTTCATTCTTGTTCAATGAATCACTTATCACACGAGCTAGAAATTACCTAGTTGACGAATTTCTCCGCTCAGACCACACACACTTATTATTCATTGATTCGGACATTCACTACAATCCACAAGATGTTCTTGCCTGTATGGCATTGGACAAGGATGTAATTGGTGGTCCTTATCCTAAAAAATCAATTAATTGGAGTAATGTTGCACAAGCTGCTCGTTCTCAACCAAATATGGAACCAAGAGAACTAGAACAATTAGTTGGAGAATATGTTTTCAATGTTGTAAAAGGCACAAAACAATTTACTGTTACCGAACCACTTGAAGTGATGGAAATCGGCACAGGTTTTATGATGGTTAAACGGGAAGTATTTGAAAAAATGGAAAAAGAATATCCAATGATTCGATACAAACCAGACCATGTTGGCCAGGCTAATTTTGATGGTACAAGATACATTCATGCTTACTTTGATACAGTAATCGACACTAAAGAGTCCATCGTTGGAGGTGGTTCCGACAGATATCTGAGTGAAGATTATATGTTCTGTCAGATGTGGCGTAAAATGGGTGGCAAAATCTTCTTGTGTCCTTGGATGAAAACGCAACATATTGGAACATATGCGTTTACTGGCAACATGCCTGCTGTAGCACAATACACAGGTAAACTATGATTAAAAAAGACCTAGTTACAGCAAGTCAAACTGCTACAACGGGAGGTCGCAAGTTCGATGGCGGTAAACTACAATATGGTTTACTTCCACCACTTGCATTAAAAGCAACTGTTGATGTATTAACTTTTGGTGCAGAAAAATACGAACCTGATAATTGGAAAAATGTTCCAGATTCCAAACGCAGGTATTTTGATGCATTACAAAGGCATTTATGGGCATGGAAAGAAGGCGAACAGATGGATACAGAATCAGGTAAACATCACTTGGCACATGCACTTTGTTGCCTCATGTTTCTGTATGAACATGATATACTGTATTCTATTGATAAAACTTAATTATGAGGTATTAAATGAAACTTTCTGGTGAAACACTATCTGTATTGAAGAACTTTGGAACAATCAATCAAGGTATCTTCTTTAAACAAGGCAAGACACTTAAAACTGTCTCGTCACATAAAAACATTCTTGCTGAAGTTACAATCAAGGAAGAAATTCCTGCTGACTTTGGTGTGTATGACTTAAACAATTTCTTGTCGGTTGTTTCTTTACACAAAGACGACCCATCATTTGAGTTTGATGAAAAACATGTTGTGATTGTTGGTAACAAAGGTCGCAGTAAGATTAAATATCGTTTCTGTGAACCAACAATGATTGTTACTCCTCCTGAGAAACAATTCGTAATGCCTGAAGCAGAAATCAAATTTACATTTTCTTCAGAAGATTTTGATTGGGTTCTCCGTGCGGCTTCTGTTCTTTCTTCTCCACACATTGCAATTGAATCTGATGGTAAAAAAGTAAGTATCGTCACACTTGATTTACAAAACGATGCTGCTCACACCGATGCACTTGAAATTGCAGATGGTAATGGTAACAAATTTAAAATGATTTTTAAAACTGAAAATCTAACTAAAGTTTTACCTGGTGTTTATGATGTTGCAATTTCTTCAAAAGGTGTTTCACACTTCAAAAACAAAAATGTTCCACTTCAGTATTATATTTCTACTGAAGCCGGTTCTAAATTTGAGGCGGCATAATCATGGCATTTAAATATTTTACCAATGCAGTTGAAGGTCATGTTGATGAAACCCTTGCAATTAATCCTAACCATATTGTTAATGTGTATGAAAGAGAAACCATTGTAGCAACAAAAGAAGGTAACAAAGAAAAGAAAGTTACTATTCTATTTGCTGGTGCTGCAGGTTCTTGGGAAGTTAAAGAATCTATGATTGATGTGGTTGCTCGATTAAACGAAAAAGATTAATCGACAAAAGAATCTCATCTAAGTCCAAGGACTTAGATTTGATAGGCGGTAACTAAGGTTACCATTTTTAAATATTTCTCTAAGGAGATTAGTATGAAAAGCAATGTAGTAAATTTGACACAAAAAGTTTGTGGTGAAGCTAAAATTAAATCACCATATTTTCTTTATCGGCTACACAAGAACAATAAACTGTTCTATGACTGTGAGAAGTTGCAAAGACTTCTGGTGCGTTGGCATGATGCGAAAGTTAATTCGTATTTGTTTACCGCATTTAATGGTGCATCTGTTAAAGATTGTTTTCAACTTGCGGAAATCAAACCAATTGTTGAGGACTTAAAGAAATCACTCAAACCAAACGCAGAGAACTATCGTTTTATCGAAGAAAATCTGGCATACTTCCAAGATTTACTTGATAAAAGTTATGAATATCTTGTGCTTGATGGTCAGCATCGCATTGATACGATTGTTCGATATTTCGATAATGAGTTCTTCTTCAAACCAGAAGAATTAATTACAATGCAAATCAAAGGTGAAAGAGGTGGTATTGATGTGAAAGGTAAGTTTGAAAAACTTCCCGAAGAAATTCAAAATCACTTAATGATGAATATACCTTTAATTGTAGTTATCTACAAAACTGGTGATTTGCGTGAACTTGCTCGCATCTTCATTACTGCAAACAGTATGATGCCAATGACAAAGCATGAAAAGCGTATTCTCAATTACAACGAAAACAATCGTTGGTTAAATCAGTTGTGTTTGAATGATATCAATATTCGTGATATGTTTAAACATATTGGTTCTGGTATGACAGGTGAGTATTCTCTTGACCATAAGGGTGACACACTCTTTGTTTCAGAAATGTTAATGTATATCAATAACAATTTCTATGATGGTTATGATTCAGACATCCTCGATGATGTTCTTGGTCCTTATCCTTCAGGTAAAGTGAATATCTCTAGTGTTGATAAAGAGATTACAAAGAAGATTTTCAGAATCATGGCAGATGGTTGTTCACAATATGATGCCAAAAAGTTGAAGAAATTCACCAAGTCAAGTTTCTATAACCTTTTCTATACTCTCTCCTTTGTTTTACAAAAAGGAAATGTTTGGGGTAAGAAAAAAGAAATCGATGGTAACTATAAAGTTACTGACCCTACCTTATTTGTGAAATGGTTCTTTGATGAAGAATTTAAACGAATCAATACACCAGGCACAAAAGTTCCTTATAAGAACGCAACAGGTAAGACTAAGTATCAGATACACGACTGGTCATTTGCCAAACACAATGCAGACCAAAAGCATGCTCGTAAAGAGAGTGTAAAAGGTGATGGCGGTTCGAAGTATACCTTTGATAGTTGGGCTCGTGTTCAATATCTCCTTGAAGATTTGAATAACGGCTTGACAGAACTAGAAAAATTGAATATAATTGCTAAGACGGGTTCGAGAGATACAATGTCCCGTGATGAGGCACTTGTAGCACTTGATGTACCACTTTCATTGTCAGATGAAGTTGAAATAAACGAAATCGTTCCTGTTTCAAAAGGTGGTAAGCGTGTAATTGGTAACATTGAAGCGTTATCAAAAGACGAAAATCGCACACAAAGCGACAGAGTTCGTAGAGTTGCGTAAGATGTGGGGCGAAAGCCCCACTTTTAAATTATGATTTATGTGAAAGGTTATTATGGAACATCTACTTTGGACAGAGAAGTATCGTCCACAAACAATCGAAGATTGTATTCTACCTGAACGCCTAAAGAAACCATTTCAAGAATATGTGAATCAGAAACAGATTCCTAATCTCTTATTGAGTGGTGGTGCAGGCGTAGGAAAGACAACAGTAGCAAAAGCAATGTGCAACGAAATCGGTTGCGACTTCATGGTTATCAATGGTTCTGATGAAAGTGGCATTGATACTTTCAGAACCAAAATCAAAAACTATGCCTCATCTATGTCACTATCTGGTGGTCGTAAGGTCATCATTATTGATGAAGCAGATTATCTAAATCCAAATTCAACTCAACCTGCGCTTCGTAATGCGATTGAAGAATTCGCACCGAACTGTTCATTCATCTTTACTTGTAATTACAAGAATCGTATCATTGAACCACTTCACTCTCGGTGTGCAGTTATTGAATTTGGTTTAAAGAATGGTGAGAAAGCCAAGATGGCATCTGCGTTCTTTAAGAGAACTCAGACAATTTTGCAAAGTGAAAAAGTTGACTTTGATGATGCGGTTATTGCAGAACTTGTTAAGAAACATTTTCCAGATTTTCGCCGTGTATTAAATGAACTTCAACGATATTCACAATTTGGTAAGATTGATACTGGTATTCTTGCACAAATTGGTGATGTATCGATTACAGAAATTGTAAAGTTTGTTCAACAAAAAGATTTTGGTGCGATTCGTAAATGGGTTGCATCAAATGAAATAGATAGTAATACATTGTTCCGTAAATTATATGATGCAATGTATGATACAATGAAACCCGCATCAATTCCACAAGCAGTTTTGATTCTCGCTGACTATCAATACAAGGCTGCGTTTGTTGCAGACCAAGAAATTAATACTGTTGCCTGCTTAACTGAGTTGATGGTAAATTGTGAGTTTGTATGAATGATGTATTTACCGGAATATTCGAATGGATAAAAGATGATTGGCAGTCTAATCGTTGGCGTTTTATTGTTGAACTTTTTGCTTGGGGTATTAGCATTGGCTGTAGTGTTACGATGGCTCTTACGGTACCGAACCCTCCGTTACTTGTTCTTTACCCTATTTGGATTATTGGGTGTGCTTTGTATGCTTGGGCTGCTTATACTCGGAAATCATTTGGCCTCCTTGCTAATTATGTTTTACTCACTACCATCGATACCATTGGTCTGATTAGGATGTTGACATGAGTAACCCTTTTGATTATGTTAATGCAATACTACAAAATAAGAAACAGTTAATTGTCGATGAAATTACAGAAAAAGACTATGTTTCTTTTTTGGTAAATCGTAGCTTATCTTATCATAAAGACTGCGTTTTGTATGCAAATGAGATGAACCGCAGACATTTTATCGACAAGAAGTTGCAAAATGACTTTTTACTAAATACCGTCAGGTCACAGAAACGACCGTTTGCGAAGTGGATAAAATCTGAGAAAAGTGACGATTTGGAATGTATAAAGACTGTCTTTGGTTTCTCCGATACAAAAGCCCGTGAAGCGCTCCGCTTGCTTAGCAAAGAACAAATCCAACAACTAAAAGAACAAACCCAAACGGGTGGATTGACTAAGAGGTAATGATGGTAGACTTGTCTAAATTTATAGAAGTCACCTTGACGGAACAGGATGATTTTTTAAAGGTAAGAGAAACACTTACCAGGATTGGCGTATCTTCCCGCAAGGAAAAAGTGTTGTACCAGTCATGCCACATTCTGCATAAGCAAGGCAGATATTATATCGTGCATTTCAAAGAGTTATTTGCGTTAGATGGAAAACCATCTAATTTGACTGAAAATGATATTCAAAGAAGAAACGCAATTGCAAAACTCCTAGAAGAATGGGGTCTTGTAGAGATTCTTAATCCAATTTTGATGAAAGATAATATTGCACCTTTACATCAAATAAAGATTATTTCTTTCAAAGAAAAAGATGATTGGCAACTAATCACAAAATACAATATAGGTAAAAAATCAATAGATTATTGATTTGAATATAAATATGGAAGGCGATGCCAAATGGGTCGCCGCTTTTGATAACTCGCTTAAAAGGAGAAAAAACTATGACACTAGGTCGTATTTCATTTGGACCATTAACCCAATCAACTTTGGGTTTTGATAAGTTTTTCGATGATGTTGAAAGACTAATGAGCATGGATGTCCAAAAATCAGTTTCTAATTTCCCACCACATAACATTCTTAAACTGGATGAATCTCGTTACATCGTAGAATTGGCCGTTGCAGGTTTTTCTAAAGATGAAATTGAAATCTCAGTTGAAGAAGGTACATTAACTGTGAAAGGTGAGAAAGATGAAAAAGAAAGCAATGTGCAATATCTACACAAAGGTATTGGTACAAGGTCTTTCACCAAAACACTCACTATTGCAGATACAATCGAAGTGAAAGGTGCTGAGTTCAAAGATGGTATTCTCAGAATTGGTTTGGAGAATATTATTCCTGAACACAAGAAACCACGCAAGATTGCTATTGGTGAAAATTTGAAAGAATTTAAACCACAACTTCTACAAGAGAAGTCAGCTGCGTAACCGAGTGGGGCATTTCGCCCCACTTTTTAAATTATGGAGATATTATGGTAAAGCGTGATAAAAATTTCAAACTAAACAAACAAACAAAACGATTCTTGGCAACTATTGTCGACCCAATTAAAAGGTCTGATTATAAAAACGCCATGATTGAAGCACAACTTGCTTCTTCAGTCCCGTTTAAATCCGAAAAGAAAAATAAAAAAGAATCTGCTCAAGCATGAAGCAGAAATTTGTTGATGCCCATATGGCAGCAGCCGAGGTTTATTCTAAACTTTCATCTGCAAAAAGATTACAAGTAGGATGTGTTGTTGTAAAAGATAACACAATCATTGGTATTGGTTATAATGGAATGCCTTCTGGTTGGACAAACGACTGTGAATATAAAGTTTATGCAAACGAATGGTCAATTGATAACAATGAATGGGAATATCAAGAGGAAGATAGTGGTAATCCTTACAACTTGAAAACTAAATCAGAAGTCCTTCATGCAGAAACAAATGCATTGGCAAAGATTGCACAGAGCACCAATTCAAGTGAAGGCGCATCTTTGTTTGTAACACATGCACCATGCCTTGATTGTGCAAAATTAATTTATCAATCTGGCATCAAAAGTGTTTTTTATCGCAACAGTTATCGTGATGAAAAAGGAATTGATTTTTTAACGAAGTGTAATTTAGAGGTGAAAAAATGTTAGACTGTTTGATACTTGGTGATTCAATTGCAGTTGGTGTATCACAAATAAGAAAAGAATGTGTTGCATATGTTAAGTCTGGCATTAACAGTAGGGACTTTTACAATAAACACAAAACAATGTTGGGTGAACAGAAACAAGTTGGAACTACAATCATCAGCATTGGACCTAACGATACGAAAAGTATCGACACAATTAAGTATGCCAATTCAATTAGAGAGAATATTAAAGGTAAAGTGTATTGGATACTTCCCTCTGAAACAAAAAAGCCAGAAAAATTTGAAATCATCAAAGAAGTTGCTAAAGCATGGGGTGATGTTGTGATTGAAAGACCAAAAGATAAAATTTCTGGTGATGGTGTGCATCCAACATATGCCGGTTACAAAGAACTTGCCGATTTAACAAAGAAATAAAATGAAAACATTTACCTCAAAAGTAGTTGAAATATGCGATAATGGTGATGCAATCATTGAATTGCCACCTGAGTTGTTAGAAGAAATGGGTTGGAAAGAAGGCGACACATTAGATATCTCCGAAAAAGATGGCAAAATAATTATTAAAAAAATCGATGAATTGGAAGCACATAAAGCGGAACAATAAGTAAATTTAACTATAATAAATTCATGCTTTTCTCTATTGAAATTTATTGTAGTTTAGTATAATATAGAGGTGTGGAAATAATTCCACTCTTTTATAAAGGAGATTATTATGTGGACAACACCAACAGCAACTGATATGCGTTTTGGTTTCGAAATCACAATGTATGTGATGAATCGATAACTAAATAAATGTAACACGGCCGGTGCCTCTGCCTAGGCACGCACCGGTTCTTTTTTTACTATGGAGTTATATGATGCTAGTATTACCTGATGATATGATTGGTCGGCCAATCGGCTTTACCTGTTCTACTTTTGACCTTCTTCATGCAGGTCATATTCTAATGCTTGCTGAGTGCAAGTCAATCTGTGATTATCTTATTGTTGGTTTGCAAACAGATCCAACAATCGATAGACCAGAAATCAAAAACAAACCAGTTCAATCAATTGTAGAAAGATATGTTCAACTTTCTGCTGTCAAATTTGTAGATGAGATTATCGTCTATGATACCGAAAAAGACCTCGAAGATTTGTTAATGTTTTTACCCATTAGTATGCGTATTTGTGGTGAAGAATATAAAGACAAACATTTAACAGGTCGTGATATCTGTGACACCCGTGGTATTAAAACATATTACAATTCTCGCACCCATCGGTTTAGTTCTTCCGAGTTAAGACAAAGAACTTATCAATCTGAGTTGACAAAAAAGGTTTAATATGAGTAAAGTGTTTACTGATGTGCAGGTCTTTATGCGTGCTGCAGAACAAACTGTGTCCAAGAATAACGATGAACAAGCATTATTATACCACAGGTTAATTACAGAAGAATACAATGAATTCTGTGCCGCTCGACTTGACAATGATGACAGAGAAACCATTGATGCATGTTTCGACATGATATGGGTAATTGTTGGTTACATGTATTCGAGAGGATGGGAAGGTGAAAGAATTTGGGACGAAGGCGCACTTAGTAATTTAAAAAAGATTGACACCAAAACTCG
>Ga0208231_1000448_pt1 | contig 11658 bp, 10 predicted proteins | sample LakMenEpi15Jun12_FD_150702 | JGI IMG/M metagenome (GOLD analysis project Ga0208231, IMG submission 150702) | Freshwater microbial communities from Lake Mendota, WI - 15JUN2012 deep hole epilimnion (SPAdes) | ecosystem: Environmental > Aquatic > Freshwater > Lentic | place: Lake Mendota, Madison...
TAGAAGGAAGTTTCTGGCATAGCCATCTTTAACATTAACTACATCGCCTGGATTTCCAAGGCCTGCAACTTCACGAGTAAGGATTAGTTTCATTTTTTTCTATCCTCTCCCTATCGCGCTGTCGAGGTGTAGGGAAGTAGCGCTACTTCACGACTATTTTTAACAGCATCAGAGATCTGGCGTTGGTGCTGAGTACAAGCGCCTGTGATTCGTCTCGCGCGAATCTTGCCGCGATCGGTGATGTATTTACGCAAGGTCGCTACATCTTTATAGTCAATGTAGGTGACCTTATCTCTGCAGAAACTGCAGGGCTTTTTCTTAAACTTCTTATTTAACGCTGGCGAAACCTTTGGTTTCTGCTTCAGCGTCCGGTTGGAACGTGCTCCCATTGTGGTGCTCCTTCTTTTAGGGCCCGCCTGATTAAGGGCGGAATGGTTGGTTTATATTAAAAAGGTGGCTGTTCATCAGCGGTGGTGGATGTCCATCCTCCGCCACTAACGCCTGCCGGTGATGACCATGGGTCATCGGAAGATTCAGTTGGCGCGGTAAAGCTGGTGTTATTACCGCCTTGGCGTGTGGTCTTTGTGACCTTAGCGGTTGCGTTTCGAAGTGATGGACCGACTTCATCGACCTCAACTTCATAAACGGTGCGCTTTTCGCCTTCTTTGGTTTCATATGAACGCTGCTTTAAACGGCCAGAGACAATTACGCGCATTCCGCGAGTAAGTGACTCGGCAACATTCTCTGCTGCTTGACGCCAGATCTGACAGTTAAGAAAGAGAGTATCTCCGTCTTTCCATTCATTTGTCTGGCGGTCCATATAACGTGGTGTTGATGCCACGGTGAACTTTGCAACTGCAGCACCTGATGGTGTGAAGCGCAGTTCTGGATCGCTAGTTAAATTACCAACGAGTGTGATTTGTGTATCTCCGGCTGCCATTTCTTATCCTCTATCTACTTTAAGTGGTCTCTACTTATCTGCGGATTTATTCTGGACGGACAACTTTTGTACGAAGCACTGCTTCATTCAGATTGAGTTGACGGTCCAGCTCTTTTATTGCTGCTGGCTCACAATGCATATCAACAACGGCATAAATTCCTTCGCCTTTTTTTGCGATTTCAAATGCCATTCTTCTCTTGCCCCAGATATCAAGTTTGTCTATTCGACCACCTGATTCTTTTATAATCTTAAGATATGTCTCAAGACTTGGTGCCACTGTGCGCTCTTCTAGATCGGGATCTAGGATCACCATTAATTCATAGCGACGCATGCGTTAAACCCACCTCCTTCGGACTCATTCGGTCACGGTCTCTCCGCGACAGGAGGGTTACTTACATTTCCTGTCCCTCTTCTTATAGCCCTCTATATAGAGAGCCCTTCAAAAAAGGAAAGGAGGGCGAGCCTAGCCGTAGATACTGTCAGGGAGAAAATCCAGCGGGTTTCTCTGTGCATTACGCAGGCTCTGGGATCTATCTGCCAGAGCAGCCCTAATCAGAACACTTGAGAAATAGGCCAGAGCTGCAATTCGAACCAAGATTGCAAGGGCGTATAGCTCCTGGCTGAGGCCAAATTTTGCCCCAGAGTAGGAAGCTAAATACTGCCAGATAGCAAAGTGATAGAGCGCCTCACCTGCCTGCCAAACCCAGAATGCAAAACGTTGGCTATCTCTACTTAATGCCAATACTGCAAGGGGGGTTAACCAGAGGATGTACTGCGGTGAGTAGACCTTGCTTATCGTTACAAAGGCAGCAAGGGTTAAAAAGGCTACGGTGCTTAAATTTGCCAGATCACTTCTTGATGGCGCAGTTGCAAAGAAAAAAACTGCAATCGCTCCAAGTGCAATCAAAAAAGCAATGATGGTTAAGTTATTTATATTACCACCATAAAAACCAAGGAGATTTGCTGCATACCAAATTGAGCCAAGATCGCTATCTCGCTCAAGATTCAATTTAAAGAAACGCAACCAGCCGTCATAGTTATTGATAGCTACCGGCAGATTAATAAGTAGCCAGGATATAAGTGTTATTACTAAATACTTAATTAGTGCTAAGTGTTTTCTCTGGCTCCAAAGAAGTAAGGTAATCGCAAAGAGGATAATGCCTGGATAAAACTTGGTTGAAATAGCAACTCCCAGAAAGAGCGCTGAAAGATTAGGTCTGTTTTGAAAGAAGTAGATAGCAAGAAGAGCAAATAAAACAGCCCAAATATCCCAATTAATAAAGAGTGAACCAAAGACTGCTGGCGCGATTGGAAATAACGGTGTGTATTTAGGAGCAAGGCGCCAGAGGATAAATACTGATGCAAATAGCAGGAGCACAATTAAGAAGGCATTTACATCAAAGTATGCGCGATATCCATTTGGATCATCAATTAGTAAACCAGTTAAGTAGGTAACCACTCCGGTAAGCACTGGATATTCCAGTGAGTTATCAGCTGAGGCATAGGGCCACTTATCAGTATCTATCTGCCTTGCTCCATAGAGGGCTGATATATCTGAATAACACATATGAATATAGACATCTGGGCTTGCCCAATTGGTGCCGCGACAATGATTGAACTTAGCGAAAGAAAGTAGCGTTGCAATCAGTGTTACTAGCAGAGCTATTTGAATGCTCTTACTCTTTAACACTTTATGGATTGTCCTTTGGGGTGGTAATTAAATACTTCTTTAGCGCCTTTTCGCAGAACTCCCTTAGATCCTTCATAGTTCCTTCAAGATCTGCAGTAGAGCACCATGCGGCAGCATCTGATGGCGCGATTGTGGCAACTGGATCTGGGATTGGAAATGATTCAACTCCACCAATAAATGTGGGCGCTTGAAAATCTAACTTTGGCTGGCCCTTAAGAGCTGCCTTCATATATGCGTTCCAAATTCGAGCCGGAAAACTTCCGCCTGTTACAGAATTTAGACCACCAATACCATTTAGTGATTCAGTGGCATCATCTCTAAAGAATGCGATAGAGGTTGCAAGCTGCGGGGTATATCCAGTAAACCAAGCTGAAGCATTTGATTGAGAAGTTCCAGTCTTTCCGGCAGCAGGTCTACCAAATCCTCTTAAGGCAGAGGATGCAGTACCGGCTCTTACTACCTCACCAAGTGCGTAATTTAGATCAGCCATAACGCTCTCATCAAAGACCTGTTCGGTTTCAATCCGAGCCTGGTAGAGAATCCCTTTATTTGGGCCCAATACTTCTTTAATTAGAAATGGTTTTGACTTAATGCCGTTTGCAGCAAAGGTGGCAAATGAATTAGCAACATCAATAACTCTAGGGCTTGCAACCCCAAGCACAACTGAGGGAGATGGCACCATAGCAACGCTCTCTGGAATGCCAGCTCTTCTTGCAGCATCAATTACTTTATCGACACCAACTTTAATACCAAGTGGAACATAGATTGTGTTAACAGAGACCGCGCTTGCTTTAAGCAGTGTCACATCTCCAAATGATTTACCACCATAATTTGAAACTTCATAAGGCCGGCCTAAAAAGTCATCAAATATCTTCGGTCCATCGCCATTCCAGAGAGTTGCAAGAGATATTCCTTGTTCAAGGGCTGCAACTAGCGCAAACGGTTTAAAAGTTGATCCTGCCTGGGTGATTCCTTGAGTTGCATCATTTAATTGTCGCTCTAGATAATCTTTACCGCCAAACATTGCCACGATCTCACCAGTTCCAGGCCTAATTGAAACTAGGCCAATATGGAGATCATCTGGCGCATTTGCTGGAGATTGTTTAAAGACTGCCGTCTCGGCTGCGCTCTGTGGCCCTTTCTCTAGAGTGGTTCGAACAATAAGCCCGCCAATCATCAACTCTTCTTCAGTAAAACCGAGAGCGTTTAGCTCTTTTTTTACTGCCTCAATTAAATGGCCTTTATTTCCTGCTAACTGTCCGGTGCTAAGGCGGGGACGAATCTCGGGGACTTTCTTTAAATATTTATCGGCTACATCTCTCTCTAGCCAACCTTCATCAACCATATTGTTAAGAACATATTTATATCTACCCTCTAAGCGCTCCTTATTTCCCTCTCTATATTCAGGGTCGTAGTAGCCAGGGGAGCGCAATATTGCTGCTAGAACTGCAGCTTGCGGAATAGTTAGTTGGTTTGCACTCTTACCGAAGTAAACCTTTGCTCCTGTTTCTACTCCATATGCGCCTCTTCCAAAATAAATAGTGTTTAAGTAATTTTCAAAGATTTGATCCTTTGATAATTGATTCTCAAGTTTTATAGCAATAATTAACTCAATGATTTTTCTCTGAATTGTTCGATCTGGGGTTAGAAATGCAGTCTTTGCATATTGCTGAGTAATCGTTGATCCACCTTGCAGCCCTCTACCAAGTGCGGTATTTATCGCTCCTCTTAATATCGCTAGTGGATTAAAAGCACCTTGCGAGTAAAAGTTTTTATCCTCTGCTGCTAGTACTGCTCGTCTTAGATCTTGCGGAACTGTTGCTAAAGGAATGATGGTGCGATTTTGTGCGCCAATTCTTCCTACCTCGCCGCCATCCGCAAATTGAATTATTGTGGATTGGGAATTTACATATTCATTTGGATCTGGAATATCTGTTGTGAAATAAGCGATAGTAAAGGCGGTGGCTCCTATAAGAAATAAAAAGCCTGAGATGCGTATTCCCAGCTTTACCCAAGGTTTTTTTAGCCATTCCATGTGCTTAGCCTAACCAAGTGATACCTACTAGAGAGTCTTGGCCTTTCGTGGTGGTTTGCGCTCTTGCCCATCTCCTAAGAGGAATGAGGAGGTTAAGTGATTCCATCCGCAGCCTAAGCAGACTTCGACAACATAGACGCGAAACTCTCCAAATTCACTCTGCATCTCATCTAATTCTGAATCGTTCTTAATGCGCCCTGAGTATTGACCGAGTTGATCACCGAAGGTGTACTGCAACTCATGGACTTTATCTCTGCGACACATTGGACAATCTCTCTGAGTTAAAAGCCCGTGATGTTTAGCAGCCAATCTCAAATATGGGTGGGCATCACAGGCATCAGAGGTGGTGTTAAGCCCGCGGTAGATAGCGGCAATAGTTGCCCGCTTCCTTAAGGTGAAATCAACATAAGCCCGCTTAGACCACACCGGAGAAGGATAAAGCCAAAAGATTAACTACGCTTGAGATGTGAATTTCTGGAAAGTCATACGAAAAACGGCTGTGGGAAGACTTCTTGCCCTTCGTTGGATGGGGCAATTCACAGATGGTGTATTTCAATCAGCTCTAGCATCATTTGTTTTATTCTCCCCAGAGCGCCAACCAGATGCAAAATCTGCCGCTGCTGCCTTCGCTGTTGTATTACTTCCTTACTCTCTGATTGGACCTTTTGTTGGAACTATTCTAGATCGAGTATCAAGACAGAGAGTTATTTTATTTGCTAATTTGTTTAGAGCTCTGACTTTAATCTTTATTGCAGGGCTGATAAGAAATGGCGCAACTGGAATTGAGTTAACGATATTTGTACTTCTTGCCTTTGGGGTTAACCGATTAATCCTTGCTGGTCTCTCCGCAGGGCTTCCATTGTTAATTAATCTTGATGGAGTTGAGGGGAGAAACAATCTAGTTTCAGTTAATGCCACAGCTGTTACTGGCGGGACAGTCTTTGTAGTCATTGGCGGCGGAGTGGGGATTGGAATTCGCACTCTCTTAGAAGGAGAGGTGAGCGCCAATCAAGCAGATGCCAGCTTAATAATTTTCGCTTCACTCTGTTTTCTCATCGCATCACTTCTATCGCTTCGGTTAAAGAGAGAGCAGTTAGGCCCTATGGCCCACGAGGTGAGAAAGCAGAGTATTGCTGCGGCATATAGAGAGATGGCTGAGGGATATAGATTCCTTCGAAAGGTTCGTGATTGTTTCTCTGGAATTGCAGCAACCGCAGTTCAACGAGGCGGATTAACAGCTCTGACTTTAATGGCGCTTTTATTAAATCGAAATACTTTTAATGATCCAGCAGATTCTGATGCCGGCCTTGCTGGCTTTGCCTTTGCAATTACCGTAGCAGGTGTTGGTATAACGCTCGGAGCAATCATTGCTCCCTTTGGAGTTAAGAAATATGGAAGACATGCCTGGATTAAATACTCTCTATTTGCAAGCGGGATACTTCCAATTGCTCTAGCTTTTAACCAAGGTGAATTCTTTTTAGTTGCTACTGGTTTCTTTGCTGGCATGGCAGGGCAGGGCGTTAAAGTAACAAATGATGCTTTAGTGCAATCAAAGATTGATGATAATTATCGCGGCCGAGTATTTGCAGTTTATGATGTAATAGTAAATGGCGGAATTGTCTCCGGTGCGATAATAGCTGCTCTTTTATTGCCACCATCTGGACAATCTGCAGTATTACCTTTAGTAATTGCAATTACATACTTTCTCTTTGCGCTATTGCTTCTTAGAAAATCACGCTTTAATTCTGACTTCTAGCGCTCCACCAATTCATCAACTCTTGCTCTGCTCTCTCTCTTCCAAGAGGGCCGTGTTCTAACCTCAGCTCTAAGAGATGTTCGTAGGCTTTACCAACATTTGGGCCGGCTGCAATATTGAGTAATTTCATAATTTCATTTCCATCAAGATCAGGTCTAATTTTTAATAGCTCTTCCTGCTCCATTAAAACAGCGATGCGCTCTTCTAGATGATCATAATGGCGCGCTAAAGTCTCGGCTTTCTTCTTGTTTCTAGTTGTGCAGTCAGCTCTAGTTAAAACATGAAGGTGGGTTAGAAGATCGCCTGCATCTCTAACATATCTTCGCACCGCAGAATCGCTCCAAGCTCCATCGCCATAACCGTGAAAACGCAGATGTAGAAAGGTTAATTCGCTAACTGCAGCAACTACATCTTGATCAAAACGGAGCTTTTTTAAGCGCTCTTTAGCCATTCTTGCACCGACTACTTCATGGTGATGAAAAGTAACCCCGCCGCCATCAACTAAAGCTTTGGTTTTAGGTTTTCCAATGTCATGAAAGAGCGCAGCTAGTCTGACGACAAGATTTGCTCCACCTAAGCGCTGCTCTAGAGCGATGGCTTGTTCCAGAACTGTCAGCGTATGCTCATAGACATCTTTATGGTGGTGATGTTCATCAACTTCTAGCCTTAGCTTTGAAATCTCTGGAAGAAATTTATCGCAAAGCCCACTTTCAACCAGAATATTAATTCCGAGGCGAGGATTATCAGAGAGCATAATTTTTATAAACTCATCTCTTATCCGCTCTGCAGAGACTATTTCTAGGCGATCTTTCATATCCCCCATTGCACTTAGAGCTGCTTCATCAATTGCAAAACCTAATTGCGAAGCAAAACGAGCAGCTCTTAGCATTCTTAATGGATCATCAGAGAATGACATCTCAGGGGTTGCTGGAGTGCGCAGGATTTTCTTAAGTAAATCAGTTACTCCGTTATAGGGATCGATAAATTCAGGAGTATCTGTTGTTAGCTCTATCGCCATTGCATTAACAGTGAAATCTCGACGGCGCAGATCATCTTCTATATTGTCGCCAAATTGAACTTCTGGTTTTCTAGTATCTGCTTCGTAGCTATCGGCTCTATAGGTTGTTACTTCAAATGTGGTATCGCTGCGCTTTGCTCCAATGGTTCCAAACTTAATTCCAACATCCCAAGTATCATCAGCAAACTTCTTTAATATCTTCTTGCTCTCTTCAGGTTTTGCATCAGTTGTGAAATCTAAATCATTTCCAAGGCGATTAAGCAGAGCATCTCGAACTGTTCCACCTACAAGAGCTAGACGAAAACCGGCAGCCTTAAAAGACCCAGCTAATTCAAAGGCTTCTGGGGCGCGCTCTTTAAGCGTTGCGATTGCGATCTGGCTCGCTGCCGATAGTGGAGTTTCCATTATGTCTAAGGTTACCGATGCAGGCTTGCCTTCCGTTCTTGGCCATGACGAGTAGTCTTGAGCCATGACCCCGGCACCTAGTGCGGGCGGCGAAGAAATTAAGAAAAAACGAAAGCGCAAGCGCTCTCGCTCTAAATCTTCAAAACGCTCACACTCAAATAGCTCTGACAATAAAAGCCCTAATCAGGGTTTAAATAAGCGCCATAAGCGCACCCCTTATGCAAAACGCGTTGATGAAGTCAGTGCTGGTGGGCTGGTAATCAATAAATCTAGAACTCAAGGCCTATTAATTGGTCGCTTAGATGCAAAAGATCCAAATCGGGAGAGGCTTCTCTGGTCACTACCTAAGGGCCATATCGAAGAGGGTGAGAGCGCTGAGGCTGCAGCACTTCGTGAGGTTAAAGAAGAAACCGGAATTGAAAGTGAGATTGATAAATCACTTGGTGTCATTGATTTCTGGTTTATGGCTGGAGGAAAGAGAATTCATAAGACAGTTCATCACTTCTTATTTAAAGAAGTAGGGGGCAAAATTGCTCCCCAGGTTAGTGAAGTAGATGATGTTCGCTGGTTTCCAATAGATGAGATTGTTACAAAGTTGGCCTATCCCGATGAGAAGAAGTTAATCTCTCGCTCTAAGGATTTACTCTCTTGAAGCGAATACTCCTTGCCTTCTTACTTATCCTGCTTCCAATATCTCCTGCCCAAAGCTCTACTCTTATCACGCTTACTGCGCCAACAAATAAACTTGCCGATGGACGTTTCGTTAATAATGATCTTGCGCTCTCTATCTCACCTGGCGGTGATTTAGGAAAGGCTTTAGAGATAACTGCCTCTAGTAATCGAACTTGGTTAATAGACCCAGCTTTAATTGAAGAGATTGTTGATTTAGTAGATGGTTATATCTATCTTGATCAAGAGGGAAAAGATGTGGAAGTGGCCCCCTTTGATCTTGCTAATCTTTGGCTATTAAAACTTCAATCTTTAACTAGAGATAATCGTGTTGTTGCCATTACCTACGGAGCTCCATCTCAAGCATTTCTGGAACGACTAGCCCCAGGCGAGCTCTCTAGATATAACTCTCTTTCAAAGCTTCGCCTTGAAGCGCTTCTTAATAGAGAGGTAATTACCCCTGGAAAATCAAGCGTTGAAGGTGAACCTGCGCTAATTGCAAAGAATGCCTATACAGCCTTGCGAAAATCAATCAAAATTACTAATTCGGTGATTACAAGTAAAGATGTCGAAGATCTACGCCTTGGCCTTGCAAAGACTTTAAATCCAGAGCTATCTAAAGAAAGCGCCTTTTTAATATCTAAAAGCTATAGCGCAGCTATAAAAGAGGTAAACAATAAAGTTCGCATCTCACCTGGTAACTACACCATAACTACTAAAAATTATGATCTTCCCCTAACTATTATCAATGACTTCACGCAATCTGTGAGCCTTGATTTAATTATTACCACCACTAATTCTCGAGTATTAGTTGATGATGTTCCAAGAATTACTATCGATGGCCAGTCCCAAATTCAAATAGAGGTTCCTATAGAGGTAATTGCATCTGGTGATACCTCACTTCGCCTCCAGCTCTACACACCTAAGAAAGACTTAATTGGCCTTGAGCAGAGAATCCCACTTCGACTCGCGGTTATTTCCCCCGTTACCACTTGGTTGACCACTGGGATGGCGATAATTCTTTTACTCGCCGCAATTGTGCAGAGCGTTAGAAGAGTTAAGAGCAGGAGAGGCAAATGAGTGAAGATGCCAATCTAATTAGATCTTCTTCCTTTATGGGCCTTGGAACAATAATTTCAAGAGCTACTGGGTTAATTAGAAATCTTCTCCTTGTTGCAGCACTTGGAACTGGGTTATTAGGTGATGCTTTTAATGTTGCAAATACCACTCCCAATATTATTTACAACCTTCTTATAGGTGGAGCGCTATCTGCTGTATTTGTTCCCTTAATTGTTCAATCTTTTAGGCAGGAAGATGGTGGAAGCGCATATATCAGCCGCCTACTTTCGCTAATTGCATCAGCGCTACTCTTTATAACAATTGCAGCGATGCTGCTAGCTCCATTGTTAATTTCACTCTATGCCCCAACTTTCTCTGGGCGCTCTAGAGATGTAACCCTTGCTTTTGCTCTCTACTGTCTGCCGCAGATTCTCTTCTACGGCCTATATGGAATTTTGGGCCAGATTGCCAATGCCAAAGAAAAATTTGGACCAATGATGTGGGCTCCGATCGCTAATAATCTCCTCGTTATTGCCCTCTTCTCCTACTTCATCTCAGTAACAGATGAGATCTCACTAGAAACAATAAGTGATTCACAGATTGCTCTACTCGGCCTGGGAAGCACAGTAGGAATTGCGCTACAAGCGCTAATTCTTATTCCGACTCTAAAGAAATCTGGGTTAAAACTCTCTTTCCGTAGGGATTGGCGGGGGGTTGGCCTTGATAAGGCTATGAGGCTTGCTAGTTGGGCTTTTATATTTGTTCTTATCTCACAAATTGGTTTTCTTATAACGGTAAATCTTGCAACTAGAGCTGCTGTTTTAGCGCAAGAGCAAGGAATTGATTATGGAGTTGGTTATACCCCATATGCCAATGCTTACTTAGTTATGTTACTACCGCATTCAATAGTCACTATCTCAATTGTCACAGCTCTACTTCCTGGTTTATCAAAGTTAGCATTTGATAAGAAGTTATCTGAAGTTAGAGATCAGTTGAGTAAGGCGCTTCGATTAACTGCCATATTAACTATCCCAGCATCGCTTTTCTTCTTCTTCTTTGCAGTGGAAATTGCTAACGCAATATTCTTTGGTATTTCAGAGCAATCTGCAGAATATATTGGACGAGTTCTTGCTGCTATGTCTCTTGGTTTAATCCCACTTTCAATAAATTTAGTATTAATTAGAGGGCTAAATGCCTTTGAAAATACTAAATATCAGGTTATTTCTAATTTAGTTATTAACTTAGTTGCTTTAACAATTAGCACTTGGGCTTTCTTAAATCTAGATGTTGTGGATATAACAGTGGGGCTTGGAGTAGCTCTTGCAATTAGTTATTGGGTGGGAATTGTTTGCACTTACTATTTACTACGTAGGTATTCAGGGCCACTTAACATCACCTCTTTATTGCTCTTTCATAGCAAGGTTGCTCTCATTGCGCTCGTATCTTGCTTAGCCATCTCAAGCTTGCTATCAAGGCTTGCTTTGGAGGGGAATCTTTTCTCATTACTTATTGTTCTCTTAAGCACATTTGCCCTCTATCTTGCGATAGGGCGAGTGTTAAAGGTTTCAGAGATTAGCCAAGTATTAAAAGTTCTATTACGAAGGTAGGGTGCTCTAGTGAGCGTTGATTACAAGAAAGTCCATGAGTTAGTAATTGTTGGATCTGGCCCCGCTGGTTATACCGCCGGGGTTTATGCCGCTCGAGCTCAATTAGACCCAGTTCTCTATGAAGGCTCAGTAACTGCTGGTGGAGCTTTGATGAATACCACTGAGGTAGAAAATTTTCCAGGATTTAAAGATGGAATTATGGGGCCTGATCTTATGGATCAGATGAGAAAACAAGCCTCTCGCTTCGGAGCTCAATTAGTAACCGATGACATAACTGAGATGAAATTAGATTCAGATGTAAAAGTATTAACAGATGGCTCTGGAAATACGATTAAAGCTCGCGCTGTGATTCTTGCTATGGGTTCTGCATATAAGGAAATTGGTTTAAAGAATGAGAAGCGCTTATCAGGGCGAGGTGTTTCTTGGTGTGCTACTTGCGATGGATTCTTTTTTAAGGAACAAGTTATTGCTGTTGTTGG
>Ga0208231_1000454_pt1 | contig 11578 bp, 27 predicted proteins | sample LakMenEpi15Jun12_FD_150702 | JGI IMG/M metagenome (GOLD analysis project Ga0208231, IMG submission 150702) | Freshwater microbial communities from Lake Mendota, WI - 15JUN2012 deep hole epilimnion (SPAdes) | ecosystem: Environmental > Aquatic > Freshwater > Lentic | place: Lake Mendota, Madison...
GGATCGGGGGCTCGTTTGTGTCCCGCATAGCGTCCGGGGTCATCGGCCGCTGCCGCCAGTATGCGCTCCGCACACCGTTCGCGCAATCCCCCCCCCAACAGCAAACGCCCCCCGAGTCTCCCCGAGAGGCGCCGCCTGGCCCAGCTGTCCCATCCGCTCCGCTCCGCTAGGGCTCTTATTTAATCGCAAACCGGCAGTCTTGATCGGGTTTTGATCCGCGACACTATCGCGACAGCGCCTAAACCTTCCCCTTCCGCGCCATCCGCTCCCGCCACAGCAGCTGCCCGCGCGTAAGGCCCTCCGGGGGCGCCTCCGGGGCCGCTGGAGGCGCTGGGGGAGGCGCTGGAATGGGCGCTGGAGGCTCCGGGGTGGGTGGGGCTGCTTCCACCTCTGCTTCCACCCCGTCCTCAGCCACCAGCCGCGCCTGCGCCGGCAGGAAGGGCCACTTGCGCCACGCCTCCTCCCACCCCGATACCGGCCCGCGCCGGACCACCTCCCCGCCGGCCTGGAACGTCACCCAATAGCGGGTCACGGGGCCACCCCCTCCACGGCCGCATACACCGGCTTCCGGCGTGCATTGGTCGACCCCCCGCACTCCCGCCGGTAGCGCACCTCGTCCCACGTCTCCAGCCGCGACACGATCACCCCGGCATGTTCCAGCCCCCGCAGGTGGTGGCACAGGGTGGGGTGCGTGATGGGGACGTGCCGCAGCAGGTCGTCCACCGTCATGGCGCCATGCTCGCCCAGTAGGGACACGATCTGGTCGCGCCGCTGGCGGCTGTACGGCCGGGTCCGGGGGCTCATCGCGGCCCCTCCTCGTCCGACTGCTTACCCGCCTGCTCGTCCGGGTCCGGCCCCATGTGGACATCCAGCGACAGGACGATGACGATCCCCCAGAGGAGGGCGATCAAGGCGAAGATCACCCAGGCGGAGGCGGTGGCAGTGGTACTCATGGTGGTACTCATGGCGGCACTCATCGGCGAGATCCTTGGACGCGGATGTTGTGGAGGGGCTGGGACCGAACCGGCCCGTCTTTCGGCCAGCCCAAGAGGTGGTACATGGCGCGATTGTGGATAACGTGGTGCTTCATGGTCCACTGGTCCGGCTCCAGCTTCCAGTAGGCCGCCAGCGCCCGCTGCGTGACGCCGAACGGGCTGGTGTCGAGCTTGGCGGGCGCCTCTAGGGGCATCATCCGCGCCTCCATCTGCGCCTCCACCTGCGCCTCCATCTGCGCCGGCAGCGCCCCCTCTGCTTCCTCTCCTGCCTCCTTCACCGCCTGCCCCAGGGCCTGCCCCATCGCCCGTCGGGCGGCGCGCTCCTGCGCGATGCGCTCGCGGCGCTGCTGCCGCTCCACCACCCGCCGCTCCATCCGGCAGGTCATGCACCGCCAGTAGTACCGGCCGTCCCCCTTGGAGGCCAACTTCCGGGCGCCGGGGAGTGTCAGGTCGTGCCCCTTCTGGCACCGCGTCGGGGTGGACGGCGCCTTGTCCAGGTTTCGGGCCAGCTTCGACAGCTGCCGCAACGACCGGCCCATCAGCGTCCCCCCACCTTCGCTGCCTGCTGTACGGCCTGCTGTACGGCCTGTTGCGCTGCCACTGCTCGCAACACCACCTCGGCACGGCGGCGGTCGTACTCGATCTGCGCCGCCCGAGCCTCCCGAACGCGGCGGGCAAACCAGGCGGCGATGGCGACCACCATGCCGAACAGGCCGAACAGGACAATAGCACTCATGGCGAATCCTCGGGGTTAGGGTGTAACGTCTGGCAGCAGGACAACAGTAACGGTAGCGCCGGGGTTGTCCTTGTCAACACCAGCGAAGTACCAGAACATCTGCCGCACTTGGCTGTCGTCCCACCAGACGGCTTCGCTGCCGTTGATGGCGTCCATGACTTGCTTGGACCAGTTGAAGTCCCGGCGGCGGCGGTCGGGCTCCCGCACGGCGACCATCAGCAGCACCGGCCCCGTGGCGCGCGCCCACTTGGCCTGCTTGGCGGCCACCCAGGCGTGGTTGGCGAGGCGCGTCTTGGCGCCCCGGTACTTGGGGGTCAGGATGTAACCGGAGTGCGAGACGTACTTGTCGTTGTCGCTGCACAGCGCGTCCCAGCCCACGTCGAATGTCAGGGTGGGGTGGTCGCTCATGGCGTCCCCCACTGCTCGGCCATTGCGCGGGCGATGCCGGGGAACGTCCGGGACGCGATACGCGCGCGCTCCTCCTTGCGCGTGCCGCTAGTGATGTGCGACCACTTAGCCATTCTGGCGCCGTTGGCCTTGACGTAGAACTCTCCCTTGCCGACAATAGCGGTTGGCATGATGGGGGGGAGGCCACGCAGCCAGAGGCACGTCGGCTTGGACGCCTCATGGCCGTGTTGCCACGGGTGAATGATCTGGTCAGGCTTGCGCCAGTTCTTGTTTAGGTAACCAATGGGGTTCTCCAGCGCCACTTTGGGGATAGGCGCATCCCACAGCGCCTGCACGAAATCTCGGGCCGCATAGGTCAAGGGCCACCGCTCCGGGCGCTTCTTGTTCCACCAAATGCCCATTGACGCGAGGTAGGTGCATGGCGGGTGGGCCACCATGAGGTCCCATCCCTCCCTTAGCGCCTGCAGCACGTCCACTTGGATATGCGGCCCCGGCGTTTCGGTGGGCAGCAGGTCGCAGGACCATGCGTCATGGCCTAGAGCCCGGAACGCATCGCGCACGATGCCGCTAAACTCGCACGCCACCAGGACCCTCACCGCCGCCTCCCGCGTGGCTCCTTCGTGGCCGTCCCGTCGCTCTCCCCCATCGTCAGGACGCGGGGGTGCAGTTGCAGCGTGCGGTAGTCCCACCTCACCGGAATGTCCATCACCCCCCCGTTTCGGTTCTTGTCCACGATCAGCCAGGTGTCGGCAATGTTGCCGGCCCGGACGAATCGGCTGTGGTCCAGCAGCCACACCATGTGAGAATCGTTCTCAAGCGCGCTGCCGCCCATGAGCCCCTGCGACACCGGCCGCTCGTCCCGGTTGCGGCTCTGCTCCCGGTTGAACTGCGACAGGTTCACCAGCACCAGCTGCTGCCGCATCGCCACCTCCCGCAGCGTGTGGCTCACGATCTCCACCCGGTCATGGATCTCCCGGACCTTGTCCACCGTCACCAGCTGCAGGTAGTCCACGATGAAGTACCGGCTGTTGTGGTACTCCACATGGTACGTTATGGCCTGTACCACATCTGTCAAGCGGGAAATGGGGGTCCGGTTCACCAGCAGGCGCCCCCCGCTCTCGGCGTGCTGGCGGTTGACGGCGGCCGTTGCCCGGTGGTAGGTGGTCAGGTCGAACTGCGGCCCCTTCTCCAGCATCCCCACCGTCTCGCCGCTGGCAATGGAGAGGAAGCGGGTGGCCAACTCAGAGCGCCCCATTTCCAGCGACAGGAACGTCACCGTCTCGCCGTGCGTGATGGCGTGCGCGGCCAGGTTGAGCCCGATGAGGCTCTTGCCCGTCCCGGTGTTGGCGCCACACGTCACCACCCAGGTGCGGGCCAGCCCGATGCCGCCCCCGTCGCCCCGGCACAGCGCGTTGAGCTGCGCCAGCGGGGTGGGCACGGCGTCCACCGGGGCCAGCTTCTCGCCCAGCAGCTGGTCTAGCGTGTCGCCCACCACCGCGTCGAAGGCCACCGCCGGGGGCTCGGCGCCGATGGGCGTGGCGGTGCGGAGGATGGCGGCCCAGGTCGAGCGCCAGTCCTCGCCCCGCTGCTGCACGGCCTGGTGCAGGTCGCAGAAGTCCTTGACCGGCACCGCGTCCTCCCCTGCCCCCACCTTCACGTCCCGCAGCACAAACGCCTTGGGCAGGTCGGCCGCGACGGACGCCACCAGCGTGGAGCCCCCTTGGTCCGGTTCTTGCCACACCACCACCTTCCGCCCGGCCAAGAGCGCCTTGTACTCACTCCGCCACTGCGAGGCGCCAGGCAGCCCCACGGCGACCACGCCCCGCTGCCACGCCGCATGGCAGTCCGACTCCCCCTCGACCAGCAGCACCGGCGCGTCCTTGGGCGCCATCGCCAGCACGTCCTGCCCGTAGAGCGGCGTGCCGGTGCCGTCCTTCCCCCAGAACGTCCCCTTGCGCGTCCGGTACTTGGTGCGGAGCAAGGCGCCCGTGGCGTCTCGGTAGGGGATGGCCACCATCTCGTCGCCATACGTCCCCACCGCATCCACCACGCCGGCCTTCTCCAGCGTCGCCAGCGCCAGCCCCTTCCGCTCGGCGTACTCCGCCACCGACAGCCCCCGGCGCACCTGGTCGCTGGGCAGCTCGACCCGCAGGATCTCGGCCAGCGTGTCGAAGTGTTCCGTGAAGCCGCACGCCGCGCAGCCCCATTGGTGGTCGCCCAGCCACGCCGACGCATGGCTGTCGTCGTGCCGGGGGCAGCGGAAGGCCAGCGTCTTGCCGGTCTTTTGCGCCCGCCACCCGGCCTGCCGCACCGCCTGCGCCAGCACCCCCCGTGCGTCCAGCTGGTTCACGCCTTATCCCTCGGCGCGGTAGATCCGCTCCTGCCGCTGGATACGCGGCACGGGGCCTTGCACGGTGAAAGACGGGTCGTCCACCAGCAGGTGGTCCTGCGGCACCTGCACCAGGTGGCCCGTCCCCATCAGCGCCACCACAAACAGGTGCTTGTGCTGCCCCGGCGCCATGCTGTACCCGTCCCGCACATGGTCCACGGCAAACCACAGCTTCCCCTCGGCGCCACTCAGCGCGTCGAAGTTATGCAGCGTGACGTGCGCGTCCTCCAGCATGGTCGGCGCGAACAGTTCCGCCTCCCACCCGTACATGTCCCACACCGCCGTCTGCGAGGGGAGCAGCGGGCGCGGCGCCACCATCTGCGACGGGTCGGCGTTGAGCGCGTGGAGCGGCAGGTCCACCACCAGCGCGCCGGACTCCAGCAAAACGTGGCACCCCAGCATCCGCCCCGGCGTGACGCTGACGCCCCACCACACGGCCGGCAGCAGGCGGTGGTCGTGGGCCGCGTCCTTGAGGACGAAGCTGGCGTGGACGCCGATGTAGCGGTGGCGGGGCAGGGACAGGTTGTGACCGGTGCTATGGCTCGGCATGATTCTCCTCGGGGGTAAGGGTTAGGGGGTGTCAGGGAGTTAGGCGGGTTCTTCCAGCGGCGGGTCCACCGGGCGCACCGTGACCCGGAGGCGAAACGTATCCGTCTCGGCGCGCCGGACGGAGAGGACCAGCGGGTCGATGCGGGCCTGGAACAGCCCCGGCTTCGTCAGCGCCTGCTTAAGCACGGCGTGCTTGAACAGGTGCGTGGCGATGGCCCGGAGCCCGTCCGGCACCGTCACCGGCTCGACCACCCGGGCCACCACCTCGAAGGTGCGGGGGGCTGCCATCACTTGCTCCGTATGCTGGGGTGAGGATCAATCCCTCGCAGGTTGCCGCTGTAGATGTAGCTGTTGTGCAGCGTCCGTGACGCCTCGTACATGAGCCGCCACTCCTCCCGCGTCATCGGCTCCGGCAGCCCGCCTGCCTCAGCCTCCTCGCGAGTCAGGCGGCGGCGGGCCGTGCCCGTGCCGGTGGGGATGCGGTCACCGGAGCGGATCACAGCGCTACCTGCTCGCGCCTAATCGTGTACCCGCGATATTCTCCCGCGCCTTCGTTTTCGCAGGCTTTGATAAGTTCACGGCAGGTTGTCTTAGAAGCATGCCCTTCAACCTCAGCTTCCCTAAGCGCAACGATGTAATTCGTCAGGCTCAAACCGATCACCGTGCCTTGCGGGTCGCGCACGACGTAGGCCTCGATCATGGTGTGTCCCACCGGATATCCGGGTGAGTGTCCGCCTCTACCAGCGCCTGCTCGCCGTAGGCCTTGATCTCCTCCTCCATCCCGTAGTAGTCGAAGCCGCACGCCACCCACGACCACAGGTAGGCGGCGAGGTCGACGACGACCGCGAGCCCGTAGGATTGCCGCCACACCCGGCGACGGCGGCGCACGAAGTCCAGGACATGCACCAGCTCGTGCCCCAGCAGGATGTCGCTCGTCTCGGTCATCGGCTTTCGCAGGTAGACGGTCGTGCCGATGGCGGTCCCGTCCGTACGAAGCAGCCGGGGCAGCCAATGCTCTGGGCGCAGCGTAACGGTGACCGGCTCGCCGTCGAACCGGGCGCGGATGGTGTAGCGGATCGTCATGCGTCACCGTCCAAGGCGCGAAGGGTGGGGCAGGGATGCTCCAGAGGATCGCCGCCCTCGTCGCGGCAATGCGGGCATAGATGCCAGACAATCGAACCGAAGCGTGACGTTTGTGTCTCACGCTCATGCAGCGCCCGCACCCGCTCGATGGCGGCGCGGAGCTGGGCGTTTTCGTCGAGCAGTTTCTGGTAGTCCGCGTACTCCACATATTCCCCGTTGTCGTCCTCGACCTCGCCGCACCCGCAGTAGTGATAGTCGTTCACGAAGTTGTACCGTACAACGCTCATGCGCCCTCCTCCTCGGCCTCAAGGGCCAGCCACAGCGCGGCAAGGGCGCGGGGTTCTGGGTTGGCATCAATTGGTAGTCTTGCAAGCCAAAGATGCGCAGCGATACGACCATCCATGGTGCTTTCTGTTTCCCGCGTTATTGCGCCTAAAAGAACAAACACTGCGGTGTACGCATACCATTCGCACCACTCCCCCTCCACGATCTTCCGCGCGATCTCGCGCCATGCTTCGGCTTCAGTCAGCGGGCGCGGGGTCATGCGTTTTCCTCCCCGTCAAGGGCTTGGAAGGCGCCATCGGCTTTGGCGTCGGTCGGGTCCGGGACCCGGCAGTCGGTCGGGGCGCTAGGCATGGCTGGCACCCCTCCAGCGATAGTGGAGATCCCCATAGGCATAGCAAAGCGCATCAAGCGGCGTCGGGTCGGAACCGTCGCACGCCGCCGTGCAAATGACGTATCTGTGCCGGCCATCGCCAATAAAGGGGTACTCCCCGTACCCGTACTTGCGCGTGTCTGCCGCGTGTTGCTCGCACCGCGCTCGCGCTTCGGCTTCGGTGCGGTAGACGCCCAGCACCTGCTCCACATGCACGCCTCGCGCCTCGGCCCAGTAGACGGTGTCGTTCATGCGTCCCCCTTGCCGGCCAGCCGGTCCCACTCCAGCACGTCCTGCCCCGCCCGCGCCCACTCCTGCCGGGTGCGGCCGTAGACCGTCACCTCGACGAACGCGCGCCACATCTCCTCGCTGTAGAACTTCGCCAGCCCCTTGACGTACCGGGGCGCCGTGCCCTCCCGCGCCACATGGTCCCGGTAGCGCCGTGCCGCCCGCACCAGGTCGTCTGGTGTGGCGCCAGCCGCCAGCTGCTCGGCAATCGCCAGCCGCGCCGGGATGAACACATGTGGCAGGTCGCGCTTGGGGTAGATCGTCCAGATCTCGTCCACCAGCTCGGCCAACGACGCGGGTGACAGTGGGCTCACGTCCTTCACCTTGACTCTCGGCATATGCTCCTCGGGTGTGGGTCTACTTGCGATGCCGGCTGTGACTGCCGGTGTTGCCCCCGGTGGGGCGGGTGGTGACGCCAGCGCGCTTGAGGAGCCCGCTGACGGCCTGCTTGGTGATGCCCACCTCGGCGGCGATCTGCATCACCGTGGCGCCCTCCCGATACCGCCGCGCGCAGTAGTCGCGCTTGGCCTGGCAGGGCGTGTTGCCGTAGTGCTGGTACGGGTCGAACCCCAGCACCTCGGGGGACAACGGGTAACTCATCGCTCCTCCTCGTCCGGGACCATGTTTTCCGCCGCCCACTGCGGGCACCAGGGCGCCACCTCGCAGTAGTGCTGGCACCGCTTGTACTCGCCGCGCCGGACCTCGACACTGCAGCCCTCCGGGATCTCGCTCGGCGCCGGGTCGTGGTCCAGCACCTTGAGCGCGCGCTTGAGGCCGGGCTTCACGATGGCCCACTGGTCCGGGTCCTTCCACCGCTCCTCGTCGGTGCAGTCCACCTGCACCCCGGCCTGCATCGACTGGTGCAGCGCCACCCGCTCGGTGATGTACGCCGCGACGGTGACCGGGTCCCACAGCGCGATGGGGATCACCTGGATCGCGGCCTGCGGGTAGTTGGGGTTCCGCTCCGCCTCCACCTTCCGCCAGTCGCGGAAGATGCCGACGATCTCCAGCCCGTGGATCTGGTAGCCGTTCGCCCGCGCCAGCCACGCCAGCACGTTCAGCTGCTGCTCCCACGCCGCCGACCCCTTGGCCTTGAACACCGTGGTCACCTTGTAGTCGCGGATCACGCCGCGCTCCAGGTCGATCACGTCGGCCTGCCCCGACAGCTGCCACGGGCCGTAGGGGCCTTCGACCTCCGCGAACATCCGGTGTTCCGCGATCATCCCCTCCTGCCGCAGCCCCGCCCGCTCCAGGATCGTGTGGACGCATTGGCCCAGCAGGCTCCACACCCGCTCGCTCACGTCCACCTGCACCTGGTCGCGGTACTTGGCCCCCAGCACCTTGACCTGCGGAGCGTCGATGAGCTTCGTGGCCGACACGTCCCCGCCCCCGACGTAGGGGTCGTTGACCACGGCGTCCACGATGACCGCCGGCAGGTTGTGCTTGTTGGTGTAGACGGGCATCAGCAGACCTCGCCAGACGGGCGCAGGAGCGTCACGACACGGTGCGCCACGTCCTCGCCGTAGGTGCCCATGCGGTCCTCGCTCTCCTTAATCAGCGTCTCCATCTTCCCCATCAGCGCCATGATCGTGCCGGGATGCTCGTTGTTGATCTCGGTCAGGAGCCCCATCCCTTCGGCGCCCCGCTCCAGGTCGTCCATCAGCAGCGCCCCGATCACGCCGATCATCACGGACAGCGCCGAGAGATGTACCTCGTCCATGACCAGCGAACAGGTCCACGTGCGCTCAGTCGAGGTCATCGGGCGCTCCGGTCAGGGCGGCGGCCATGCGCCGCGTGGCGTCCAGCGCGATCATCCCGATCTTGGGGTCGCCCAGCTGCTCCATGATGCGCTTCCCCTCCCGCTCGTTGTTGGTCATCACGGCCAGCCCCAGCGCCATGAGGTTGGTCCCCACCGCCAGCTGCGCGGGGGTGAACGCCACGGCGATCTCGGGCTGCACCTCCTCCTGCTCGCCCTCGGGCGCGTCCTCCTGCCCCTCGTCGAACGCGATCATCGGTCGTCTCCGTGGCCATCGGTGTAGAGCCGCTCGGCGCCGGACAGCGCCACCAGCAGGTCGTCCATGATCTCCATCATGTCCCGGGCCATGTCCTCCGTCGTCTCCCGCGCCCACGGCACCGGGTTCTCTTTCTCGGCGTGCAGCCGCAGCCAGCAGATCCGATACCGCAGGTCGTCCAGTGACCCGGCGATGTGCGTGCGGGTCAGGTTCTCGTTCACCGCCCGCACCCCCAGGTTGGCGACCAGACTGGCGATCCGGCTGTAGTTGAAGTCGCACTGCCACCGCTGGCCGTCGCGCCAGAAGAACTCCAGCTTGTGTTCCGTCTTGCTGGCCCGGCGCGCGGCCTCCTGCTGGTCGTTCGCCGGGAACGGGCTGGGGTCCAGCGTGGGGGGCACCGCCGCTCCGCTCATCGCCCCCCTCCATTGCAGGCGATGAACAGGGTCGCCGCCGCGCTCTGGATCACCGCGCCGTCGAACGGCACCTCGGCCTGCTCCAGCCGCGCGCCCAGCGTGGCCATCGCCAGGTCCACGCACTCGGCGTACACCTTGGCCGCCTCGGCCGGGGTCAGGCGGGCCGGACGGGCCGGAGCCGCCGGAGCCGCTGCCGGCTTCGCACCGCTCGGCGCCCCTGCCGCCTTGGCCGGACCGCCCGTGCCGCGCGAGATGTTGGTGTACTTCGTGCCGTCCTTCGACACCTGCTCGAAGTACAGCTGCTGGCCCAGCGCCGTGTCCACGTCCAGCTTGAGGCGCCCCAGCTGCGAGGTCAGCGCCTTGGTGGAGACGAACAGCCGCGCCTCCTCCCCGTCCTCCGTCACGCCATCCACCGCGAACTGCGGCCCGAACTTCCCCTCCTGCTCGGAGATCTCCGTCACCGTGATCGCCACCGGGCCATGCTCCGCGAGCTTCCAGATCGCCATACAACCCCCTCGGAATGGAAAAGGCACCAGCCAACCGTGTTGTTGACTGATGCCTGATCCTACGACCCGTTGACCGACCTGTCAAGAGTACCGCGCCACATTCCTCCCCGCTCCGGCGCTCCTCGCCTAAGTCCTTGCGCTACAGCGTGTTAGCGCCGGATGAGCAAGCCAGCGGTCAGGCCGGCAGCGGCCGACAGCGCCATCTTCACCCGTTCTTTGTCGCGGTCCCGGTGCGTCCAGACGGTGAGCTGCTGCTCCGCCAGGTCGGCCCGCTTGGCCTCCAGTGCCACCCGCTGCTCGCAGGTCAGCACCGTCTTGACGCACGCCCGGATGGTCGTGTCGGCCGCCGCCAGCGTGCCGCGCACCCAGGCAGTGTCCGTGATCCGCTCGGTGATCCGGGTCGTATCGTACAGCGTATCCCACGCGGTCACCCGCCGCCACAGCCGCAGGGTATCGGTCAGGTACACCGTGTCCAGCACCGCCAGCGACTCGACCACCACGGCGCGTTGCGCCCGTAGCCCCGCCACTTCGCCGCCCCGCCGCCCGAGCTCGTAGGCCGTGCCGACCACCGCCGCCACCAGACCCAGCCCAATCACCACCAGTCGCGCTTGGCTCATCGTGCCCTCACCCGTAGTCGTGCCGGTAAAAATTGGGGATGTAGTCCGGGTCCGACTTTCGCCCCGGCGCAATCATGGCATGGGTCAGCACGCCTTCCACGGTCGGGTGGCGCGCCTTGCACGCCTGCACCAGCCGCATCATGGCGTCGATCTGCGCGTCCGATAGCCGCTCCTTGCCGTCATGCCGGTTGGCGAAGGCAATGGAGAGGGAGTGCCGGTTGAGCCCCTGCACGCCATCCCACGCGCTCACCCCACACGCCCACGCCGACCGGTCATCCGGCACGCAGCGCGTCACGGTGCCGTCCCGGTGGACGAGCAGGTGGTAGCTCACTGCCGACCGAGGCGAACAGATCCAGTCCAGCGTTGCCCGCTCCGAGGGGCTGGCGTCCGCGTGCAGGACAATCCAGCGGATCTTCGCGCCCCGGCGGCTGCTGTGGTTGGGGCTTGGGCGCTGATGGGTCATGCGTCATCCTCCCCCCGCTCGTTCACATCCATCCCCGGGAACGGCGGCTGCACCGCCGCCCCCAGCGCGCCCATCGCCTTGGGGAGCGCCGGAGCGAGGAGCCGGGCCCGGTCGATGGGGACCTTGATGATCGCCAGCGCCAGCACGCTCACCGCGTTGTACGCCAGCGCCGCCAAGAACGCCTGCCCGCCGTGGAACGCCGCCACCGCCACCAGCACCACCCCCAGCAGCAGGTGCGCGCCGAGGAACAGCCACAGCGGGTCCAGGTCGCCGTCGCGCGTGTAGAGCCACGTCCCCTTAGCCATTGGCCCGCTCCCGCGCCTGACCACGCCGCTCCATCGTCCCTTCGATCCGCGCCACCCGCTCGGCGGTGGCGTGCGTCGTATCGCGGATCTCCCGCACGTCCCGCGTGATGTCCTGCACCTGCTTGTTCAGCGCGTCCACCGTGGCCCGCAGGATGCCAT
>Ga0208231_1000456_pt1 | contig 11566 bp, 10 predicted proteins | sample LakMenEpi15Jun12_FD_150702 | JGI IMG/M metagenome (GOLD analysis project Ga0208231, IMG submission 150702) | Freshwater microbial communities from Lake Mendota, WI - 15JUN2012 deep hole epilimnion (SPAdes) | ecosystem: Environmental > Aquatic > Freshwater > Lentic | place: Lake Mendota, Madison...
TACGCCGGACAAAGGTTGAAGATGTTGAAGATGGAACCGTTTCTGTAATTGAGTGGCTAGAGCATAAGTTCCATCCGCTCAGCACTTTTTTGGTCGTCCCGATTTTTGCTTTCGCAAATACTGGTGTTGTTATCACGGTAGAATCAATTAAAGGTGCATCTCAATCTTTGATTGCATGGGGAATTTTCTTCGGCTTGGTAATTGGTAAACCTCTAGGAGTACTAATTGCCTCCCTTGTCGCTAAGCGATTAAAGGCTGCTGAGTTTCCAGAAGGTGTAAATAATTCTTCATTACTGGCAACAGGAAGTGCTGCCGGTATTGGATTTACTGTCGCCATCTTCATCGCCAATTTAGCTTTTGATGATGCCCAGACTCAAGATATTGCGGTGTTAGCAGTAATTGTGGCATCTGTTGTAAGCGCCCTCTTGTCGATTATCCTGTTTAGAACACTAGCTAAGCGATAAAACAAAACCCGCCTTTTTAGGGGCGGGCTTTGTTCTAACGGACTGTTTAGATGTCGTAATACAGTTCGAATTCAGCTGGATGTGGACGTAGACGAACATAGTCCACTTCTTCCTTACGCTTGAATGCGATCCATGTATCAATAAGATCTTTAGCGAACACGCCACCCTTTGTTAGGAAGTCGTGATCATTTTCTAGGTTGGTCAACACTGCTTCTAATGAACCAGGAACTTGAGGAATTGATGCAGCCTCTTCGCCTTCTAGTTCATATAGATCCTTATCAACTGGGGCAGGTGGTTCGATCTTGTTAACAATTCCATCAAGACCAGCCATAAGCATCGCTGCAAATGCTAGGTAAGGATTTGAAGATGGATCTGGGCAACGGAACTCGATGCGCTTAGCCTTTGGACTAGATCCTGTAATTGGGATACGGATACAAGCTGAACGGTTACGTGCTGAGTACACAAGATTTACTGGTGCTTCATAACCTGGCACTAAACGACGGTATGAGTTAACTGTTGGGTTAGTGAATGCAAGCAATGATGGTGCGTGCTTTAGCAGACCACCGATGTACCAACGTGCCATGTCTGAAAGATCGCCATACGTTCCTGCTTCGAAGAACAGTGGCTTTCCATCTTTCCACAGTGATTGGTGAACGTGCATACCTGAACCGTTATCTCCGAAGAGAGGCTTAGGCATAAATGTTGCTGTCTTGCCGCCCTGCCAAGCAGTGTTGCGGATGACGTACTTGAACTTCATAACATCATCACCAGCTGTAAGGATGTCAGTGAAGCGGTAGTTGATCTCCATCTGTCCAGCTGTTCCCACTTCATGGTGTGAACGCTCAACAAGAAGTCCGACCTTGCCCAGCTGCATCACCATTTCATCGCGAAGATCTGCGAATTGATCAGTTGGTGATACTGGGAAATATCCACCCTTTACACGTGTGCGGTAACCACGGTTAGGAGTTCCATCTGCATCATATTCAACACCAGTGTTCCAAGCGCCTTCATAAGATTCGATCTCGTGAACTGCTGAGTTGATACCGGTCTTAAAGCGAACACTGTCAAAGACATAGAACTCAGCCTCTGGTGCAAAAAATGCAGTATCGGCAAATCCCAAAGAGCGCATGTAATCAACTGCGCGAGCTACAACACCACGAGGATCACGGCTGTAAGGAGTGTTATCAACTGGATTGTGTACTGAGAAAATAATGATGAGGGTTTTCTCTTTACGATATGGATCGATGTATGCAGACTCTGGAACTGGTAACAGTTTCATATCTGATTCATTGATTGTTTGGAAACCTCGAATAGAGGAACCATCAAACATCAGGCCGTCGGTAAATACAGCTTCATCAAATGATTCAACAGGAACGTTGAAGTGATGCTGGATACCAGGCAAATCTGTAAAGCGAACGTCAACTAGTTTGACATCCTCTTTCTTAATGTATGCAAAAATTTCTGCGGCGTTCTTAAACATGCTTCTCCCAATTTCACATGTGATGCGCAAGACCCCTCATCATTGAGTTTCTTGCGCTTTTAGGTAGTTGAACCCTAGGTCCACACGATGAAATTGGCATAACCCGCTTGTTAAATCCATGTTACGTCTGACGGGTTTGGGTATTAGGCTTATCAGGTGAGCGTGAATTTCAACCGAGTAACCCTAGGTCGTCGAATGGCGGCGTTAATGGTCGACTGGTTGGCCTGTTATTTCATCGTTACCGCTGCAACTGGTGGGATCGGAAAGATGGCCCCTAACCGCTCATGGATGGTGTTGGCACTTTTCTTTGCCGAGATTGCAATCCTCTCAGCTCTTCAAGGTGCGTCCATGGGGCATCGGATATTTGGAATAAAGATCATCAGATTCGCAGATGGTGGGGTGGTTACTCCGGTTCAGGCATTAATCCGCTCAGCACTGTTGGTCACCGTGATCTTTGCTATCACCTTTGATGAAAATGGCAGAGGGCTACACGAGCGATTTAGTGGAACTGTTTTAACTAGAACTGGAAGCGTTTAAAACTAGCGAATCTTCGGTGCCCGAGTTGGCATTGGACCCTTTGGAATTGGCATAGACATTCCACCAACAGCCTTTAGGCGCGCTCGAACTTCGCGCATTTGATGCGCAGTTAACTTCTTTGGCAGACGGCGCATGTGCTTTTGAAGTTTACGAATGGGAACACGTCCATCCTCATTTCCAACCAGAATTTCAATAACGGGAACACCCGGTGCAAAACGTTCAGCTTTCTTTCGCTCATCAGCAATCATTTGACGAACTGCGTTACTGCCTTCACCTGTTAAAACGATTCCGGCACGACCTACGCTGCGGTGAACCATGTCCTGATTGCGGGCTGCCGCAACTGCTGGAGTTGTTGTCCAGCCTTTACGTATTGCCATCAAAACACTTGCACCCGCACCAATCTGACCTTCAATTGATGCGTAAGCAGCGGTTCCGGCTTGTCGCGTGAAGAAGAAAAGTGTGAGAAGAAGAGCCAGCGGCAGAGAGACAAATGCAATATAGATTGGCTGGCCAATTGCCGAACCAATTGCTATACCGATTCCCCATGAGACCGCAAAAATTCCAATCAGTGCCGCGGTAATCCATGGCTTAACCTGCTTGGTGACTTTGTAAGCATCACGAAAGGTTTGGAAACGTGGCTTCTTGATCTTCGGTTCTTTAGCTTTTCTCTTAAACATGAGGCTACTTTAGTGGGGCAGGTGCGGTTCCACCAAGGCGAGCAGGAGCCCAACGTTGGCCGACATGGCTATCAGGGTACTTTTCTTGAACTTGATTAAGCATAGAAATCATGACCTCGCGTAGTTGTTGCGCAGCCGTATCTATATCGACATCTTTGGCGTAATTGATTGGCTCGCCAAATGAAACTGACACAGGTGTTTTACCCCGCTTGAAATTTGGCTTAAGGCCCTTTGTTGAGACCCGTTGCCCACCCCACACAATCGTGGGAATTATGGGTACTCCTGTATCTGCGGCAAGGCGCAGGGCACCGGACTTTAGTTGTTTGATTTCAAAGCTAGTCGAGATCGTTGCTTCAGGGAAAATACCAATGATCTCACCTGAATTTAAGGCCTTCAGTGCGGCTACATATGAGGGGGCACCATTGTTGCGATCGACATTGATGTGGTGCATTCCGCGCAACAAGGGTCCTGCAATTTTGTGGTCAAAGAGTTCCTTCTTAGCCATGAAGCGAACGAATCTTTTGACTGGAAGGGCAGCAGTACCTGCGATGGCAAAATCTAAATAGCTAACATGATTGATTGCAAGAATAGCTCCGCCGTTACGTGGAATGTTCTCGTCACCTTGAAAATCAAATCGAAAACCTAAGTACTTCCAAAACCCTTTAACCAGTGTGATTACTGGGGGATAGACCAGATCAGCCACGAGAGGTTTTCTTTTCCATGGCCTGCTTATACAAACGGCCTGCACGGTATGAAGAACGAACCAGTGGTCCACTCATAACTCCAAGGAAACCAACTTGTTCTGCCTCTTGAGCTAATTCGACAAACTCATCTGGCTTCACCCATCGTTCCACAGGGTGATGCTTATTGGTTGGGCGCAGGTATTGAGTGATTGTGATCAAGTCACATCCCGCGTTGTGTAAATCAACCAAAGCTTGAGAAATTTCTTCACGTGTTTCGCCAAGACCTAGAATCAAATTGGACTTTGTAATCAACCCAAAATCTTGCGCCATTCCAATGACTTTTAATGACTTTTCATAAGTAAAGGCTGGGCGGATCTGCTTGAAAATACGTGGAACTGTTTCAAGATTATGAGCAAAGACTTCAGGGCGAGTTTCAAAAATTGGATTGAGAAGTTCAGGTTTTGCGTTGAAATCTGGGGCAAGCATTTCAACGCCTGTACCGGGATTGAGTTCGTGTACGACGCGAATTGTTTCTGCGTAGAGCCAGGAACCTTCATCTTCGAGGTCATCTCGGGTTACACCTGTAATAGTCGCGTAACGAAGACCCATGGACTTAACTGATTCGGCAACCTTGCGTGGCTCTTCGCGATCAATTGGCAAAGGTTTTCCGGTATCGATATTGCAAAAATCGCAACGTCGGGTGCAACGATCTCCACCAATTAAAAAAGTTGCTTCTTTGTCTTCCCAGCATTCAAAAATGTTTGGACAAGCCGCCTCTTGGCAAACTGTGTGAAGCCCTTCACTCTTAACTAGTGAACGAAGTCGTGTGTATTCCGGGCCCATGTTGGCACGGGTTTTAATCCATTCAGGCTTTCGCTCAATCGGAACCAGCGCATTACGAGCTTCAATGCGAAGCAGTTTGCGACCTTCAGGTGCCATGGTCATGCGCTCACCCTTCTGAGAGATTCAAAGATGTGTCGTTCAACTAAAGGTGAAACTTCTTCAATTGTGATTGCGCGATTTAACTCGATTTCAAGTGAGGTAACTCCAGCATCAGAAATTCCACAAGGGATGATGGATTTAAATGATGAAAGATCTGGATTAACGTTGATTGCAAATCCGTGCATCGTTACACCTTGGGCTACGCGCACGCCGATTGCCGCAATCTTGCGATCTCCTTGTGAATCTTGAATCCACACACCTGACCTGCCGTCGACTCGTCGTGCATCTAGGCCAAGGTCGTTACAGACAGCTATTAATCCTGATTCAATTTCGCGTACAAAACCGACCAGTTCAGTGGGTTTACGAAGCTTCACAATTGGATAGCCCACAAGTTGTCCAGGTCCATGCCAGGTGATTCTTCCGCCACGATCAACATCGATAACGGGGGTGCCATCGGATGGCTTTTCCGATTCCTCGGTGCGACGGCCAGCGGTGAAAACTGATGGATGCTCTAGCAGTAACAAGGTGTTGGGGCGGGTTCCATCGGCGACTTCTTGATGAATAGCCTTCTGAGATTCCCACGCCTTTTGATAATCAACTAGCCCATGACGTGACAAAGCAATCGCTGAATCAGAGGGGGTTTCCACGAGAGGCACACCCATAGCCTAAAGGTAGGCTTACCTTCATACCAATTCAGGCCCATAGGCCGGTTTAACGCTGAAAGGTTTGGTTCGAGTGTCTACACCAATGATGAAGAAGAGCCGTCGTCCACTGATTTATTCCTTACTGGTGATCTTCCTGTGGTTTGGAACCAGCGGAGTTCTAGGGCCACTATTTGGACAACTTTCAACAGTGCAAGAAAACGACAACTCAGCATTCTTGCCGGACAGTGCAGAATCAACTCAAGCCGCCAAAATCATCGAAAAGTTTAATCAGGATCAAAATCAAAACCTTCCGACCTTGATTCTGTACGTGGGCGAAGTAAATGCCGACAAGATCGCAGCTCTTAACGCGCATCTTGCAAAACTTGGCTCCCAAAAGATTGTTGGCACCGATGTACCTATTTCGAAATACCTGACACAAGGCGAACAGATTTTTGCCTTTCCTTCACAGGATGGAAAAGCGCTACTAGTAAATCTGCCTTTCAAATCAGAGATTGCTACAGAGCTATTGCCCAATAAGAAACCGGCGCTGCCTGAAGTTATTGAAACCTTGCGTGAGGATTCAGCAGAGTTTGCAAAGAGTGTTGGCCTAGTTTCAAATGTAACCGGAATCGGTGCATTGTTGGGTGATCTCTTTGGTGCTTTTGAGGGTATCGATTCATCCTTGTTGCTCACCACATTGAGTGTTGTGGCATTTATTCTGATTATTGTTTATCGAAGTCCAGTCCTGTGGATTCTGCCGCTGTTTTCAGCAGTTATTGCTTTGTCTACTGCTGGTGGTCTTGTATACCTGCTTACAAAAAATGATGTCATTGATCTGAACGGACAATCCCAAGGAATTCTTTCTGTTCTTGTACTTGGTGCTGCAACAGATTATGCATTGCTGCTAATTTCGCGCTACCGCGAAGAGCTGCACCACTTTGAACATCCCGCACAAGCGATGAAAGCTGCGCTAAAAGGCGTGTTTGAACCCATCGTCGCATCTGGTGCAACGGTGATTTCTGCGCTTCTTGTTTTGCTGCTCAGTGATTTGTCTGGAAACCGAGGTCTAGGTCCTGTCGGAGCTATCGGTGTCGCTGCTGCAGTTGTAACAATTCTTACTTTGTTGCCAGCGCTTTTGGTTGCCTTTGGTCGTTGGGTTTTTTGGCCACGTATTCCGCGAAATGACGATGTTAATACGCAGTTGGAGGGCACTTGGGCAAAGATTGGTTCAGCGGTTGAAAGACGTCCTCGCAAATTGTGGATCGTTACCGCATTAGGACTTGCAATTCTTGCTGGATTTTCAACAACGCTTAATGCTAAGGGCCTTTCTACCGCCGATGCATTTACACAACGTCCTGATTCAGTTGTGGGGCTAGAGCTCCTTGGACAACATTATCCAGGCGGTTCAGGGCAACCTACTGAAGTTGTTGTACGAAAAGAGTTAGTTGGACTGGTATCTGCAGCTCTGATGAGTGTTTCAAATGTGTCATCAGTTGAACCAATGCGAATGACGCAAAATATTCCAGGACAGCCACTGTCACCGATCAAGGTTGTAGATGGCAAAGTCATTCTGCATGCGACGCTGGCGCTAAATCCAGATTCAGTCGAAGCACGAGATGTGATTCCAGTAATTCGGGAAGCGGTCCATGCAATCGATCCAGAAATTTTGGTGGGCGGAAGCACTGCAGTTGCTTTCGATACCGATGTATCAGCTAATCGAGACAACCGGACGATTATTCCAATTGTTCTTGTTCTGATCACTTTGATTCTGGGCTTGCTGCTGCGAAGTATTCTGTCTGCGGCGTTACTTCTGGGAACTGTTGTTCTCTCATTCTTTGCGACCCTGGGCGCTTGCCAACTGGTCTTTGAGCATGTATTTGGCTTCAAGGGCGCGGATACATCATTCCCATTGTTTGCATTTATTTTCTTGGTAGCACTTGGCATTGATTACAACATCTTCTTAATGACCAGAGTGCGAGAAGAAAGTGCCAAAATTGGAACAAGGGCTGGTGTCATCAAGGGTCTTACAGTTACCGGCGGTGTTATTACCTCTGCCGGTATTGTGCTGGCAGCAACCTTTGCCGTCTTAGGTGTTCTTCCTCTTGTCTTCTTGGCAGAGCTTGGGTTTGCGGTTGCCTTTGGTGTTCTTCTGGACACTTTGATTGTAAGAACAATTCTTGTTCCTGCACTCGTCCACGACATCGGTGGAAAAGTTTGGTGGCCATCTAAGTTACAAAACTCTTAATCATGAACCTTCGAGTAGGAATTGCGGGGTATGGGCTAGCCGGTCGGTACTTTCACGCACCACTGCTCAAAGGTTGTGGCTTTGAGGTAGTCACGGTTCTAACTAGTAATCAATTGCGGGCATCACATGCTTTGGAAGATTTTCCTGACATCAAGGTTGTCACAACGATGCAAGAACTGCTTAGCCACAACTTAGATCTTGTTGTTGTCGCCTCTGCAAATCTAGCCCACGCTGAACAAGCTGCTGCTGCGCTAAAGGCTGGGATTCCTGTTGTAGTTGATAAACCCATGGGCCGTAATCTTGTAGAAACTAAATCAATTGTTGAACTTTCTGATTCACTTGGGGTCCCAGTAACAACTTTCTTTAATCGACGCTGGGATAGCGATGCTTTAACCATTAAGAAAGTTTTAGCAAGTGGCGTACTGGGACAGATTCATAGAATGGATTCTCGCTTTGAACGCTTCAGGCCAGATGTAAACAAAGATTCTTGGCGAGAGAATATGAGCGCCGAAGATGGGGGAGGCCAACTACTCGATCTTCAGCCACATCTGATTTCAACTGCAATTGATTGGTTCGGAAAGTGCGAACTAGTAACTGCAACGGTCAGAGCAATTCGTGGGGCAGCAGATGATGATTCAGTTTTGGTTTTGCGTCACGACAGTGGGGTTATGTCATATCTTTCTGCCAGCGCAGTTGTTGGCGCTCCAGGTCCCCGAATTCGAATATTGGGTAGCAAGGGTGCACTAGTGATTAATGATTTAGATCCACAGGAAGCGCTGCTTCGAGCTGGAAAGTTTCCAGCAGGTGGAATTTGGTCAGAGCCAACAACCTCGGTTGCACATATACATCGCGGAAACGAAGTAGAAGAGATTCAAGGCATTGCTGGAAATTATGCGATGTTCTACACCGCGGTGGCTTCGGCAATTAGTAACGGAACCCCTTGGCCAGTCTCCAACGATGATGCGCTACTTGTAGCGTCCATAATTGATCAAGCAAGGATTATCGGTACCAATGTCTGATTCTTCAGATGTTCTGATTATTGGCGCAGGCCTTGCAGGCCTTAGTGCAGCAATCACCTTGCAAGCAGCCGGACGAAATGTTCGGGTCATCGAAAGCTCTGATCGTCCAGGTGGTCGAGTGACTTCGGATTTAATTGATGGGTTTATTTGTGATCGCGGGTTTCAACTTATTAATTCAAAATACCCTGCACTTATTGATCTAGATGTCATTAAGGAGATTGATTTCATCCAAGCTCCACGCGTTATCGAGGTCGCTTTAGGAGATGATCGACGAGCTTTGGGTGATCCTCGCGTAGCTCCCTGGACGGCGTTAGACAAGGCAACCGGAACTATTCCAGAGAAATTAACACTGTTGCGTTTTCTGGCTAGCTCTCCCAAAGAAAATCAGTCAGTTGAAGATGTTTTAAAAGCTGCAGGAGCTACATATGTGCGCGTCCTGAGACCATTCCTGCAAGGTGTTTTTCTGACAGATCCGAAAAATGTTGATGCACGATATGGCAAATCAGTGATTAAAAGTTTTGTCACAGGTTCAATTGGCGTTCCTCGAAAAGGTGTAGCGGAGCTTTCAAAAGCTTTAGCTGCACGAATCAGTTCGATCACCTATGGTGTGCAGGCAGATAGTCTTGAAGGAAAAATTGTAAAAACATCTGCCGGAGATTTCAAAGCCGAAACAATCATCGTTGCAACCGATGCGACTACTGCAACACAACTTCTTGGATTACCCGAAGTACCGCGAATGGCTGGTTGCATTACTTGGTATCACGCCGTTGCAAACAACCCTTCCGGAAATGGGCGCTTGATTGTTGATGGTCAGAATCGTGGGCCGATTATCAACTCAATAGTTATGTCGGATATTTCATCTAGTTATGCACCACTTGGACAGCATCTAGTGTCTACAACAACTGATTTAGGTGCAACTGAATCCGATGTTCGCAGACATTTAGCAATCATGTGGGGGATCAGTACCCATGACTGGCAATTGATAGCTAAATATGAAATTCCAGCAGCTCTGCCGATTCACAATGTAGGACGAGCCCTAACACAATCGGTTAAAGTTTCAGAGGATCTTTTTGTTGTGGGAGATCATCGCGCGGTGCCTTCGCAACAAGGTGCGCTTTTTTCAGGCCGTTTGGCTGCAGAACTAATCCTCAATCAGGGCTGATAACGCCTCTGAAATGTGCGGGTAGTCCCAGGTAAAACCTGCTTCTTGCAGCACATGGGGTATGACTCGCTTAGATCCAAGAATTTCGGAAGAGAATCCACCGAGTGCAATCTTGAGTGCAATGGCAGGGGCCGGAAACAATGCAGGACGGTGCATTGCACGCGCCAACGCTGCAGTGAACTCTTGGTTGGTTACAGGGTTTGGTGCAGTCAGATTTACTGGACCTGAAATTGGATTCTCTAATGCAAAAACAATTGCTCTGATTTGATCGTGCAAGGTAATCCACGACCACCATTGCTTGCCGTTACCTAGTTTTCCACCTAGACCTAAACGAAATAAAGGCAACATCTTTCCAAGTGCCCCACCCGTTGGGTCCAGAACTAAACCTGTACGAATCTTTACCGTGCGCACATCCTGGGCAAGATCGGCAGCAGCTTCCCATTCGCGACAAACCGCCGCAAGAAAATCATCACCAACTCGATCTGTTTCTACGACCGCTCTGTTTCCGCTTTCTCCATACCAACCGATCGCAGATGCAGAAATGAAAACTTGTGGTTTTAGCTCGGCTACTGCTTTAGCAATCGCGGTAGTTCCTAGCAGACGAGAATTCAGAATTTCACTCTTATATTTTTTGCTCCAACGCTTATCTCCAACACCAACTCCGGCTAGGTGAATGACCGCGTTAACCCCGCGCAGAGGTTCTAGATCAACAAATCCTGTTTGCGGATCCCACTGAACTTCATCAGCACCAACTTGGGCGCGACGAACAAGGCGTTGAACAGTATGACCTTCAGCCTTTAGATGACCGACTAGCGCTGTTCCGATAAGTCCAGATGCGCCAGTTATAGCGATTCGCTGATGTACTGACATGTCGGAACTAAAGTCCTAGATCAGACTCAAATGCGCCGCCTTCGAGACGCTCTTTGAGAGTAACTAGGAAGCGAGCTGCATCTGCGCCATCAACAACACGATGGTCATATGACAAACCAAGATAAACCATTGAACGGATCGCAATTGTCTCTCCGCCATCTTCTCCACGAACAACCATTGGTCGCTTTACAACTGCGCCTAGTCCAAGGATTGCTACCTGTGGTTGATTAATGATTGGTGTATCAAACAACGCACCGCGGCTTCCGGTATTTGTTAATGTGAAAGTTCCGCCACCAAGTTCATCAGGAGTTACCTTGTTGTCGCGTGTGCGTGCAGCTAGGTCGGCAATCTTGCGTGCAATGCCACCCATGTTGAGATCGCCTGCATTTGCAATAACTGGAACTAACAAACCACGTTCTGTATCAACGGCAACTCCAAGGTGTTCTGCGCCGTGATAAGTGATCTGATCGCCTTCGACTGATGAGTTAAGGACTGGATGTTGCTTCAGCGCTTCACATACTGCAACGGCAAAGAATGGAAGGAAGGAAAGTTTTACACCTTCACGTGATTCAAAACTAGCTTTAGCGCGATCACGAAGACGTGCAATCTTCGTAACATCAACTTCAACAACCGTCGTTAGCTGAGCACTTATCTGCAGTGATTCAACCATGCGAGCTGCGATAACTTTGCGAAGTCGTGACATGGTCACTGTTGTTCCACGCAACGGAGAAACTGCAACAACTGGTGGCTTAGCGGCCGATGGTATTGATGCAACTGATGCAACAGCTGCAGGTGCTGCTGGGCGAGCAAGAGCTTCAACATCTTCACGACGAATTCTTCCGC
>Ga0208231_1000470_pt1 | contig 11289 bp, 8 predicted proteins | sample LakMenEpi15Jun12_FD_150702 | JGI IMG/M metagenome (GOLD analysis project Ga0208231, IMG submission 150702) | Freshwater microbial communities from Lake Mendota, WI - 15JUN2012 deep hole epilimnion (SPAdes) | ecosystem: Environmental > Aquatic > Freshwater > Lentic | place: Lake Mendota, Madison...
GGTAGTAATAACTCCTCTAAAAGCGCTGCTGCTTCATCTTTGGTTTTCTCTAATGCAGTAATTTCAGATGCAAAACTTGGATCAGCCTCTGCTAACTCTTTGCCAGCATTTAAATCCTCTTCAGATAATTTATATGCCCGGTAGCCAGCAATGACTGGACCAAGTTGGGCATATCTTTTACCCAGCGCTCGTGCCTTATTTTGATCAGCATGAATAGAGGGATCGGCCATCTGTGCTTCAAGTGATTCATACTCAGCTAATAACTCATTAACTTTGGCAAACCGTTCCATCTAATCCCCCTTTCAAAAATAATAAGTTAGAAATTAAAAAGAGAGCGCACCACATCTTTCGATGTTTAGGTGCGCTCTCTTAACTAAAACTACTTAGTGCCGCTCTTGTCAGCCTTTCCGAAACGCTCTTGGAATTTAGCTACGCGACCGCCGGTATCAAGAATTCTCTGCTTGCCGGTGTAAAACGGATGGCACACAGAACAAACTTCAACATAAATTGAGCCGTTCTCTTTGGTGCTGCGGGTAGTGAAAACTTCACCGCAACCACAAGTTACCTTGGTCTCGACATACTGTGGATGAATCTCGTTCTTCATATTTCTCCTTGATTATTACTGGATCAAATATTCTTTTTTAAGAACATCTGTGAACCAGTAGGACTAGTGAAGTACTAGAGGGGTAAAGAATAACTGCTGGGCCAAAGCAATCAAAATTTACGCATTAATTAGGCTTGGTCGCTCTCCTGTTTGCTAGATCCACTACCGGTTGGCATATCGCCACCAGTTGTGGTCTTTTGAATTTGCAGAAGGAACTCAACATTTGATTTAGTTCCCTTCATCTTCTCCAGAAGTAACTCAAGTGCTTGTTGTGGCTCAAGAGCATGTAGCACTCGGCGCAAACGCCAAACAATGCTTAACTCTTCAGTTCCCATCAGAATTTCTTCCTTACGAGTTCCAGATGCAACCACATCAACCGCTGGGAAAATTCGCTTATCAGCAAATTTACGGTTAAGGATGAGCTCCATATTTCCAGTTCCCTTAAACTCTTCGAAAATAACTTCATCCATCTTTGATCCGGTATCAACCAAAGCGGTTGCCAGAATAGTTAGTGAGCCACCGTTTTCAATATTACGGGCAGCACCAAAAAATTTCTTTGGTGGATAAAGCGCAGCTGAATCAACACCACCAGAAAGAATTCGTCCAGAGGCTGGAGCTGCGATGTTATATGCACGACCTAGTCGAGTAATTGAATCTAGTAAGACAACTACATCATGACCTAACTCCACTAATCTTTTAGCACGCTCAATAGCAAGCTCAGCAACTGTGGTGTGATCATCGGCTGGACGATCAAATGTTGAGGCAATTACCTCACCCTTTACAGAGCGCTGCATATCAGTAACCTCTTCAGGGCGCTCATCAACTAAGACAACCATTAAGTGACACTCTGGATTATTTGTGGTGATGGCATTTGCAATTGCTTGAAGAACCATAGTTTTTCCAGCCTTAGGTGGTGAAACAATTAATCCACGTTGACCTTTACCAATTGGTGAGATCAAATCGATAATTCTGGTGGTTAAAACATTTGGTTCAGTCTCTAAGCGCAATCTCTCTTGCGGATAAAGTGGCACTAACTTTGAAAACTCAACTCGCTCTTTAGCATTTTCAGGTTCAACACTATTTACAGTTTCTACTCTGACAAGGGCATTAAATTTTTCTCGGCGTTCACCTTCTTTAGGCTCACGAACAGATCCAGTAATTACATCACCCTTACGCAGGCCATATTTTCTTACCTGTTGTAGTGAGACATAAACATCATTAGGTGATGGTAAATATCCACCAGTTCTAATAAATGCAAAGCTATCTAAAATATCTAGCAAGCCTCCAACTGGTAGCAATACATCATCTGGTCCAACAACAATTTCACGCTCTTCGCGCTGTCCTCGGTCACGGTTGCGATCTCGATTACGGTCACGTCCACGATCTCGCCGGTTGTTATCTCGGTTACCAAATCTACGATTGTTATCTCCTCGGTCAGAGTCGCCGTAGCCACCTGAAGAGTTGTTATTTGAATTGTTAGGTGAGCTGTCTTGGCTAGATTCGTTATCTTCTGCCTCAGTATTGTTATTTCTATTGTTTCGATTGTTCTGTCGTTCCATACGACGAGCCTCTCGTTCATTTTTAGCGGCTTCGCGATTCGCGGCCTGCAGATCGCCAATAGATTGGACTAGCTCTGCTTTTTTAAGTGTGGCGGCATTTTCAATTCCTAGTTGACCAGCAACCTTTTTAAGATCGCTAAGCGCCATATCCACTAACTCAACCGCATCTGCGCGATTGGTTGATTTTTTCTCTGCCATTTATATATTGCCATTCTTTCTTTTTATTATTTTTGCTACCCGTATGAGGGTAATCCCGCGAAAAAAGTTTTTTTATTTTGGGATTTTTATATCTTATGTATCTGTCGCACTTTCCGACAGGCGTAAATCTACCACACCCTAGATATATAGGGAAAACCCGCTATGCAACCCCTGTTTTTGCAATAGCTAACTTCATCGCGGTAAACCCTGGGGCAACTGATTGAAGTTGATCAATCTCATCCTCAGCACCTGAGTAAAGCACCATCACTGATGGACCTGCTCCTGATACCACCGCAGCTAAACCAGCACCTCTTAACTTCTCCATCAAGGCAATCGTCTTTGGCATAGCTTGCTCCCGATACCTTTGATGCAATGCATCTTCTGTAGCAGTAAATAATAGATCTGGGCGCTCAGCAAGTGCGTGGACTAGTAATGCTGATCTAGATGAGTTTAAAACCGCATCTTGATGCGGGATAGTTTCAGGTAATAATTTACGTGCCTTGGCAGTTGATAATTGATTTTCCGGGACAAGTAGTAAAGCTTTAATTCGATCATCAACTTTAAGACTTACCGCACGGCCAGTACTAGTCCTTGCTCCATCCTTGCCAACTTTAGATTCAAGCCAAGCAATAGTTGCTCCGCCATAAAATGCCGCAGCCACATTATCTGGGTGACCTTCAAGTTCAGTTGCCAAGGTGATTAACTCTTCATCACTCATATATTGCTCACCTGTTAAAACAAGAGATCTTGCAAGTGCTAAGCCACCAACAATTGCACTAGCTGATGAGCCAAGTCCTCTGCCATGTGGGATCACATTTAATGCTCTAAGTGCAATTCCTCTTGGCTTGGCGCCCATATGCTCAAAGCCACGCATCATTGATTTTATGACAAGATTTTTTGAATCCTTCTTTACCTGGTCAGCTCCCTCACCAGTTACATCAACATCAAAGGTTTCATCATCTAAAACTTGGGCGGCATATCTATCACGAATCTCTAAAGCCAAGCCAAAGAAGTCAAAGCCAGGTCCAATATTTGCACTACTTGCTGGCACGCTAACTTGGGCCATTGTGGCTTTGAAAGTAATGCCGCTTGAATTACGTTTAGCTGCCATTACTTAAGTCCAATTGCTTTTGCTGCTCGCTTAACATCAACTGGGATAACAATTGGTTTTCTTGATGAATTTAACACCCACTGCACATCCTTTAATCCGTTTCCAGTTACCGTCACAACAATTGTTTTACCCTTTGGCAATTTTTTCTGAGCCTTAAGTTTAATCAGACCAGCAATACCGGCAGCACTTGATGGCTCAACAAATACGCCCTCTTTAGCTGCTACCAATCGATAAGCACTTAAAATTTCCTTATCGGTAACAGAATCAATTAATCCTTTTGAGCCAACCTGCGCCGCCACAGCCTGATCCCAAGATGCTGGGTTTCCAATTCTTATGGCAGTTGCAATTGTTTCTGGCTTCTTAATAATTTTATTCTTCACAATCGGGGCAGCTCCTGCTGCTTGGAATCCCCACATCATTGGCAGCGATCCAGAGTTTCCTGCCTTTTTATACTCCTGATAACCCTTCCAATAAGCGGTGATGTTTCCAGCATTACCAACTGGCATGGCATGGATGTCTGGTGCAAAGCCCAACATATCTACTACTTCAAAGGCTGCAGTTTTCTGCCCTTCAATTCGGTATGGATTAACTGAGTTAACAAGTGAGACTGGATAGTTTTCTGATAATTGACGGGCAAGTTTTAGGCAATCATCAAAATTTCCTTTGACCTGCAAAAGTATCGCACCATGAGCAATTGCTTGGGCTAATTTACCCATTGCAATTTTGCCTTGTGGAACTAACACAACTGGTTTCATTTCAGCTTTGCTTGCATAAGCTGCAGCACTTGCACTTGTGTTTCCAGTAGAGGCACAAATTACAGCTTTAGCGCCCTCTTCTGCTGCCTTTGAAATAGCCATGGTCATGCCACGATCCTTAAAAGATCCAGTGGGATTATTTCCTTCAACCTTAAGCCAAACTTCATTTCCTAACATTTCAGATAGCACACATGCATAAACAAGTGGTGTGCCACCTTCGCGCAGCGAAATAATCGGAGTCGCATCTGTTACTGGTAACCAGCGACGATACTCTTCAATTACTCCACGCCACTGATGGGCTTTTTTCTTGCCAAACAAAGCCATTAGATAGCACCCTCAACTCGAAGCACGCTGGCAACATCGGTTACTGCCGGTAATTTACCCAACTCTTTTACAGTGGCAGAAAGTGCTGATTCAGTTGAGGTGTGAGTCATTATTATTAACTCTGCCTTATCGCCAGCACCTGTTTGTCTAACAGTTTGAATGGAAACACTGTGGGAGGCAAATACATGGGCAACTGATTCAAGAACTCCTGGCTTATCTGCAACATTTAATCTAATTAAGTAGCGAGTCTTTGTTTCACCCATTGGTGCAATTTTTAGCGAGGCGTAATCACTCTCCTTCGGACCAATTCCACCTAAAACTTTATGCCGAGCAATTGCTACGAGGTCACCTAGAACCGCACTTGCTGTTGGTTCACCGCCTGCACCTTTGCCATAAAACATCATTTGGCCGGCAGATTGTGCCTCCACAAAAACTGCATTAAATGACTCTCTAACTGAAGCAAGTGGATGGGTACGTGAAATTAATGCTGGATGAACGCGCACTGATATCTCACCTGAAGCGGTTAGCTCAGTAATTGCTAATAACTTAATAACCATATCCATTGCCTTAGCAACTTTTACATCAGTGGCAGTTATTTTTGTGATTCCCTCTCGGTAAACATCTTTGTCAGTAACTCGGGAGTGAAATGCCAAACCTGCCAAAATGGCTGCTTTATCTGAGGCATCAATTCCTTCGACATCTGCTGTTGGATCAGCTTCGGCAAAGCCAAGCTCTTGAGCTTGCTTTAGTGCATCGGCAAAAGCAGTTCCACTTTCATCCATTTTGGTAAGAATGTAATTAGTAGTTCCATTAACAATTCCCATAATTCTTGTTACATGATCTCCGACTAATGATTCACGCAGTGGTCTTAAAATTGGAATAGCACCAGCAACTGCTGCTTCATAATACAAATCAACATTTGCCTCACCTGCTGCCTGATATAAAGCCGCGCCTTCTTTTGCTAACAATGCTTTGTTTGCTGTTACAACTGATTTACCATTTTTAAATGCTGCCAAAATTAATTCTTTAGCTGGTGAAATCCCACCAATTACTTCAATGATTAAATCTACCTCTGGATCATTTACTACTGAATAAGGATCATCGGTTAGTAATGATGTTGCGATGCCATCACGTTTTGCTTTGATGTCTTTTACCGCAACTTTTACTAACTCAAGTTGGGCGCCAGAGCGGGAGGCTAAATCTGCTTTATTAGCCACCAATAGCCGGGCAATTTGGGAGCCCACGTTTCCGCAGCCCAGCATCCCAACTTTAAGAGTTTTCATTGGAGAAGTATCTCAAACTTATGAGAGCTGCCGTGGCGCTTGAATTACATCCAGATTTAGTAGATCTGCCTCATTTTCTCTGCGTAATATCTCTCTACCCTGGCCATCTTTAACAGCGATCACCGAAGGCCGCGGCATATGGTTGTAATTGCTGGCCATACTTCGGCCGTAAGCACCGGTGGCTGGAATTGCCAATAAATCACCAGCATTTATATCTGCTGGCAATTCAATCTCTGGAATCAAAATATCACCACTCTCACAGTGCTTACCAACAATACGTGAGCTAATACTTTTCTCACTAGAGCTTCGGTTGGCTAAAAATGCTGAGTAGGTCGCACCATATAGTGCTGGCCTGATGTTATCGCTCATACCACCATCAACTGATATGTATTTACGAGTTGAGCCATCTTCCAACTTAACTAATTTAGTAGTTCCAACTAAGTAAATAGTTGTCGTAGTAGGTCCAACAATTGCTCGACCCGGTTCGATGGAAATCTTAGGAATTGAAAGTTTTGCTTTAGCGCACTCATCTTTAATTTCCTGAGCTATTGCCGGTATTACATGGAAAGGTGAGATGGCAGTTTCATTGTTTGTATAGGCAATTCCATAACCGCCACCAATATTTAATTCAGGCAACTCTTTTGAGTACTTATCTCTAAAGGCTGCTAAAACAGCGATTAATCTTTTGGCCGCTAACTTAAAACTATCTACCTCAAAAATTTGAGAGCCGATATGACAGTGAATGCCAGCCAAGTTCAAGGATTTCTCAGCCATGCACTTATCAATTGCTATCTGCGCATCCCCTGATGCAATTGAAAATCCAAACTTCACATCCTCGTGAGCGGTGGAGATAAATTCATGAGTATGAGTATCAACTCCTGGGGTAAGGCGTAAATAAACTTTTTGAATCCTGCCCTCTTGATTAGCAATTTTAGCTACTCGAGATAGCTCATCAAAGGAGTCAATTACGATTGTTCCGACTGCAGATTTAATGGCAAATAAGATTTCTGCTTCAGATTTATTGTTACCATGAAACTCAATATCAGCAGCTGGAAAATCAGCAGCTAGAGCGGTGGCTAACTCACCTTGGGTACAAACATCTAGCCCAACCTTTAACTCCTTTAACCATCTTGCTACCTCAACACAGATAAATGATTTCGCAGCATAATAAAGTTGCCCGCCACCAAATGATTGCTCAAGTGCGGTTTTCCATGCTTTAGTTCTTAGGTAGAAATCTGCTTCATCCAACACAAATATCGGAGAGCCAAACTCTTTAACTATCTTTTCAGCTGAGCATCCAGCAATAGAGAGTTCACCGCCATGCAGATTTTGGTTTGAAAACTTAAGATTTGAAGAAAAAAGTGAGGTTGGGTAATTATCAGTCATTACATTCTCTCCGGAGCACTTACGCCTAGTAGCTCTAAGCCATTGCTTATCACCTGAGCTGCTGCCAAAGATAAAGTAGCACGAGCTGAATTTAACTGGGTTGGCTTCTCTTCACCAAGGGGTAAAACTCTGCAATCATTGTAAAAACGATGGTACTGCGCTGCAAGATCTTCAATAAATCTAGCAACGCGATGTGGTTGTCTCATCTGCGCGGCTGAAGCGACAATTCTTGGGTACTGAGCTAGAAAACCGATTAGCTCACGCTCTTGCTCATGAACTAACAACTCTGGGTTGTAAGAATTTACGCCGTACTCAATACCAAAATCTTTAGCATTTCTAAGTACTGCACAAATTCGAGCATGGGCATATTGCACATAGTAAACCGGATTGTCATTGGTGTTTTTCTTAAGTAAATCAACATCCATTACCATAGGAGTATCGGTTGGATATCTAATTAATGTATACCTGGCAGCATCTATACCAACTTTTTCAACTAACTCCTCCAGAGTAATAATTGTTCCAGCTCGCTTGGATAGTTTTAACTCCTGGCCACCTTCAATGATTTTTACCATCTGACCGATGAGCGCTTCAATATCTTTCTCTGGATCATCACCAGCACAAGCTGCAATCGCTTTTATTCTGCCAACGTATCCATGATGATCTGCGCCAAGCATATAAATACATAAATTAAATCCGCGCTCTCGCTTGCTTATGTAGTACGCAGAGTCAGATGCGAAGTAGGCAAAGGAGCCATCAGATTTAATCATTACTCGATCTTTATCATCACCAAAATCTGTGGTTCTAAGCCAGGTAGCACCCTCTTCTTCATAAACATGTCCATTGGCTTTTAATTTATCTAATGTGTGGTTAAAGAAATTATCTTCATACAAGCTGCGCTCTGAGAACCAGGTATCAAAGTGGGTGCCAAAGTTATCTAGCACCATCCTTTGTTGATCAAGTTGTAATTTGTATCCAGCCTCTCGAAATGCCACATCTGATTGCTCCGGCGGAAGGGTTAAAAACTCTGGATTTGATTTGGTGATCTCATTTGCTAAATCAATAATGTATTCACCGTGATACCCATTTTCTGGCCTATCTATTCCAAGGGCAGCAGCTCTAATTGATTGACCAAACAAATCCATTTGGTTTCCACGATCATTAACATAAAACTCTCGACTAACCTGCGCACCCGCTGCTGCTAGAACTCGGCCAAGTGAATCACCAACTGCAGCCCACCTGGTATGTCCTAAGTGAATCGGTCCAGTTGGATTTGCGCTAACAAACTCAAGATTTATTTTCTTGCCAGATAACAAAGAACTTTGTCCATATTTTTTTCCAGCAGTTAACACTTCAATTACTACGCTGCCTTGACTTGCACTGCCTAAAGTAATGTTTATAAAACCAGGCCCAGCAATCTCAACTTTGGCAATACCGGCATCATTTAGCAAGTTGTTGTCAGTTAGCGTTTTGACAATCGCCTCTGCAATCACCCTTGGCTGCTGATTTGCTACCTTGGCCAAAGTCAATGCAACCGAGGTTGCGTAATCGCCGTGGTCACGATTTTTTGGCCGATCTAAAATGATTTGTTCTGGCAGCTGGCAGTTAATTACACCTGCATCTTTGGCTGCGATAAGCGCACTTAAGATCGCCTGCGCAACCTTACTTTGCACTGAATCTGCACTCATTTGAGCAAGGCTACCCGCTAACCCTTGCTAAAGGTCGATGGGTTTTGGTGATGCCGCCATATACGCCGTAATCTTTCCCCCTCACTCAAGTAATAAATGCGGGAGTGGTGAAATGGCAGACACGCAGGTCTTAGGAACCTGTGCTTCGGCGTGTGGGTTCAAGTCCCACCTCCCGCACCAGTTGTATTTAATTTGTAGTTAGGGAAGGCTAAGAACATGGCTGAAAAGAATTTTTTAAGTTGGGTTGGATTCAAAGGCGAGGATGAAAGCAAGCCTGCGCCAACACAAAATGCTTTGGATCGTATCCGCGAGTTAGAGAACCAGTTAAATGATTTGCGCTCCCGCCGTGACATCACCGGATTAAGTCGAGAAGAGTTTGAAATCTTGGCAACTGAAACTGCCATGACCATGATTAAGTCTGCTCAACAGCGTGAAGCAAAAGCTAACTCAGCCGCACAAAGAATCATTAACGAAACTACACGTAGTACAAAAGAAAAGCTTGAAGCAGCAGAAAGTAAGGCAAAGAGTATTTTGTCCTCAGCAGAGTCCAGAGGCAGAAAATACATCTCAGCTGCCGAAGATGATGCTGCCGATCTTATCCTCACAGCAGAAGGAGAAGCAGATGAGCTTCTCAATCAGTCAGCTAGGGACGCAGCGCAGTTAACAGCTGCTGCAAAACGTGATGCACAAAAATTGATTTCAGATGCTGCAAAAAATATTGTTGATTACCGATCTTGGTTGTCCTCAGCAATCTCTGAAGCAGAGCGTCTGCACCGTGCGCAGAATGCCTCACTAAACGCTGCTGAGAATGCAATTGCTGAATCAAGACAAAAATTAAAGCATGCCTTTGATCGACTCTCACAACTTCAAGCCGATATCAACGCAAACTTAGATATTGAAAGCAAGCCTGCTGGCAAAGTTTTTGTTCCAGGTGCCGGTAAGAAGGCTGCCCAAGCGGCTGCAAGAAAACAAAAAGCTGCAAACAAGAAAAATAAGACAAACAAAAAGAAAACCAAGTAGTTTTAATAGAGGTTAACAATGCTTAACTTCTTTAGCATTGGATAATTCAAATGAGTTCTAAAGGTGCACAAAGTACCAGGCACATATCATCAATTGATGGTTTGCGAGCTATTGCTGTTACTGCAGTAGTTTTGTATCACCTTGGGATTTCTTGGATACCAGGCGGATTCTTAGGCGTTGATCTATTTTTTGTAATCTCCGGTTATGTAATTACCAGATTAATTCTTGATTCAATAAATCAATCAAGTGCTTTAGATCTGCGGGCATTTTATGCCGCACGTATCAGACGAATATTTCCTGGTTTTATTTTCATGGTTATCTGCACAATTATCTTTATTGGTGTTTGGGCTCCAGAGGCCATAAAGCGATTCTTATCTGACTTGCCGTATGCACTAACTGGAACTATAAATTGGTTATTAGTTGCTCGTAATCAAGATTACTTTGAAACTATCGGCCGCCCGCCACTACTTCAACACACTTGGTCACTGGCAGTTGAACTTCAGTTTTACTTAATTTGGCCAATAATTTTGCTTACCGTTTTGAAGTATTTCGGTAAGAAGAACATTGCTCGTATTGCTCTTATTATTGCCATGATCTCCGGCACCACTTTATTTTTCGTTTCTTTACAGTTAGACCAGGCAAATGCTAAACAGATTAGCCATATTTACTTTGGAACTGATACCCACTCACTTGGTCTATTTCTAGGTGCAGCGCTAGCGGTATCTTGGATTCCGCAGAATCTGAGTGCAAATATTGAAAAACGTGCACAAGATGTGATTGATGCAATTGGCGTGGTTGGGCTACTTGGTTTGATCTCAGTATTTTTATTTATTGATCAATCAAATGCTAGTTTGTATCGAATCGCATTCCCGCTGGCAGGAATATTTGGTTGTTTAGTAATCATTTCACTGGTCCATCCAGCATCTAGATTTGCACCATTAATTAGCACCGCCCCATTTCGATGGATAGGCCAGCGCAGCTACGGTATTTACATCTGGCACTGGGTGATTTTCCAGGTAACTAGACCATCAGTTGATCTATCGGGGCAAACCTGGGCCTTATATCTGGCACGAGTCTTACTGGTTCTAGCTCTTGCTGATATCTCTCTTCGCTGGGTTGAAATTCCTTTTCGACAAGGTGTAGTTCAAAACTGGTTTCGTGGCATGAAGTATCGCTCGGCAAAGGTTCGACTGCGCCAACAATTATCGGTAATTTTCTCAATAGTTATCACCTTGGCCATAACAACATCTATCTCAGTACAGGCAATAACCAAATCAGATCAGATTGCTAATGAACTACTAGCACCAAGTGATGAACCAATAAAACCAACTGAGGATCTAGCAAGTACCACCGGACTTTGGGTA
>Ga0208231_1000472_pt1 | contig 11246 bp, 14 predicted proteins | sample LakMenEpi15Jun12_FD_150702 | JGI IMG/M metagenome (GOLD analysis project Ga0208231, IMG submission 150702) | Freshwater microbial communities from Lake Mendota, WI - 15JUN2012 deep hole epilimnion (SPAdes) | ecosystem: Environmental > Aquatic > Freshwater > Lentic | place: Lake Mendota, Madison...
CTTTTAGATTTTAAAGCAAGCGATGGTTGTAATTTATCATATTTTTTTAATTCACTAATAAATATGTCAATTTCTAAGTCTTCAAAGTTAGTTTTTTTAGCATCAGCAACGACAATAAAATTATTAACATTTGTTTTTTTATTTATGATTTCATAAAATAAATTTAAGAAACATTCAGTTTTATTTTTCTTTTTTAAGAAATTGAAAAGCTCATTATATATTTCTTCTCGTGAAAAAGCAATAAATGTCGGATTATTTTTAACAATTTCTTCAAGACTTACCAGTTCATAATATTCAATTTCTGGTAAATCTTCTTCTATATAAATTATATCCTCGTCGTTTGACATTTCTATTATTATTTAAAGATATAAATAATTTCATTTAAAGATTATTGTGTATATATTTATAATGAAATTTTTATTATTCATTCTTATTTCTTATTTGACATATCTTTCTGGTTTTGTTTTAAATGTAAATAAACATTATACAATTTTAGCAGGTGATATTTTAAATTTAAATAATAATATTAATTATAATCCGTCTGTTTTTAAAACAGTACATACATTTAATAATAATAATAGTGTTTGTTATAATTATAATAAAAATAATGTAAAATATTTGTTAAAAGATAAATATAATTATCTTATTTCATTTGAACTTTATAAATATAAATGTTTAATTATTCTTCGTTCAAATCCTATAAATTATACTAATACTGAATTAAATATTGATATTAGACATAAACAAAATTTCAGAATTAATAACACTTTTTATAATTTAAAACATTATAAAAAAATCGACAACATTATTTATAAATATATTTATCAAAATGTTATAAAAAAAAAGGATACAGAATATCAACAATCTGTCGAATTATTTAAATTTTTTAATAAGTATTAATTGATTGAGAGCAAGATAATAAATAATTAGGATTTCCATATGGATATCCAGGAGAATATTCAGTTTGATTTTGATGTAATGCTTGCCATTTATCAAGGAATTTTTCATTTCTTTTATTTACAGGATCAAAAATAGATTGATCTTGTGGTTTTTCAACTAATGGTACGTGATTATCTTTTGCAACCATTCGATAATTAATACCCCCTCTTATAAAAGGTAATAATGCCTTTTCTTGTGGATCCCAGCATAAGAAATCATAACGATTAATTCCAGTTTCTTTTAAAGTACAAGGTGGATTTGATAATCTACAAGATTCAGTTGGTACAGCACATTTACGAGGATCATTTGTATATTTAGTTTTACAACCAGTAGACATATATGAATTTGGTTTATATCCGTCATCATTACATTTTGAATTTTTATAATTTAGTCCATTTAATTCATTTAAATCATCAACGGCATTTTTCATAGTACATGTATTTTGTCCGTATCCTTGATATCGCATAAATGGATCATCCGGAATTAATATACCACAATCACTACAATCATTGTAAGGAGTATCTAATTGATAAATACCTGGATACATAGAACGTTTTAAACCTTCTTTATAAGAATTTAGATCATATCTTAATCTTGATTCATTTGGTGTATTCATTTTATTCTACTATTAACAATTAAATAAAAAAATTATTTTAACATATTTGTTAACAGTTATTTATTTTCATTGGTGGAGGACCTTCAATTTGTCTATACATTATTGATTGACATGTTGGTAAATGTCTCATTTGTTTTTCAATAGGAGGTGTTTTATCATTTAGTATAACATCTGAATCATCTGGTTTATATAAATTAGTAGGACATTTACTTATTAAACGTGTTTGTCCTCGTAATTCACTTTCTAAATCTACTAAATTACCAGCAATATGTGAAACTGCAGTACCGCCAACAAAACCTAATTGATGCATGCATTTATTTTTATGCTCGTATCTTTGAGGCGATAATATATATCCAAGAGTATCTACGCTACTTTGTAAATCAACTTTATAAGAACACTTATCATATTTAGTTCTATTAAAACTCATTTATATTCTATTATAATATATATATTTAATATTTTTTTTATTATCAATCATAAATTAATAAATAATTCCATTATTAAATCGTACTCTATTTATATATGAACGTGTATCTTCGCCACCGTTCGTCCATATTGGAACTATATTATTAGGATTTTGAGCTTCTTTTATCCAATCTATTAATGGCATCGGTTCTCTTATTTGATATTCCATTAGTACTTTTTTACATGGAATCTTATTATTGAAAGATGAATCGGATCCTGCTAATATATCTAATTCACGATTAATATCGCCTTCCTGACCTTTCATAGAAGGACTAGCATTAAATAAACGTTTAAATAATTGTAATTTACAACGATTACGTGGTTTTCTATCATTATTATATAATAATTCGCTACTATTATCTATTAAACATGAATCAGCAACACCAACACCAGGTCGACCTCTAAGATTGACGTGATCGTACATAAAAGCGGGCATTCGTACATTTGGATCCTCGCATTCAACTAATTGTGTATCATATGTTTGATATTTACTAATTTTATCGTTTCCTACATTTTTAAAATTAGCCCAACAAGAATCAGAACATAAAGTATTCTGTTTATCAAATATTGTTGTCATATATCTAATTATAAACTTACATTATATTATTATAACATTGAAAGCCATTATTTTCTTTACAAGATTTTTCTCTATAATATAACCAATTTTCAAATGATTTACGATCATTTGGTATAGTTGTTGATGGTACTGTATAAAATTGTCTTTTTGAAAAATTATTTTCAAAAATATCATTTATATCTTTATATAAATCTTCTTTAAAATAAATATCAATATTCTTTTTAATATTATTATTATCATAAGGACATGATTTTATATTATTATTAATATTATTATAATCAATAATATTAGGATTCATAAAAGGATTTTCATCAGATGGTTTAACACAAATTTTATTATCAACAATAGTTAAATTATTATTAACCAATGTTTCATTTGTATCAATCTTTACCTTTTCATCATATAAATTAATATAAAATAAGAATATCAATAATATAATACCTAATAATACAAAAATTAAATTACGATAAATTAATGCAAATATAACACTACATAATATTATAAGATTTGCAATAGCAATTAATTTATCTTTAAAACTCATATTAATACTTGGTATAAAATTCAACATTATTTATCTATATGATAAGTTGAAAAGAAAAATAATTAATTATTTAATTTTTTTTGTAGTTGTTGTTTTTTCATTAATGATCGTAAAGCTTGATTATTAACTCCCGAACGTTGTTTTTTAGCACCGCCACCTCCAGCTCCACCAAAAGCACCTCCTTGATTCATTTCCTTCATAAGATTCATCATACTCATCATATCAAATCCACCACCTGGGCTATTTTCACCATCAGCTCCACCTCCTCCAGCATTACCAAATAATCCAGGTATAATTGAAGCAAACTTCATTGCATCTTTCATTATAGCATCCTGTGATAATTCTCCACTTGAAATTTTACTTGACATTTTTTGACTTACATTTGTAAATAATTCACCAAAACCACTATCTGGCTTAGCAATAGCTTTAAATATATCACCTTCTTCACTTATTGATTGTTTAATCTTAGATAAATCAATATCTTCGATTATTTCTTTGGCTATCTTTCCAATAGTAGTATCTTTTAGTCCATCCATATTTGCAAATCTTGGATCATTTTCCATATGATCTATTTTAATGGCATTTAGACGTTTAAGTATCTTTTTAAATTCTTCATTTTGAACTAGTTCATCAACAGCTTCGTCTTTCATATCAGGAGATTGAAGAATTTTAAGAATATTTGTTATATTATCTTCGCTTAAATCAACCTTATATATATATAATACAGTTAGATAATGATGACAAAGGAAATTATTTCGTAAAACTTTTGTTACATCTTTAATACTGACATTTTTATAAATTTCAAGCGAATTATTAGAATCATCTTTTAGCCAAGCATTACATTCATCTTTATCTAGTGCTAGATATTTAGTCCAATATTCATCATTAAATACTCCATTAAAATATTCTCTATATTGTTCTGATGTTTTATCATAAGTTGAATAACATTCATTATCTTTAATAGTCTTTAAGATTTTCTTTGCAGTTGTACTTTGTTGCTTATGTTTCTTTGATATATTTTTAAGCTTTTTAAGCATATCAAAATAATATTGATTGAAAATATATGTAGATGTTAAAGTAGAAGTCATTATGATTATTTTTCATTAAATATCCTTAAATATATTTTCTCGTTGTTTTTGTAATTCGTCTAATGATGGAAGTTTTTTAGACGAACTTTCTTTTGTATCTTTTGACAAAGGTTGTTTTTGACTTTGTGGGCTAACTACATCTTTTTTCTCCATAACATCAATACTACACCATTTATATACTTTGTCATCTTCCATATTCATCGAATTAATATTATCATCATCAATTGAACTAAAATAATCAGATGAAATAGCACCTAATGTAAATGCCAGCGGTTCATCGTTGCTAGTTGGAGATATTGGTGCTACTTTTAAATCAATAGACGGGTTAGTCATTGTTTCTTGTTTATCTCTTGTTGTATTATTTGCAAATAAATAACCTCTATTTGGTAATAATAAATAATCAAAAACAGCTTTGCCATATATAATTTCTTTTGACGGTACAAACATCATTGCTGGTACAGCTTTTACTTTATGTCTTATTTTATTAATGATACTATCAACTGCAACTAGTTTTATACTGTTTTTAGTATCATGTCTTTTTATGGTTTCTAACAAAATAGAGCAATGCTGGCAGGTTTCGCTATAAAATAATATCATTTATAAAATAATAATAAATTAATATAATAAAAAATGACATAAAATTTATATTATTTTAAATAAATAAGTAATGTCTTTCGGTAAATCAACATATGATAAAGTATCTAATAAATATTCATTTGATATTAAAGATCTAGATTTATCAATAGCGAATGCTATTCGTCGCATTATTTTAAGTGAAATACCAACTGTTGGATTTTATGGCGAAGAAGAAACGACAATTCAAATTATTGAAAATACAGGTCCATTACATGACGAATTTATGAAACATAGAATTGGTTTAATTCCTATTTATGTAAGTGAAGAGATCACTGATGAATACGAAGACAATGATTATATATTTGAATTAAATGTAATTAATAATAGTACAAATACCATTAATATTACAACAAATAATTTTACAGGTACTTATAAAGGAAAAGAATTATCAAAAAAAGAATTAAATATATTATTTCCAAAAAATGAAGTATCTGACGAATATATATTAATTACACGTCTTAGAAGTGGAGAACAATTACATTTGATTGCAAAAGCAATTAAGCGTACAGCAAAAACAAATGCTTCATTTTCACCAGTTTCACTTGCTAATTTGTATTATATTGAAGATGAAGCAGAATCAGCGACAAAAGATAATATTTTAGATAAACAAAGAAGTTATCATAGAAATGCTTATGGTGATCCTACATTAATTAAGTTTGAAATAGAACCTGTTAATAATATGAGTCATACCTATTTATTATTAACAGCATTTAAAGTACTACAAGAGAAACTAGTATCATTAATTAAATCATTAGAATCAAATAATGTTATGATTGAGCCAGTACAAAATAATCCATTTTCATTTAATTTTCATGTAAATGACGAAGATGATACTCTAGGAAATGTAATTCAATCATTATTACATAATAAATATATAAGAGCAAATAAGAAACATAAAAATTTAGTTTGCAGTTATATTGGTTATATTTGCCCTCATCCATTAAAAAAATTAATGATTATTAGAATAACTATTGAAGATCAAATAACACCTGACATTTTCTCACAATTTTTAAGTGATAATTGTAGAGATATTATTAAAGAATTAGACGGATATATGAAACAATTAGAATATGCTGGAGAAGAGTCTTCAACATCATCTTAATAAAAAAAATTATTTACATTACAATACGTGTTTTATGATAACAAGTATAAACTGGTCTAAGAGGATTAAATAGAGTATAAATAACGTTATGAGCGTTTACTGTTGAATGAAGAAAATATGTTCTAATTTTTTTTTCATCATCGTCCTTCCAATATTGAATTTGAAAAGGAGGATAATTATAATTTACATATTTAATAAGATTTTCAGTATATTTATCAAGTTCATCATTAAGTTCAACTTCAACTGTATATTCGAACGATTGGAAAGGTAGAGACATTGTTTTTTAAATTATATATATCACAATTCTTTAAGTAATTTATTATATAAATTATATTCTACTTGTGAAGATACCAATTTATCATTAGTATCTAATATATAGTCATTCATATCATATTTATAATTAAATTCTGGTTCAAAATATTGATAATTTTTTGAATCATTTATTGAACCATATGTTTTTGACAATTCAAATTGATCTACTACTCCAACAACATTTGCCATAACTATTTTATTATAGTTTCCATCTGTAATAGTCAAAAATTTAATATGTTTTGAAAGAGGTTTATTTTGTCTGCTAATAACTATATCAATCTCCATTAATAATTCTTTTGTATTTTTTTTATTATATTTATATTTTAATAATACATTATTTTTAATTTTATAACGATTATTAATATCATTCGGTAAATCAAATAAAGGTAATCTGATTATTTTTTTAAAATAATTTATGAAATTTGTAAAATAATTATTTAAATTTCGTTTATTTTTAGCCAATTTTGCAGGAATCCATTTAGACCATTCAACGCCTTCAATATATAGTATTATTTTTTCACTGTTTATATTAAAAGCTGTCTTTAATTTTTCATCTAATTCATCATTACCAATATCATAAAATAAATTAGTGTTATTTTTTAAAGTTATATCATATGGTAATTTAGAATTTATATTATATCGCTCCCATGGATATTCATTTGTGTTTGTATAATTTGAAGATATAAATTTTTCAATATTAATGGTAATGATATAATAAAATATCAGTAATAATAATATTATTATTATAATTTTTGTCAACATCTATAATATAAATTATATTTAATTTATAGAGTATATAATAATGATATTATTAGCTATTTTATTATACATTTTTATATTATTATTAATTTTTTTAATAAAACCGTCTATAATGTTTGATATTTATGGTAATATTAAAAAACATACATCAAATTCATTATTAACGCTAGATTTAGTTTATCCAATACTTGCTTTACTCTGTTATTATTTTTCATTAGTTATAAAAGTAATTTTAATTTCATAATTATGGATTATATTAAAAACTGGATTCTAAATTCTTATAACGACACAAAGTTATCAAAGAATTCATGTTTATTTGTAGTTGGTAATTCGGGTATTGGTAAAACTTATATGGTTAATAATATTTGTAATGAATTAGATTTATTTATAGTTAATATTAATAGTTATAATTGTAGTTCATCAAAACAATTAGTAGATTTACTATTTAAATCATTTGTATCGTCATTAATTCAAAATTTAACAAATAATAAACAAAAAAAAATTATTATTATCGATGAATTTGAGACATTATTGTCATTTGATAGTACTATGAATATACATTTATTAAATTTTTTAATGACAGAGCATAAACATATACCAATTATTTGTATTAGTTCAATTGATATTATAAAAAAACTTGGTGAAATAAAAAAACAATGTTTATTTTATGAATTACCGTTATTAACAAATAATGAAATTTATAATATTTTGTTGAAATATAAACCTTTATTGACGTATGATGAAAGTATTACTATTATTAATGAATCTAATAGTAATATAAAGATTTGTATTCAAAAAATAACAAACACTTATTATAATTCTGTCGATGAAATATTAGACATATCATTATTATATTCTAATAATTTTAATAGATATTTATTAAAAAAAATAATAAACAAAGATCAATGGATAATACCTTTAAAATTTCATGAAAATTTAATAAATGAATTAAATAATAGAAATTGTTTAAAAAAAATAAAAAATAATTTTTACAAATCATTTATTTATAACTTTTGTCATTTTGATATAATGATGATGAAAAATAATGAAATTGCAATTGAATTTTTTATTAATAGTATATATGATTTATTTTCTTTAAAAAATAAAAAAAACAAATCACATAACTTAAATAATTTTACAAAATTATTAAGTTATTTATCATTACAAAAAAAAAATAATAAAACAACGCATAAATTAATTATACCAAATACTCATATTAATGGTAATTATCATTTAAGTATTATAAATAGAAAATTTATTTATTAATATTAGATAGTTAATAATAAAAAATGAGTAGTTCTGTATCATCCTTTACAAATAGTTTTTCTAATTCACTTTCAAATTCTATATCATATGGTAGAGATACAGCCACAAATTTATCTTCTAGTTTATCTTCTAATAGTAATTTATATATTGGTCTATTAATTGTTATAATAGTTTGTGTTATAGTAGCTTATCTATTGTATATATACATTGGATATATGTTATTTTCAAAATTCAAAACCGTAATTCCCGATACAAAAATACCAATTATAGCAACTAAGTTAACTAGAGTCGATGCTGTAATTGATAAAACCGCTAATGGTTATCGTAGAAGTTTTTCATTTTGGATTTATATAAATGACATGAATAAATATAAAGGACAATTTAAACACGTGTTATCATTTTCAAGTGATGCTACTATAGCAAATTTCCAACCAGCAATTAGCTGTTCTCCTTGTATATATTTAGATCAATATAATAATTCCATGTTTATTAGATTTAATGATTTAAATAAAAAGAATAGTGTCACAAATATAATGCCAAATACACAGGCTAATAATGAAATATTTTATAAAGGTCAAGGTGTTAAAATAGATTATATTCCTTTACAACGCTGGGTCCACGTTGCAATTGTTTGTAATTCTGATAGATTAGGTCCAACAATATATACATATATTGATGGTGAAATTGTCAGCAGTTCTGGTTTTATTAATAATGATGCTACTATTTCAAGCAAAGTTAATATTGATCTCAATACATCAGGCAATGTATATATAGGCGGTTCAGATAATTTAACAGGAACTGTTGCAGGATTTTCTGGATTAGTTGCAAAGGTTACAACATACAATCATGATATTAATCAACAAGACGTCTATAATGATTATAATAGTGGTCCAATGAGTGGATTTTTAGCCCAATTAGGATTAGGAATGTATGGTATTCGTAATCCTATATACAAAAAACAATAATTATAATATATATTATAATTAGAAATAATTAGTATGATAAATACATTAATACAAATAATTTTATCTGTTTTTTTAATATTAATCATGGCTTTTATAAGTTATTCAATATATAACAATGAATATATACGTTCTATTCGTTTCAGTAATTCTTCAAGAAAAGAAACAAGTGTTTATAAAGGCATATTAGATTATTCTACAACGGAAGAAATTGTTTTAGAAACATATAATAAATTAGCACCAAGATATGTTGATATTAATCCTTCTATAAATCAAAATGGAGGCGCTGAATATTCATATAATTTTTGGATATGTTTTAATAAAAATGAAAATGGAAGATTAAGTAATCCAGAATTTAATAATAATGAAACAGATGGATTTAATTCTACAAAACAAAATTCTATAAAAGATTCTTGTTATCTAATTTTATTTTATAAGGGTGAAAAGAATACATTACCTTTTAAAAATTATGATTATGAATGTAATACTGGTATTGTAGACAGAATAGATAAACGCATTTTAGTTAAAAATCCATTAATAAAAATAAGAAATGATTGTAAAGAAATTATTGTAGAATACAATAACATTAATTTTCCAGAATCATATAATAATAGTTCATATAAAATAGAATGTAATTTATCTAATATTGACGATAATCGATTTGATAAAATAATTAAAGAACGAAATAAAAATAAATTTGGTATTAAAGATATAAAATATAATGAATATGGTAAAGTTTATAATATGGTTACTATTGTATTTCAAGAAAATCAAAAAGGTAGAGATTCTATAACACAAACTAATACCAACTGTAGAATATATTTAAATGGAGATTTAATATCTGACCGTTTAGCAAATACCTCAGTTATTGAAAATGATATCATTAATGGATTTTCATCCCGTGTAATGAAGAGTAATTTAAGTAAATTATACATAAACCCATATACACAAAATTTAGCAAATACTGGAAGTGTATTAAAACCTAAAATGATAACAAACGATGACAAAATAACATTAGTATCACCATTACAAGTTGCTGATTTATCTTATTTTAATTATTGTTTAACCAATTATGAAATAGGTGGATTATATAGACGTGGTTTTAATAAATATCCGGCTATACTTCCGCTTGAAAAAGATTATATTTATAAGAAAGGATTTAATTTTGGTGATGATGTGCCTAAAATGATATAAGTAGTATTTTTTTATTTATTATAAAATAATAAATATGACTGGTGGAATAGCACAACTTGCTTTAAGAGGACAATTTGATGATTATATTTTTAATAATCCGCAAATTAGTTTTTATAAATTTGTATATAAAAGACATACAAATTTTTCAATTGATAATATGTCTTTAAATTTTGATAATATAAATTGTTCGATTAGTACAATGCATAATACAACATATACATGTAAAATTATTAAAGAAAATGTTGATTTACTTTCAAAATTATATTTTGTATATAAATTACCTGATATTTTTTCTGATGATAAATTAAAATTTAAATGGGTTGAAAATATAGGTAGTTTAATAATAAAAAATGCAACAATTTATTTTGATGATAAACAAATTGACTATATTACAGGAGAATGGTTAGTTGTATGGAATGAATTATCTATGCCTGTAAAAGATAGTTATAATGAAATTACAGGAAATATAAAAGAACTAACAAATCCCTCAACTGGAAAAAATATTTTTAGAATTAATAATAATATTTATAGCACTTTTGATTATCCGCCTGGTAATATTAACAATAACATACCATCTATTAAAAGCCGTCTTATATCCGCTCCATTGCCATTTTGGTTTTCAAAAAATCCATCACTAGCAATCCCAATATTAAATTTTTCATCAGCAATTACAATAACTTTTAGATTAAATTTACAAAATATTGAAAACTTATATGTTGTTTATAGTGATATTTTAAATATGCATGTTAGTCCAAATTATTATAATGTTTTACATAGTGCTAAAATATC
>Ga0208231_1000482_pt1 | contig 11102 bp, 10 predicted proteins | sample LakMenEpi15Jun12_FD_150702 | JGI IMG/M metagenome (GOLD analysis project Ga0208231, IMG submission 150702) | Freshwater microbial communities from Lake Mendota, WI - 15JUN2012 deep hole epilimnion (SPAdes) | ecosystem: Environmental > Aquatic > Freshwater > Lentic | place: Lake Mendota, Madison...
TGTGGAGACCAGGGGAATCGAACCCCTAACCCCCGCCTTGCAAAGGCGGTGCTCTACCAATTGAGCTAGGTCCCCGTATTAGAACGGGTGGGCCCAGGTGGACTTGAACCACCGACCTCTTCCTTATCAGGGAAGCGCTCTAACCAGGCTGAGCTATGGGCCCGCAGTAAAGATTTCTCTTTATTGCGCGAAGTGCCAAGATTACCTTGAACTTCACTAACTCCCAAAACGAGCGTAACCCGTTGGAAATTAGAGCGTTTAACTCAGGATGCGAACCATACTAACTTTTCGCGGAAATCTCATCTTCGCCATTCTTGGTCACTGATAACAGGCTCACACCTTCATCAAGGTTTACCAAGCGCACACCCATACTGTCGCGGCCAGTCTGACGGACCTCGGCTGCAGGGGTTCTCATGACAGTTCCCGCGGAAGTGATCGCAAGGATCTCATCCTCATCACGAAGAACCAATGCGCTAACAAGGGATCCACGTGAATTCTCATCAATCTTGGCGGCTTTAATTCCAATTCCGCCGCGACCCTGCAATCGATACTCATCAATTGGAGTCTTTTTTCCATAACCACCATCGGTAGCTGTAAATACAAATGAATCCTTTGCAAGATCGGCATTAACGCGTGCCATTGTTAACAAATCATCGCCTGTGCGGAATTTCATTCCGATAACACCACTTGTGGAACGGCCCATTGAACGAAGTGATTCATCATCTGCGGTAAATCGCAATGACATTCCCTTTGTTGAAACAAGAAGTAATTCATCATCTGAATTGATTAATGATGCAGAAACAACTTCATCGCCTGGTTTTAATGTAATTGCAATTAAGCCGCCTGTGCGTGGTGAATCGTATTCACTTAAAGGTGTCTTCTTAACTAAACCATTACGAGTTGCAAGAACAAGATAAGGAGAAATTGTGTAATCCTTTAATGACAAAACTTCGGCAATTTTCTCATCTGGTTTAAATGCCATCAAGTTAGCAACATGTTGTCCGCGTGCATCGCGACCTGCATCTGGTAATTCATGAACCTTTGCGCGATAGACGCGACCTTGGTTAGTAAAGAACAACAACCAGTCGTGGGTAGAGGCAACAAAGAAATGATCTACAACATCATCTTCTTTAAGTGCTGCGCCCTTAACACCACGGCCACCACGGCGCTGTGATCGGTAAAGATCGGCCATGGTGCGCTTTGAATATCCACCGCGGGTAATAGTTACAACAACATCTTGATCAGGAATTAAATCTTCGGCGCTGAAATCGCCTTCACTTGCAATGATTTGGGTGCGGCGTTCATCCCCGTATTTTGCGACCAAATCTGCAAGCTCTGACTTAACAATTTCGCGTTGTTTTTCAGGGCTTACAAGAATCTTGTTTAGTTCGACAATGTCAGCCATTAAACCGTCGTATTCATCGTTGATCTTTTGGCGTTCCAAGGCTGCGATACGACGCAACTGCATATCCAAAATAGCGTTAGCTTGAATTTCATCAACAGATAGCAATTTCATCAAACCTGTGCGGGCTTCTTCGGGGGTGGTTGATGCGCGAATCAATGCGATAACCGCATCTAGTGCATCAAGTGCCTTTAAATACCCTTGCAAAATATGTGCGCGTTTTTCTTTTTCCGCTAAACGGTACTTAGTGCGGCGAACAATTACTTCTACTTGGTGTTCGATGTAATAACGAATGAATTCATCAAGACGCAAGGTACGAGGGACACCATCAACTAGTGCCAACATGTTCGCACCAAATGTGTCCTGCAATTGTGTCTGCTTGTAAAGGTTATTAAGAATTACTTTTGGAATAGCCGATTGTTGTAAGACAATTACTAAACGTTGACCAAGACGTTCATTTCCTTCATCGCGAACATCTGCGATTCCTTTAATTTTTCCATCTTTAACCAGCTCTGCAATCTTTAATGCAAGATTGTCTGGGTTAACTTGATATGGAAGTTCACTAATAACTAAACATGTGCGCTTGTTGATTTCTTCAACCTGAACAACTGCGCGCATTGTGATCGATCCACGGCCAGTTCGATATGCCTCTTCGATTCCGGTGCGACCAACAATTAACGCCTTAGTTGGAAAGTCTGGACCTTTAACAATCTTGATCAGGCTATTTAGCAACTCATCCTGCTTCATCTCTGGGTGTTCCAGTGAGAAAATTACCGCTTCACCGATTTCGCGCAGATTATGTGGGGGAATATTTGTTGCCATTCCAACTGCAATACCGGCAGAACCATTAACAAGCAGGTTTGGTAGGCGGCTCGGTAAAACTGTTGGTTCTTGTGATCGACCATCGTAATTAGGGATGAAATTAACGGTGTCTTCATCGATATCGCGCATCATCTCCATAGCAATAGGAGATAAACGCGCCTCTGTGTAACGCATTGCTGCAGCTGGGTCATTGCCGGGAGAACCGAAGTTTCCGTTTCCATCAATTAATAAATAGCGAAGCGACCAGTGTTGGGCTAAACGGACAACGGAGTCGTAAATCGCGGTGTCACCGTGTGGGTGGTAATTACCCATAACGTCACCGACGATGCGTGAAGATTTGTAATAACCCTTATCTGGGCGATAACCCGCGTCATACATTGCGTAAAGAACACGGCGATGAACAGGTTTTAAACCATCTCGAACATCTGGCAAAGCGCGACCGACGATAACTGACATCGCGTAATCAAGATATGAACGCGCCATTTCGACTTGTAGATCAACGGTTTCAATCTTGTCGAAGTTTTCCAGATTGTTTGGGTTTAGTTCATCCATTAGATATCCAAGAACCTAACATCCTTAGCGTTGCGCTGAATAAATGCGCGGCGCTTTTCTACATCTTCACCCATTAATACAGAAAACAGATCATCAGCCGCCGCAGCGTCATCAAGTGTTACGCGCACAAGGACGCGGTGCTCTGGATCCATTGTTGTGTCCCATAGCTCTTTAGCTGGCATTTCACCAAGACCTTTGAAGCGTTGGATTCCATCATCTTTAGGTAAACGCTTTCCTGCAGCAACACCTAGTTCGATCATTCCATCACGTTCGCGATCACTAAATGCGTATTCGACTGGATCTTTTCCGGCCCATTTTAATTTATACAAAGGAGGTTGAGCGAAGTACACAAAACCTTGTTCAATCAATGGGCGCATAAAACGGAATAACAAAGTTAAAAGTAATGTGCGAATATGTTGTCCATCAACATCAGCATCGGCCATCAAAATAATCTTGTGATAGCGCAGTTTGTTGATATCAAAATCATCATGCACACCTGTACCGAGTGCAGTAATTAGCGCTTGAACTTCATTGTTTTGAAGTACGCGGTCAATGCGGGCTTTTTCGACATTTAAAATCTTTCCGCGAATCGGAAGAACTGCTTGGTTACGTGAATCGCGTCCACCCTTTGTTGAACCCCCCGCTGAATCACCTTCGACGATATACAACTCGCACTTAACTGGATCGGTCCATTGGCAATCAGCTAGTTTGCCGGGCATTCCACGGCCTTCTAGTAAACCTTTGCGGTTACGGCTTAAATCGCGTGCTTTACGGGCGGCAACGCGCGCGGCAGCAGCATCAATGCTTTTGCGCACGATTTCTTTACCTTCTGCGGGGTTTTGCTCAAACCAAGTAGTTAACTCTTCATTAACAATCTTTTGGGTAAAAGTTTTTGCTTCAGAGTTACCAAGTTTTGTTTTTGTTTGGCCTTCAAATTGAGGTTCAGCTAATTTAATTGAAACAATCGCGGTTAGACCTTCGCGAACATCATCACCAGTTAGGCGATCTTCTTTCTTGCGAATAAAACCTTGTTCTTCGCCAAACTTGTTAACAATAGAAGTTAATGCGGTGCGGAAGCCTTCTTCATGTGCTCCACCTTCGTGGGTGTGAATAGTGTTTGCAAAGGTATAAACAGATTCAGAAAAACCTGCATTCCATTGCATGGAAACTTCTAGTGCAATTTTGTTCTTTTTATCTTCGGATGCAAAGTTGATAATTGATTTGTGAGTTTCACCGCGGGTTGAATTAAGGTGTTTTACAAAATCAGAGATTCCGCCTTGGTATTGATAGCGAACTGTTAACTGTTCACCTTTTTCATCAACATGGCCTTGGCGCATGTCAGTTAAAGTTAAAATTAATCCTTTGTTAAGAAACGCCATTTCGCGAAAACGGGTTGATAAAACTTCAAATGAAAAATCAGTGGTTTCAAAAATTTCCTTGGATGGCCAAAATCTAACGGTTGTTCCGTTAGATTGTGAAGCATCGCCTTTTCGTACTGGTGTTGTTGGTACACCTAATTTGTAATCTTGGTACCAAAAACTTCCGTCGCGTTGAACAATCACTGAAAGATCTGTACTAAGTGCATTTACAACTGAGATACCCACACCGTGTAGACCACCGGACACTGAATAACCACCATCGCCAAACTTTCCGCCGGCGTGTAAAACGGTTAGAACAACTTCGAGTGCTGGTTTTTTCTCAACTGGGTGAATATCTACTGGAATTCCGCGGCCGTTATCAATTACTTCAAGACCGCCATCAGCTAACAAGGTGACGTTAATTTCGGTGCAATGGCCAGCAAGGGCTTCATCGACTGAGTTATCGACAACTTCATAGACCAGGTGGTGTAGCCCGCGTTCACCGGTTGATCCGATGTACATGCCTGGGCGTTTGCGGACCGCATCCAAGCCTTCTAGGACGGTGATGTTGGAGGCGTTATACGAGTTCTCGGCCATCACTATTCCTTCCCTTTAGATCCTTCAAATCGCCTGTAAAGGCTTTTGGAGAGGGTTTACCTCTCGGAATGGGATTATCCTAGTCGTAAATAGCGGGATTACATAGCCGAAAAAAGCCCTGTGGACGGGTATAGACGAACTTTGAGCGTGGAGTTGAGGGTGACTAGTGGGCCACTACTAGTTGTAGGTGTCTCGCGGGCCGCGAGCGTTGCGGATGGTGCGGATGCCCTTTTTCCAGGTTGGGGTTTGTGGGCCAATGATCGCCAACCTTTCAATAAGGACCCCAGTGGCATCTTTTTGGATCGTCAACAGTAAGTCGGCGCTGATTAGATTCAATTGTGTTGCCCAGGCAGTCGATGAGCTTTGAATTGTTAAAACATTATCTAAAATCGAAATAGGTTGTGCATGTTGTGCAATTTCATCTCCAACAATTTTTTGCCAATTAACAAAAAGATTTCCTTCAGCAAGTCCTGAATCCCAATCACGATCTGAAATTAAATCATTTAATACGCCACCAATTAATTCTGGGTCACCTGGTTGACCAACACGTGGTGTTGGTGCGGGTTTATTTGGTTTGCGGATTACACCGGTTTTAAATGTTTTAAAAAGATCTAGAGCTAAGTCGCGTTTAGTCATTAACTCTTCCCTTTCTTAACTACACCAGGTGTTACATAAAACTTTTGGGTTAATAATTCAGCGGGTAAATCACTTTCAACCGCAGCGGTGATAAAAGTTTGTTCGGCAAGTTTTGTGGCAGACATTAGTTGGATTCGGCGAGAAGTATCAAGTTCGGCAAAAACATCATCCAGGATTAAAATTGGTGAAGCACCTTCTGATTTCAATAAGTTGAAAGATCCAATTCGAAGCGAGATTGCCATGGACCACGACTCACCGTGGCTGGCATAGCCTTTTGCTGGAAAATCGCCCAGTTGTAAATGTAAATCATCGCGGTGTGGGCCAATTAATGAAACACCACGTTCGATCTCTTGGTAGGCAACTTCATCCAAACGTGCGGTAAGGGCTGCAATATTTTCATTAATATCTCGAGTAACACCTTCGGTGCTGCATTTGTAGGAAATTGACGCCGGTTTTACTTCATTCAAGTTTGCATAGTTTTGGGCCACATGTGGGTTTAGCGCATCAATTAAAGATATGCGTTCTGCGGTTAGTTCGGCCCCTAATTTTATAAGTTGTTCATTCCATGGTGCCAGGGCTGCAGCCGATGTCCTAGTTTTTAAAAGCGCATTGCGTTGCTTTACAACACGTTCATAATCAGCGATAACACCAGCTAAACGGGGGGTTCTGGTGATTAATAAACGATCTAGAAAATCGCGGCGGGTACTTGGTTCTCCGCGAACCAAATCTAAATCTTCAGGGGAAAAATAAACTATTTGAATTGCGCCCAGGATTTCGCGTTGGCTGCGAGTTGGGTTTCCATTAATACGCGCGCGGTTAGCTTTACTAGCGTTTATCTCTAGATCGATTTGAAGGGTGCGATCTTCTCGTTGCACCTCGGCGCGAATAATTGCTTGTTGATTTCCCAGCGAAATAAGTGGGACATTGTTTGAAACACGGTGTGAAGAAAGAAAAGCTAAATAGATTAGCGATTCGGCGATGTTTGTTTTTCCGGAACCGTTATCCCCGATAAAAGTTATAACACCTGGTTCCAGATCTAATTCCAGAGAGTTATAGGAGCGAAAATTGGTGAGTGCTAACTTGTTGATACGCACTAGCCACCCCTTTATTTACTGTGAAATATTTTTATGAGGCGTAACGCATTGGCATTAAGAGGTAACGGTAGTTTTCTTCCAGTTTTCCATCTTTGTCGCTTTTGCCCATCAAAATCGCGGGTTTGTTTGATCCTGTAAATGAGATTTGCACAAACTTTGTTTGAACCGCATTTAAACCATCTGCTAAGAATGTTGGGTTAAAGGCGATAGAGATTGGTTCTCCTGTTAAAAGGATTTCAATTGCTTCAGTTGCTTGTGCTTCTTCGCCAGCACCAGCTTCAAGTGAAAGCGTATTGTTTGCAAAATCTAAACGAAGTGGAACTGTTTTATCGGTTACAAGTGCGACTCGGCGGACAGAATCCAAAAGTGTTGCGACTTCAATAAGGGCTGTTGTTGTTACCTCTTGTGGAAGTAAGTGACGGTATGGGGGAAATGTTCCATCCAACATGCGCGATGTCATAGTTTTTCCATCACCGGCAAAACCAGCTAAACGATCATTACTTGTGTTGGGTGCGAATGAAAGTGAAACATCTTTAGAGCCGGTGAGTGATTTAGCAGCGTCGGCAATTGTGCGAGCGCGCAGTAATGCAGTAGTTGTTGTGTTAGGCGCAGTTGGAGCCCATTGGATTTCGCGAACCGCTAAACGGTAACGATCAGTTGCTGCGAAAGTAATTGTTTCTTCGTTAATTTCTACATGAACACCTGTAAGTGTTGGAAGTGAATCATCTCGTCCTGCAGCAATAGCAACTTGTGCAACCGCTGTTGCAAATGTGTCACTTGGAACTGTTCCAGTTGAATCTGGAAGTTCAGGAAGGTTTGGATACTCATCAACAGACAATGTTGGCAAGGTGAATTTTGCACTTCCACTAGTTACTAAAACACGTGTTCCATCTAAAACAAAGGTAATTGGTTTATTTGGTAAAGAACGAGATATCTCAGCTAACAGTTTTCCCGGAACTAAAACTTTGCCAGGTTCTTTTACCTCAGCGGCAAAATGTGCCTTACTTGCTGTTTCTAAATCAGATGCGGACAAGAAGACTTCATTGTTTGTCGCATCGATGACAATTCCAAGTAGCTCTGTTTTTATTGGTCGGGTTGATAGTGAACGTGAAACCCAATTAACTCCATCGGTTAACGCAGATTGCTCGACTGTAAATTTCATTTCTATCCCCGGCTCTTCAGATCTTTGTTTGTGTAAGTGTTCATGGAAAGGTTATTCGCGTAACTGGATGTATGTATATAAAGGTAGTCGTAGTAACTAGAGCTTTTAACTGTTGATAAACCGTAAAACCCCTGCTCAACGCGGGGATTGGCCTTGTATAAGGTGTGGGTAACAGCTGGGAAAAGATGTGGATAAAGATGGGTAGTAGGACCGCTCATTACCAACCACACCCTTTCCACTTCTTCTTCACCGTGGTTATCCACGGATTTTCCTTAAACTACCCAAGTTATCCCCAAGTTATCCCCAACTGGGGGTAAAGAGTGGCAATTCGGACATATAGCCCAAATCAACCTTGGTTTATCTAGCCTGCTGTTTGATACGGGTGGTGAGCTCGTTGACCTGGTTATAGATCGAACGGCGCTCAGCCATTAATTGACGGATCTTTCTATCGGCGTGCATAACCGTTGTGTGGTCACGCCCACCAAATGTTTGGCCGATCTTCGGCAATGAAAGCTCAGTGAGCTCTCGGCACAAGTACATCGCGATCTGGCGCGCGTTCACCAAAACTCGAGACCGTGAAGTTCCACATAAATCATCAATTGTCAGACTGAAGTAGGCCGCGGTTTGGGCCATGATCGTTGCGCCGGTGATTTCGGGATTGGTTTCATTAGGAATCAAATCCTTTAAAACAATTTCAGCAAGTGACATATCAACACTTTGACGATTCAAAGATGCAAAAGCGGTTACACGAATTAAAGCACCTTCAAGCTCGCGAATATTTGTCGAAATCTTGCTTGCGATAAATTCAAGCACATCATCAGGAGCATTTAATTTATCTTGCGCAGCTTTTTTGCGAAGAATCGCGATACGGGTTTCAAGTTCTGGCGGTTGAATATCTGTAATCAAACCCCACTCGAAACGAGAACGTAAACGATCTTCAAGGGTTGTTAATTGTTTTGGTGGGCGATCACTAGAGATAACAATCTGTTTGTTGGCGTTATACAAAGTGTTAAAAGTATGGAAGAACTCTTCCTGGGTACGCTCTTTGTTTTCTAAGAATTGAATATCATCAACCAATAAAATATCTAGATCACGATAACGGCGCTGAAAAGCAGATGCTTTATCATCACGAATTGAGTTAATAAAGTCATTGGTAAACTCTTCCGATGAAACATACTTAACACGCACGTTTCCGTACAACTCTTGGGCGTAAGCACCAATCGCGTGCAATAAGTGCGTCTTACCTAAACCAGATTCACCATAAATAAACAGTGGGTTGTATGCCTTAGCTGGTGCTTCAGCAACCGCCACCGCAGCAGCGTGAGCAAAACGATTAGATGCACCGATAACAAAAGTTTCAAAAACATACCGTGGATTTAAGGTAGATGTGTCGGCTGCCTTTAATGCAGGCGCATCATCTCGACCAGTTCCAGATTTCGGTGCGACAAATTCAATTTCAACATCAGGTGTTGAAGTTGAGACAACTTCAAGCGTCTCATCCACAGTGACAGCAATATTTGTGGTTGAACCAAGTTCGCGGGTTAAAACTTCGCTGACAACTGTGCGCAAACGACTTTCTAAAACATCTTTTGCGAAAAGATTGGGCGCTGCCACCAATAAAGTTGTTTGATCATCATTGTGAAGAAGTCCAAGTGGCTTAGTTAATTGCAAGAACGCTCGGTGTTGAGGGGCGTTAATCGCAACCTCTTCAATAACCCGGCCCCAGAGCGTGGTTAGCTCGACTTCTTTAACACTCACCACTGCCTCAATTCTCGGGGCTCACCCCATAATGTTCATCCACAGGGTTATCCACACCCTGTGGTCTAAACCCCAGGTTGAGCCCTGCTAAATCCCACCAAAGGCGCTATACCTGTGGACGGGAGTGAAAAGTAGAGGGGTTTGGCAGAAAAAGCAACTGGTTATCCACAACTAGGACCGGTCCTCACCCCTGTAGCAGCCAGTTTGACCCGCTTATCCCCAGACCTCTACCGTTACACCCTTGCTTCCCCCGTATTTCTGGCCCGCAGTAGATTTTCATTATTAGGAGTTTTTCATGACAAAGCGCACCTTCCAACCAAACACACGTCGTCGTGCCAAGAAGCATGGCTTCCGTGCTCGCATGGCTACACGTGCTGGCCGTGCAGTTCTCTCTGCTCGTCGCGGCAAGGGTCGCGCCAAGCTTTCTGCATAAGGGTTTATAACCGATACCCGTGCTTGCAAAGAGCGCACGTCTTACAGAGAGCGCGGATTTCGCGCGTGCTACAAAGAGTGGTTTGAGATTCTCAACTCCAAACTTTGTTGGATACCTATACCCAACCCAACTTGATCAACCTGCTCGCGCGGGATTGATTATCAGTAAAAATGTTGGAGGATCTGTAACACGTCATCGAATTGCACGCCAGGTTCGTCATACCCTTCGTGAAATTTACCCACAACTTCCAACGGGAGGTTTGTTGGTAATCCGAGCGCTCAACAGCGCACATGACGCCGATGCATCACAAGAGGTAACAAAGATTGTCGGGCAACTTCTAAAAAAGTTTTCCGAGAAGGTTGAACAAAAGTGAGAGCTTTATTGATCGCACCAATCAAGGTGTATCAAAAATGGATCTCTCCGATGTTTGGACCACGCTGTAAGTACTACCCGTCATGTTCTTCATATGCAGTCTCTGCAATCGAAGCCTACGGAGTAAAAGGAGTTGCGATGAGCGCCTGGCGTTTGTTGCGTTGTAATCCATGGTCACACGGTGGTGTGGACTATGCAGTTCCGAAAGAGAAGGTAGTGATTAATGGATAGCATCCTAAACCCCTTATATATAGCGGTTTCTTGGGTAATTGTGACGATTCACAAAGCACTAACACCAATCTTTGGAACTGACAGCGGTGTTTCTTGGTCACTTGCAATCATCGGTCTTGTAATCATCATCCGTATTATTTTGATCCCACTTTTTGTTAAGCAGATCAAAAGCCAGCGTGCATTAACCGCCCTTCAACCACACATGAAGGAAATTCAAAAGAAGTACAAAGATGATCGCCAAAAGCAATCAGAAGAGATGATGAAGCTTTACAAGGAACACAAGACAAACCCACTTGCATCATGTTTCCCAATCTTGGCTCAAGCACCAATCTTCTTTGCATTGTTTACAGTGCTAAACGGAATTGGAAAGGTCCCAATTGATGCAAAGGGAGTTCTTACAAAAGAGGATGGAATTAGCGCAGCTCAAGCTGAGTTCTTTGGCGCACCAATTTCACAAACATTTTTAGGTTCAGATATTGGAACCGTAAAACTTGTAACAGTATTTCTTATTGCATTTATGTCACTAACGACATTTACAACCCAGCGTCAATTAATGACAAAGGGAATGCCAAAGATGGATTCTTCCAACAACATGATGTTGCAACAACAAAAAATTATGTTGTACGCATTCCCAATTATTTTTGCAATTACAGGTGTTAACTTTCCAGTTGGTGTTTTGATTTAC
>Ga0208231_1000486_pt1 | contig 11079 bp, 10 predicted proteins | sample LakMenEpi15Jun12_FD_150702 | JGI IMG/M metagenome (GOLD analysis project Ga0208231, IMG submission 150702) | Freshwater microbial communities from Lake Mendota, WI - 15JUN2012 deep hole epilimnion (SPAdes) | ecosystem: Environmental > Aquatic > Freshwater > Lentic | place: Lake Mendota, Madison...
TGCTTGTCCACGCATTTAGCGATGGTCTAAACACGGTTTCCTTCATGATCAAATCAGGTCTTTGGGGGAAGAAAAGTTTCGGATTACTTGGCGTAGATGCACTTGCTCGTATTGGTGGCGCAGCTCTTGGTAGCACACTTGTTCTGAGCGATAACTTTATTGCGATCTATTTAGCAGCATTTTCAGGAATTGTTATCTATCTTGCCACATCACATATCTTGCCTGAAGCGCACTCTCGTCATGATGGACGATGGACGATGGTTGCAACGATTTCAGGTGTGTTAATTATGTGGGGATTGGTTGCATACCTGCATTCAGGAGATGCGCATTCACACGGAACTGGACAAGAGATTCACCACGAAGATGAGCACGCCCACGACAAGAATGAATAAATCTGACATCAAACTGATTGCAGTTCTTGAGCGAACTGGTGGTTTTGCCAGCGCTCAAGAGCTGCATCAAATCCTGCGCCGCGAAGGCGATGGAATAGGTTTAACAACGGTTTACCGCGCCTTGCAATCTTTAGTTGATGACAAGATCGTCGACCTGCTGCGCCGTGAAGATGGCGAAGCTATTTACCGCTTGTGCGGTGACACGCATCATCACCACTTAGTGTGCAAGAGTTGTGGCGATACCGTTGAAATCGAAGGCGGCGCAATTGAAAAATGGGCCAAAACTATGGCTGAAGAGTTTGGATTCCGCGACGTGGGTCATACAGCCGAGATCTTCGGAATCTGCTCTAAGTGCTAGAAGTTAAGCTTTTCCAAATCTTCGATCTCTAGAGGAATACTCTTCGATCGCTTTCCACAAAGTTTTTCGTGTGACATCCGGCCACAGCACATCCATGAAGACAAATTCGGCATAAACGCTTTGCCATGGCAAGAAGTTACTGGTGCGCTGCTCCCCAGATGAACGAAGGAAAAGATCCACATCGCTCATCTGAGGAGAATCTAAATACTTAGCAAATACCTTTTCGGTAATTGCATCGGCCTTGATTTTGCCGCGTTTAACATCTCGTGCAAGTTCGGTTGCGGCATCAACGATCTCGGAACGTCCGCCATAGTTGACGCACATATTCAAAGTTAAAACTTTGTTTTTCTTAGTTAACTCTTCGGCTTCTTCCAGTTCTTTGATTACGGTGCTCCATAAACGCTTAGGGCGACCGACCCACCGGATGCGCACACCCATTTCATTCATTTGATCACGACGCCTGCGGATGACATCACGATTAAAGCCCATCAAAAATTTCACTTCATCTGGTGATCGTCGCCAGTTTTCTGTTGAAAACGCGTACGCACTAATTTCTTTAACACCGTATTCGATAGCGCCTTCAACAACATCAAATAGCGCAGCTTCTCCTGCTTCGTGTCCTGCGGTGCGCGGCAACCCACGTTGTTGCGCCCAACGTCCATTGCCATCCATAACTATTGCAACATGATGAGGAATCTTGATTGTCATACCCGCTCCACCATTGGTAAAGAACGCAAACCACGCTCTAGGTGCCATTGTAAATAAGCGGCAATCAAACCACTAGCCTCTCGGCGAAACTTTGCTTCACTTGCACTGGCTACATCCCAATCACTGCTCAATAGCGCGCCCATCAGTTCTAAAGTTTCAGGGGCTGGCGTTGCACATGCCGATGGGCGGCAATCTGCACATACTGATCCCCCACCAACTAATGAAAAGTATCGATGAGGACCTGGTTTTTCACACTTGGAACAAATCGTCATCGATGGTGCATACCCAGCGACAGCCAAAGATCGCAATAAAAATGCATCCAGAATCAAAAGTGGCTCGTAACGATTTTCAGCTAAAGCTTTCATACCGCCTACGACTAGCTGAAACTCTTGTAACGCTGGTTCATTTTCTTGACTTGTAAATCGCTCTGCCGCTTCCAAAATTGCTGCCGCAATTGTCCAACGTTGGTAATCCTCGGTAAGTGCTTCTCCATAATTCATCAAAGCTTCTACTTGAGTAACGGTGTCAAAAGTTTTACCGGTATACAACTGAATATCAACATGGCTACCCGGTTCTAACCGTGCACCAAACTTTGATTTTGTTCGGCGTACACCTTTGGCAACTCCGCGAATTCGACCATGGTCGCGTGTGAGCATCGTGATGATGCGATCGGCTTCGCCTAGTTTTTGGGTGCGCAGGACAATTGCCTCATCCCGGTACAAACTCATACGGGTAAAGGTAGTGCCAAAACAGGCATCAACTGATTAGCGAATTGCGCGGTTTATCGCAGACACGACAGCTTTTAATGCTGCCGTTGTGGTGTTTGGATCAATTCCGACACCCCAGAAGACATCGCCTTCGATTGCGCATTCAAGATAGGCCGCAGCAGATGCATCTCCACCTGCTGACAATGCATGCTCGAAGTAATCAAGTACTCGGACATCAACACCGTATGCCTGCAAGATGTTACAGAAAGCAGCGATTGGACCGTTGCCCTGTCCCTTAAGTTCATGTAATTGACCACGATCTGTCAATGAAACGCTCAAGTAAACATCTTCACCAAGAACTGAGCTTTGTGACAAGCCCTTAAGACGGAAACGTCCCCACGGTGCGCCATCAGTTGGCAAGTACTCATCTTCAAAGATATTCCACAGATCTTCAGGACTTACTTCGCCACCTTCGGCATCAGTTTTTGCCTGAACATTTTTTGAAAATTCAATTTGTAAACGTCGAGGTAAATCAAGGTGGTGTTCGTTCTTCATCAAGTACGCAACGCCACCCTTGCCTGATTGTGAATTAACGCGAATTACCGCTTCGTATGAACGACCAATATCTAGTGGGTCAATTGGTAAGTAAGGAATTGCCCAGGTGTGATCACGTACTTCCTTGCCAGCAGCTTTTGCATCACGGGCTAAGTGATCAAAACCTTTCTTGATGGCATCTTGGTGTGAACCTGAAAATGCAGTAAACACCAGGTCGCCGCCGTAAGGATGGCGCTCAGGAACACGTAATTGATTGGCGTATTCAACGGTACGTCGAACTTCATCGATATTTGAGAAATCAATGTGTGGGTCAATGCCATGTGTAACCAAATTGATGCCAAGGGTTACCAGGCATACATTTCCGGTGCGCTCACCATTTCCAAACAAGGTTCCTTCGATGCGATCTGCGCCAGCTAAGTAGCCGAGTTCGGCCGCGGCAACACCTGTGCCACGGTCATTGTGAGGGTGAAGAGAAACAATCACGTTTTCGCGATTGTTTAAGTTGCGGCACATCCACTCGATTGAATCAGCATAAACATTTGGCATCGCTAATTCGACTGTTGCTGGAAGGTTCATGATCGTCTTCCACTGCGGGGTTGGCTTCCAAACATCATTGACTGCATTACAAACTTCTACGGCGAATTCAAGCTCAGTTCCGGTGTAAGACTCGGGTGAGTACTCAAATGAAACCTTAGTTTCTGGAACAGTTGCCATTAAATCTAAACAAATCTGAGCTGCATCGGTTGCAATCTTTTTGATGCCATCTTTATCCAGGCCAAAAACAACTCGGCGCTGCAAAGTTGAGGTCGAATTGTATAAGTGAACAATTGCCTGCTTGGAACCCTTAATTGCTTCAAAAGTGCGGATGATTAGTGATTCGCGGGCCTGAGTTAAAACTTGAATAACGACATCATCAGGGATCAAGTTCTCATCAATAATCTTTCGAACAAAATCAAAATCTGTTTGGCTCGCACTTGGAAATCCAACTTCGATTTCTTTGTAACCCATCGCAACAAGAAGTTTGAACATCGCCAACTTGCGCGGGGTATCCATTGGATCGATAAGTGCTTGATTTCCGTCGCGAAGATCAACTGAGCACCACTTAGGGGCTTTAGTGATTTTCTTATTTGGCCAGGTGCGATCTGCAAGATCTACAGGGTGAAACGGCGCATAACGATGCACGGGCATCTTTGACGGCACTTGGTTAGGGAAGTTCACTTGTTAAGGGTAACGCGTGAGTTAAAGGACTGGCAAGTAACGATCTAGTTCGAAAGCGCTAACTTGTCGACTGTAATCAAGCCACTCTGCGCGCTTATTGCGCAATACATACTCAAAAACATGCTCGCCCAAGGTCTCGCGAACTAACGCACTTTTTTCCATTTCAATAATGGCTTCGTTGAGATTTGATGGAAGAGCTACAGGATTGCTTGAATCGCTTAAGACATACTTTTCTTCAACGCCCTTAAGACCTGCAGCAAGCATTACTGCATATGCAAGATATGGATTGCAGGCAGTATCTGGAGAGCGAAATTCAATTCGTGTTGAATTCTCTTTGCCTGGCTTATACATAGGCAGTCGAACAAGTGCGCCGCGATTACTTGGACCCCAATTAGCTAAGGCTGGTGCTTCTCCACCACCATGTAAACGCTTGTAAGAATTGACCCACTGATTTGTAATCGCGGTAATTTCTGGAGCGTGCTTAATTAATCCTGCAACAAAACTACGTCCGACCGCTGAAAGGCTGAACTCTGCCTTCGCATCATAGAAAGCGTTCTCTTCGCCTTTAAACAATGAAACGTGAGTGTGCATTCCGCTGCCCGGCTGATCCGTAAACGGCTTTGGCATAAATGATGCGTGGAAGCCTTGATCCATAGCAACTTCTTTAATCACATGACGGAAAGTCATGATGTTATCTGCAGTTGTTAATGCATCTGCATCACGTAAGTCGATTTCTTGCTGGCCTGGGCCACCTTCATGGTGTGAAAACTCCACGCTAATCCCCATCGCTTCCAGCAAAGTAATTGCTTGGCGACGGAAATCATGTCCGACTACTGCAGGTGTGTGATCGAAGTACCCACCTTGGTCAACAGGAACTGGTGCGACACCGGTTTCTGGTGGATTCTTAAACAAGAAAAATTCGATCTCTGGATGGGTGTAACAGGTGTAACCCATCGTTGCCGCTTTTTCTAAAGTACGACGTAAAACATTTCGTGGGTCGGCTGGAGATGCAGAACCATCCGGCATTGCAATATCGCAGAACATTCGTGCAGCACCTGGCGCTTCTGTGCGCCATGGCAGAATTGAAAATGTTGCTGGATCTGGTTTGGCCAACATGTCTGATTCAGTTATTCGAGCAAAGCCTTCGATTGCCGATCCGTCAAAGCCAATACCTTCAGCAAATGCATTTTCAAGTTCAGCTGGTGCGATTGCTACAGACTTTAGGAAACCAAGAACATCTGTAAACCATAAACGCACAAAACGAATGTTGCGTTCTTCTAGCGTTCTAAGAACGAACTCCTGCTGCTTATTTGTATCTGCTGACATAGGAAGCATTCTTACAAATGCAGGTTACGGCTATGTTAAATCACCAATTAAGGCCTAAATGACGAAAAAATCAGCCTTATCCAACAGAGTCTTTGGGGCCAAACTAGTTGTAATAACCGCATTTGCGCTGATGCGAGAGCCATCCCCAATGGTGACATTTCCCAGCACCCGTGCACCGGCGCCGATGATTACATCGTTACCGATGGTGGGATGGCGCTTTCCATGTTCAATTCCACGAGCACCTAGGGTGACATCGTGATACATCATCACATCGTCTCCAACAATTGCAGTCGCACCAATTACTACGCCCATGCCATGGTCAATAAAGAAACGTCGCCCAATTGTTGCCGCTGGATGAATTTCTATTCCGGTTGTTGAACGAACAAGGTTTGAGTGAATTCTTGCAATTAGCTTTAATCCACATTTCCATAAAAAGTGAGAGATTCGATGCCCCCAAATCGCATGCACACCTGGGTATGCCAAAGCGACCTCTAAACGATTGCGTGCAGCCGGATCGTGGCTTAACGCATTGTCCAGGTCTTCAATGATGCGACTTAGGATTGGCATTAATTAATCAACCAAATCCTCATACAGAACTGTTGATAGATAACGCTCACCATTAGAAGCACAAATTACAACAATGTTTTTGCCTGCAAACTCTGGACGCTTTGCAATCTCTGTTGCTGCCCACAAAGTCGCACCAGATGAAATTCCTGCAAGGAAACCTTCTTCTGCTCCTGCTCTGCGTGCATACTTGATTGCATCGGCTGCAGTTGCATCCAAGATTTCGTCGTAAACAGTGCGATCCAAAACGTTAGGAATAAAGTTTGGACCAATTCCCTGAATTGGGTGTGGTCCTGGCTCTCCACCATTCAAAATTGGTGATGCAGCTGGCTCAACACCAAACACCTTGATTGCGGGATTCTTTTCCTTTAAGTATTGACCGGTTCCGGTGATTGTTCCGCCGGTTCCGATACCTGAAACAAATGCATCTACCTTGCCATCTAGATCGCGCCAGATTTCTGGACCAGTTGTGGTGCGGTGAATAAATGGACCCGCTTCGTTTTCAAACTGACGAACCAAAACTGCACCTGATTCGGCAAGTTTTTCGGCCGCAGCAACAGCGCCCTTCATTCCTTCACCAGCTGGAGTAAGTACTAACTCTGCTCCGTATGCGCGGATTAGCTTGCGGCGCTCTTTTGAAACAGATTCAGGCATTGTCATAATCGCCTTGTAACCACGGGCTGCCGCAACCATTGCCACTGCAATTCCTGTATTTCCAGATGTTGCTTCAACAATTGTTCCGCCAGGCTTTAGTTCACCACTTGCTTCAGCAGCATCAATCATGGCAACTCCCAGACGATCCTTAACCGATGATGTTGGGTTATAAAATTCAAGCTTGGCATAAACATTTCCTGCCGCACCATCTGTGATCTTATTGATGCGAAGCAATGGTGTATTTCCAAAAATATCTGTGATGCTGTTGTAGACCTTCATAATTCTCCCTAGTTAGTTACTAAAAAATTTATTGAGGATGGAGCTGATTAATTAATTGAGCGGCTGAGGTGAATCAAAAATCAGCAACTGCAAGATGTAGAAAGGCAGAAGTCAACAACACGGTTTCGTGTAAATAACCAGTTGATGATCGAGCGCATGCCCAAATTCTACGCAAATGCATGAATTATGCGAGTTGCTAATCGTTTGCAACTAGCGCTCATTCCAGCGTGAAGTCATTGGCAAGCGACGGTCTTTTCCGAAGGCGCGTGCAGAAACCTTGGTGCCAGGTGGATATTGGCGGCGCTTGTATTCGGCCTTATCAACTAGCGAAATAACTCGGCGCACCAGTTCGGCATCAAAGCCCTGAACTAGCAACGCTTCATACCCTTGATCTTCATCGACATATGCCCGCAGCACTTGATCTAACAATGGATAGTCTGGCAATGAATCAGAATCCTTTTGGTCGGGGCGCAGTTCGGCACTTGGCTCTTTAGTAATTGAACGCTCTGGAATTGGCGCAACTTCCCCACGTTCCAGCGCCAGTGCATTGCGATATCGAGCCAAGGCCCACACATCGGTTTTGTAAATGTCTTTAATCGGTGCAAATCCGCCGACCGCATCGCCATACAAAGTGGAATACCCAACGGCTAGTTCGCTCTTGTTGCCGGTTGCCAAAACCAAATGGCCCTCTTGATTTGAGATGCCCATCAAGGTTGTTCCGCGGACACGGGCCTGCAGATTTTCTTCGGCCAAACCCTTAAGCACAACGTTGCTCATGAAGGCATCAACCATTGGTGCTATTGGAGTGATTCTAAAGTGAATACCTGTTGCATCAGCCATCCCTTGGGCATCTTCTACTGAATGGGTCGATGAATACTTGCTGGGCAGTGCCACACCATTGACGCGCTTTGCACCCAGTGCATCAATTGCAATTGCAGCCACTAATGCCGAATCAATTCCGCCAGATAATCCAAGGACTACAGATCTAAAACCATTCTTGCCAACATAATCCCGCAGCCCCATAACAAGTGCTTGCCACATTTCGGCTTCATTAGACAATCGTGTTGCAACTGCAGGTGCTGCAGAGTTGCCGTGAGAAGTTGGTTCCTCTGAAATAACTACATCAGGTCGTGAACTACCTTCGGTGCAATCAATGTCTACAACAATTAATTGATCATCAAACTGAGGCGTGCGAGCAAGGACCGCACCATCTTTGGAAACCACAATAGTGTCGCCATCAAAGACCAGATCATCCTGGCCACCTGTCATATTGACGTAAGCGACTGGTGCGCCGATTTCCTTGGCCCGCTTTTGGACAAGGGCCAAACGCACATCATCTTTGTTGCGTTCAAAAGGAGAACCATTAGGAACCACTAGCAATCCCGGGGAACGAGCTGCAATCGAATCCAGTGAGTGCCAAATGTCTTCACAGATAGCTACTGCAACATCGACGCCGTGGATTCGCACGACAAGGCTTTGATCCCCCGGTACAAAGTTTCGGAACTCATCAAAGACGCCGTAATTAGGCAAGTGGCGTTTTACATAGACGGCTTTGATTTTTCCGTCATGAATCACTGCAACCGCGTTTTTTGGACCTTGGTCCAGATAGCCCACAACGGCAACGATGTCGCCGGTAATGGATGCGGCAATCTCTTGAACTGCGCGGATGCTGGCAGCTTGAAAGGATGGACGCAGCGCTAAATCTTCAACTGGATATCCAGTCACAATCATTTCGGGAAAGACTATCAAATTGGCACCTTGTGCCTGCGCGCTTTTGACTGACTCTGCGATCAGCCCAGCATTGCCCGCAAGGTCACCAACCGTTGGGTTGATTTGGGCTAGCGCCACGCGCAACTTCATTTTTCAAGTGTAACGGGGGTAGCATTTGTTGCGTACCCGGGGACCGCACACGTGGCTTCGAGGAGAGGAAACAATGGAATCTCTATATGGCGGTGCCCTGCATCGACGCGTGACAATTGTTGATTTGGCCGCGGCAAAAAAGCGTGGCGAAAAATGGGCAATGTTGACCGCCTACGAATCAATGACGGCAGAAATTTTTGATGAGGCGGGCATTCCCGTGCTTCTAGTTGGCGACAGCGCCGGCAACAATTTCTTGGGCGAAGAGAACACCATCCCCGTAACCGTCGATGAATTAGTCCCCCTGGCCCGCGCAGTTGTTCGCGGATCTAAAAGGGCAATGGTTGTGGCTGATCTGCCATTTGGTTCATACGAAGCATCGCCTGAATTAGCTCTTGCTACTTCGATTCGATTTTTCAAAGAGTCTGGTGTGATGGCGGTAAAGCTAGAAGGTGCGCACATTGAAACTGTTAAAAAGTTAGTGAGCAGCGGAATTCCAGTAATGGGCCACTTAGGGCTAACGCCACAATCAATGCATCAATTGGGCGGATACCGAGTCCAAGGCCGCACCGATGGGGATGCGATTATGGAAGCTGCCCTTGCCCTAGAAGCTGCAGGTGCTTTTGCAATTGTTCTTGAATTAGTTCCGGCAGAACTGGCCGCAAGAATTACTACAGCTCTTCAAATCCCAACAGTTGGAATCGGCGCTGGTGTTAACTGCGATTCACAAGTATTGGTCTGGACGGATTTAATGGGCATCACCAAGAAAGCCCCAAAGTTGGCTAAGGCCTATCGAAATCTGCGCGCAGAAATGTTGGCGGCCACAACCGAATTTGCCGATGATGTTCGTGCTGGCAACTTTCCTACCCAGGCCCAAACCTTTAATTAAGACCGCTTTGAACTAGGGTTGGCGCGTGGCCAATTTCGTTATTGATCTAGCCCCCTTGCGAAAGTCCAAGGACTTTTCCTTGCTGTGGGCTGCCGGATTGATTTCTTACTTCGGGTCAATGATCACTTACGTGGCAGTGCCTTTCCAAGTTAAAGAGTTGACGGGCTCCTATATTGCAGTTGCCATTAGTGGTTTGGTTGAGATTGTTCCGCTGATCATCTTTGGCCTATATGGCGGAGTCTTGGCCGATGCCTTAGATCGCAAAAAACTAATTTGGATCACCGAACTGCTATCACTGCTTTTCACCGCAATTTTGCTGATTAATTCCATGATGGATTCTCCTAGCCTGCTGCTGATTTACATCGTGTCCGGCCTATTTGCTGCCACTAGTGGTTTGCGACAGCCAGCAATGCAGGCCGCGCTGCCGCGCCTTGTCGATCACGAAGATATGACAGCGGCTGCAGCCCTGATGAGTTTGCGTTGGCAGATCGGTGTCATCGTGGGGCCAGCTATTGGTGGTGTTTTGATTTCAACGTATTCAGTAGCTGTTGGGTACGCCGCCGATATTGCAACCTTCCTTATTTCGCTGGTGTTAATTGCCTTCATGAAAAATATCCCTCCCAGCCACGAGGCCGAAGCCCCATCCCTGTCAGCATTAATTGAAGGTGTGAAATATGCATTTAGCCGAAAAGATTTATTGGGGACTTACCTGATTGATTTAGCAGCGATGTTCTTTGCCATGCCAACGGCGTTGATTCCATTTTGGGCAGATCAGTTAGGTGCACCCTGGGCCCTGGGATTGCTTTATGCCGCCGGGACTGTTGGCTCTGTCGCGATTGTTCTGACAAGTGGGTGGGCAAAAAATGTGCACTTCTATGGTCGGGCCATTATGTGGGCAGCAATTGGCTGGGGTGTGGCTATCGCATTGTCTGGTGCCACAAATTATCTGTGGTTGGTACTGCTATTTCTAACCCTGGCCGGGGCATCGGACATGATCAGCGCCCTGTTTAGATCGGCAATGTGGAACCAAACTATTCCCGACAATCTTCGGGGACGTCTTGCCGGAATCGAATTGCTGTCATATTCATTGGGGCCACTAGCGGGTCAGATGCGTGCAGCTGGAATGGCTGCGGCTACTACGTTAAGTATTTCGGTAACAAGTGGTGGAATTATTTGCGTGATTGCGGTCGTATTACTGGCCAGTTTTTTGCCAGATTTTAGAAAATTCGACATCAGAACCAACAAATATGCCCTCGAAAATCAGAAAATGGCGGAAAAATTACGCGTAAACCCTCAATCCGAGGGCGAGATTTCCTGACTTGACACAAATTTGCGGGATTTTCATGATTTTCAAAGATTCTTTCTGAATCAAAAAATAAAAAGTAGTGAAATTTTCACAAATGCATAAAAAAATACAAAAATAAATTTGCGACACGCACTAAATTTTTTGTCACAAAATGTTGGCATTTTTGTCCAATTGATGTCACGCTTATCCATGAACAGGTTTGGGTGACGGATCCGAACCATTCCGATAGGAGAAGTACGTGGCCGCAGCAAAGAAAGCAGCACCAA
>Ga0208231_1000498_pt1 | contig 10891 bp, 19 predicted proteins | sample LakMenEpi15Jun12_FD_150702 | JGI IMG/M metagenome (GOLD analysis project Ga0208231, IMG submission 150702) | Freshwater microbial communities from Lake Mendota, WI - 15JUN2012 deep hole epilimnion (SPAdes) | ecosystem: Environmental > Aquatic > Freshwater > Lentic | place: Lake Mendota, Madison...
GCCAAGCAGGTCTTAGAACCTATGGAAATTACACCGATAGTGCTTGCCACTATCACCGATTGTATGGAAAGATGGGGAAATGGAAAGAGTTAGACAGCGAATAGAAACGGCAAAGCTACAAGCCGTTCGTCAGAGAAACTATCGGAGAGCAAGGGACAGAGCGTTAGCTCGTTTGAGTAAAGACTACCCAAATGTGTATCGCACCTACCTTGAGGAGGAGATGAGGGCTGATGAAAAGATGGGTAAGAAATGGCTTGATATTGATGGCAACACTAGCCTTACTGACACAAGGGCATAACCAATTATTTCCACCAACCACAGCAGGTAGAATACCTGATGGTGTAATAGAGAATAGGAAGGCAACAAAAGATGAGAAAGATCGTAATAGAAAGCTCGCAAAGGACTACGCTCAGGCTGGTTTCGGGTGGCAAGGAAAAGAGTGGGAGTGCTTACTCGCCCTTTGGACCCGTGAGAGCAGGTTTGACAACTATGCAAAGAACCAACGAGGATCAAGTGCTTACGGAATTGCTCAACTCCTTAGAGAGAAAGATAGCAGAGCTGAATTCCAAATCTTACGAGGCCTTAAATATATTGATAAGCGGTACAGTTCCCCCTGCAAAGCGTGGAACTTCTTTCTCAAGCACAAGTACTACTAGTGTGCTAGTATCCAAGTCTTGACCGGTTCTTAACCTTTCTCTCCGGTCATAATAAGAGAGCCTCACTACCCTTCCGAGTGGGGCTTTCTACTTTTTCTTAATCCAATACTGTGAGTTAATAACTAAAGTATCTATCTCTTCTTTATGTCGCTCAGTAAATAGAAGTATTCCAGGGCGTGGTGTCTTAGATGGTGGAAGATCTCTTCCCCAAGTGTAATCATCAAAGGCCATAACACCACCTGATTTAAGTAGCGACCAAGATAGTTCAGCATCTAGTAGCACACCAACTGTAGTGTGGTCTGCATCAATATAAATAAAATCAAATGCACCAATAAAATTATCTAACTGTCTAATCAAATACTTATGCGTATCACTGACCACAGATACAACTGGTAGATCTTTTACCTTCTCCTGATACACCTGATAGACATCGCTGAAGTCCATCTCGGCGTGGGTTTGCTCATCACTACCCTCCCAAGTATCAACATCAATTAACTTAGAACTCTTATCAGTTAAGATGTTATTGCATAGCCATACTGTTGCATCACCTGTGAACACACCAAGCTGTAAGAACTTTAGGTTAGGTTTATCTTTGAACTCAGCAAGATAGGTAGCAAAGTTTTGTTGTGCTGTTTCAGCAAACCAATTAGGGTAGGTAGTCATTAGTTATCCGTAGAGTAGAAGCCATTACCCTTGAAGGTAATAGAAGGGGCAGACCATACTCTGCTAGTAGTTTGTTGACAACAGACAGGCACATCTTCAACACCGTAGATAGGTCTTTCAATAGATATAACTGCACTACAAAGATTGCATTTATATTCGTAGATCAAAACAATATCCCATCTTCTAGCTTTAGAAACCCTACTAACTTAGTGCGACTAGTCCTGTTAGCAAACTCAGTTGTAATAGGTAGCCACTTATCTTGCCACTTAGGTTGAGGTATTGTAGATAGATTAAATCCCCATATCCCTTCAGGTGTAGCGTTGATATACCAAGGAGTAAGGGATCTAATACCTGCTGCAAGAATTAAACCCTGATACTTACTCTCTTCTATAAGTAAGTCAGGGTAGTGGGTCTTACGAGATTTCAATTCTATAAACATCTTATCTTTAAGGGAGATGCAATCCCAGTTATCAAACTCTTCACTCTTCTCAAGGTCAGAGTAGTAAAACTCTTTAAGGTAATCAAATAACTCAGGCTCTTTTAATTCCAAGGCGTTTGTCCTCCGAGCCTGTCTTGTAATCTACGCAAGGCTGATATACATCTGCGATCTGCTGTAGATGTAGCACACTCTAGGTATTGTGCTATCTGTTGCAGAGTAAAACTATCGTGGTATCTCATCTGTAGTATGGTCTTATCCTCTTGCTCTAGCTTTAGATAAGCCTTCTTAATATCTATTAGGATCGCTAGTAGGTTGCCACCTTCAGCAGGTGTTGACTGCTTACGAGGTGTGCCATCGTTGATCATCTCTTGTGCTTGCTCTAATACTGTGCCATCTACTACTGAAGATATAACAAAGGGTATTAACTGAGCGATAGTTGTTGTGTCATAGAAGGCTTCATCAGTTGTCTTATACCCAGCCTTACGAGCCTTCTCTTTACGAGCAAACCGTTCAGCCATTCGTTGCATCTGGTATGCAATTCGTCTTTCATTTTGTTCACGCTTGTTAGCATCAGGTTCATTTAATAGATCAACAAACTGTTGCCCTCTACCAATAGCCCAGAGAAAACACTCCTGCTTTATATCTGCTAGATCTACCCAACCTTTAAACTTTCTAGAGATTACATAAGATACAGATGGAACTAACTCGTATAGAGTTGGATGTAATTCTGGTGTCATTCACAATCCAAAGCCTGCACTTCGGGCCACTTACCATCTAGTACCATAATTGCAATAGCTGAGTAGTTAAGTAGATCCATAAAAGAATCCCGTAATGATTCATTACTAGGATTAACATTACTATCTACTAGATTATTAATGCGAGCAACCTTGTCCCACATACGAACTCTTAGTCCGTTGATCGGACCGCCAGGAGATCTTGCTATATTTAACGGACCGTAATCGTGGTGCTTTGCAATAAGTAAATTACCAGCAGCATCCATAACACGCCACATATCAGTAATGAATTCATCATCTACTCTCGTGTTGGTGGTGGTGCGATCTCTATTGTGTTCTTCTCGTGATTGATCTTGATGATATAAATCCCCAAGGCTGCCAACCATTCTGCTAGTACCGTCAGGTCTGAGTTCTTCATACATTTGGCACCCCTATTGTCCGTTTTGTCTCATCTATACCCTTTGCTAAGTATAAATCATTGAGGTCCATTCCAGCAGGTAGCGACACGATAGTAGAGTTGCTCACCTCCTGCGCTACCATCCTTGAAAACTCTGCTCCTGGATTAGAACCATCCTCTTTAACATCATTATCACCAACAATATAAACCCTGCCATACCCTGAAAACATCCTTGTAAAGTGGGGTTTCCAAGCCTGTACTCCTGGCACTCCAACTGCCGGTATACCTAAGATTGCAGATGCAACAATAGTATCTAGCTCACCCTCACAGATTGCTATGTACTCACTACTAATAATAATATCGCTGACATTATAGAGATGGCCCTTCTGCCCTAGTGGTGCTCCATACTTAGGCTTGCCCTCATCTAATCTTCTAAACTTAAAGCCAACACAGTGTCCCATTGCAGTTAGGTAAGGTATAGATAACCAACCCTGATAGTTCTCGTGGGTTGCAAAAGGTTGCATAATGGTACCAAGGTGGTACCGCCGTGCTATCTCCTCAGAGATCCCACGATCTGCGAGAAACTTTATTGCTTCCTCGTTTAGATCCTTGCTGTATTGCATTGCCGCTTCCAGCGAGGATTTCAACTGCACGGTTGAGAGCATCCTTAAACCCCATATTCTCTTTAATAATAACAATGTTTACTGCGTTGCCACCTTTACCGCAAGTGTGGCAGTAATACAAATTGTCCTTTGTATTGATTACCGCACTCCTTCTGCTGTCATTGTGTAGTACACATCTAACAGAACAAGCTCTACCTTCTCTTACCTCACCGCCATAGTGTGAAACTATTACACTTATGGAGATTGCGTTTGCATCAGTGGGACCTTTATACCTTCTCTTTTTACCCACCCTGGACCAGTCTTGTGTTGACAAGCGCAGTCTCCTTTACATTCTTTATGTAGAACCTCAGACCTATTGTAATTGTCTTTGAGATTTTCCTGCCCTGCTGACCTACAAGTTAAGCAAATCATTTCTTATCCTCCAACCACTGTGTTAGATCCTGTATAACCCAAGCCTTATCTATTCCTGCGTTCCTTCTTTTGAATAGTACATAAGAAAAAGGCCTATCAATACCACGATGCTTAGCATAATTAGTAGCCTCTGTTTGCGCTTCATCCCAGAACTCCTTTAGATTTAAAGTCTTAGTATTCTTTAACTCAAAGATGTAGGTTTCACCGGCAACCATAACTACTAGATCTCCCTCATCCTCTGCTCCTGATAAGCGCAAGCGTTCAGCTACTGCGCCCATCTTTCTAAACCATTTCATTGCATCAACCTCAAACTGAGCACCTTTAGTCTTGTTATACTTGGCTGACATTTAGACCAGCATCCCTTCTATACATCTGACCTAGTGCATCAGCATCAGATATCTGACAGACACCGTAGTTAACAAATAGACCAGTGTAATCTGAACCATCTGCTGTATGTGGACCAAACCTATTCTTAACTGCTGCCACCTTCAAAGTATTATCTAAAGGATCAAAACCTAAAGTAAGTATCAGTGCTGGTAGTTGAGATACCTTACCGTGAATAGCCCTACGAGCAGGCGGTAATGTGGTCTTGCCATACTCTGATTGTTCAGAGACGTGGTGCAGTACCATCACACAGGCTTCAGTCTTGCGAGCCATATCGTGGAACTCCACCATAATAGCTCGCAGACCTGCCCATTCATTATCTGACTCGGCAACCACATTCATCAGGTTATCTATAACAATCAACTCTGGTGGTATTCCATACAGTTCAACATAAGCCTTAACCTCTAACTCAATATCATCTAGTGATGGTGATGAGTCAAAGACAAACTGTATGTTCTCCATATCGGAAAGATACTTATCGTAATAGTGACGGCTATTATTTAGATTAGCTTCCACCAGTAGTTGACTGTGTCCTGATAGGTGAGAGGCTGCTCTCATCATCACAGTTGGTGTATCAGTATCGGCTGAGAAAAACAAGGTTGGAACCTTTGCTTTAACTGCATAGATAAGAGCAAACATACTCTTACCAGCATTAGGTGCAGCAGCAACCATACATACCTGACCTCTACGGAACTTGATCTGCTTCTTAGCAAGATCTTTCCATACGTCAGGTAGTGGTGTTGCATTGGTATTGCTACCACGCCACGCCCTAGTAAGATTTAGCAACGTATTCCTCTCTCGGTAGAACTATTCCTCTTTGCCTTCTGATATATTTTCTTTTGGCTGCGGTGATACCACCCCAAGTGCCAAACCGTTCCTTGTTGATTCCCCATTCTGCACACTCTGCAAGGTGGGGACAAATCTTGCAAACGTTTATAGCCTGTTGAGTGTGGACTCTATCTCCATCCTCTACTTCAGGAAAGAAAAACTCCACACCCACTTCGGCACAAGCTGGGTTCTCATAGTTCCAGGGAACCCGCATAACTTATCTAATCCAGACGGTATCGCACTTGTCTGTGGCACCCTTAGGTGCAGCGCACATCCAACCTTTCCAAGGACCCTTCTGTCCTACGCCTGAACGAAACGCCATTGAACCGTGCTTACAATCAGGTGCAGTTGCATCTGTTGCAGAGACAGTTGTTGCGCCTAATGCTTTCTTAGCATAGGCGATTGATCCACCATTTGACTGTGGAGTTGTACCTAATGTGGTACCAGTTGTTGTTACTAGTGTTGCTAGGTCAGCTATTGAAGTTAGAGATGTCTCTAGTTCAGCCTGACTTGTTGCGTAAAGATTTACTAGAGTTCCATCAGATAACTTATAGTTAATCTGGAACTTAGTGCTTTCCGGTGCAGCCATTACTTACCTCCAGTATGTTTGACAGATAATCTTATTGATTCCTGTCCCTGTTTTTTTGGTACAAAGCCGAGAAGTTTCTCAACCTCTTCGGCATCTACTGATTCTCTACCACTAATGGTGCTCCAAGTAATGGATACACCACTGTTAGTCTGACCAGTAAATCCTTCTAACGCTGTCTTTAATGAATCTCTTTCATTAGACAGTTCCTTTATCTTTGCATCAAGTTGTAAATATTTCAAAGCGGATGTGTCAACCTCTGGGTTGTCTATGAATATCTCACCCTCTTTGATACGTTCTTTTTTTATACCAACGCATCCCATCTCGCCACTCTCATCAAAGTACTTGCAATAGGATTTGCAGTAACTCTGATCACGCTCAGGCTCTGGTGCATCTGCGCTCTCTTTAATAGCAGCAAGCCAGTTAAGAGCTTCCTCTGCCATCTTTGGATCATATGGTTCGCTATGAACCTTAACATCTCTTTCATCACCATCACGGGCGATGGCTACTAGATTGACAGTTTTAGGACTCCCCTTGCCTGACTTATCAAGTAAGTAGCCATACACCTGTACTTGCCAACGCTGTTGTAGCGATGGGAAGTAGGATAGATTTTTAACCTTAACGGTTTTCCAATCTATCACATCTCCTGTTTCAGGTATATATAAATCTATGTGTGCTTTCATTCCATTGTATTCAACAGATGTTTCAACCCAGTACTTCTCACTCTTTGGATCAGCAACTGTGATTGCTTCTTCAATAGCAGAGTGAATAGCTGTACCCATAATGGCAGCCAACTTCATCTCATTGTCATTGGTTTCAGGTTGATCGTTAAGACGATACCAAACCTTACGCCGGCAACCACCTAACTCTGATGGACCTATCTGTGTCTGTTTAGATCTAGCCCTACCAGCATCCTTAGCTCGTAGTACCTCTAACAGTAATTCTTTTGGATCTGTCATATTGACATCCATCCTATATACCCTGCATCAGGGTTGTCTAGTAACCATTGCTGTCTCATTTTGTTTTGTTCCTCCCAGTTAGTATCGCTACTTGCATTAACCTTTAATCCTTCTTCATAACCTTTTTCATATGCCTCTGTCAAAGCAAACTTAATTGTCTTGTGCATAACTCCTACTTAGTAAATTGTGTCTTGACACTTACAGTGCCACCACACCAGATGTTGTATTGTATCGCTATATTGATAGCCTTTTTTGCAGCACTTGATGCTTTAGCGTGAGTCTTTGTATCACCATCTAGTGCTACTAAAGCACCCATTGCTAAAGAGCCACCAGAACCTATACCGTATAGACCTCTATCATCTCGCATATAACCGTAGTCATCACTGATCTGATAAAGATTTCCATTAAAACAAACTAAAGCATCCCAGCCTGAATCATCATCAGCTTTACCTTTAGGATTAGGATCATAACCTGCATCAGTTAAGGCTTGTTTAATAGATGGTAGAACTCTGATCATCATAAAGCGATCAGGATCTTGAGTCTTTAATACCTTAGGCGGTTGCCATAAGTTATTTAATATATCTCCAGCGAGTGCATCACCAGCAACAGCAATTAAGTATTCATTAATCTTAACAATTTTATCGTAGCCCTTAGCAACGTAAGGTCTATCTGTATAGGTAGTCATAGAGTCAGCAGCAATAACTGCCCAACCCTTACCTTGAATACCAACTATTGCCGTCACTGCATACTCCTTTTATCTTGGATTAATTGTAGCACCGCCCGTAAAAAATACTGGGATGTAAAGGCAACACGCCGTGAGTGCGATCCTTTCGGATTACTAGATCGGAAATGTGTACCATATGAGCCGAAGGCGAATTACAGATACGGTAACCAACCAAGGCGGCGCTGAAAGCGCCGAGGCGACTGACCACAGGAAGGAGCCGACCTGAGCAATATGTTCCGTCTACCAACCCTGCGAAAAAATAAAGAGAAACTACCAGATAAATTCGGTACGGACCTTAGGTCCTTAGGACCACTACACGCTTGTCCTTGTGGCTCTAAAGTATTCTCTATCCTAGCTACCTTTGATAACTTTGAGATCTCCTGGTATATGTTAGATGCAACCTGTGCTAACTGTGGTAATTTAATAATTGTGCCTTGTCCGGTAGATGATCCCGCTAGGGAAATTTAGGGCATAAAAAAAAGAGGGGCGCAGTTAAGCGCCCCCCTTATATTGCCTCGCAGTAAACTAAATTACTCGGCTCCTACGCCGTAGGCTTTTTCAGTCTTATCTGCCCACTTAGCCAGTGGACCAGCGATTGAACCAATCAAGATTGCATACTCTGGTGCAAGATCTGCAGCAAGTGCAAGACCCATAGTTACTGCTGATGCTAATACTGCCCGTAGATAAGACTTAAATGCAGCCTTAGTCTTTGGGTCTTTTAACTTGTCAATTAGTTTATTCATATCCATCCTTACGGGCGAACTACACCCATTACTAGAGAGTATGGTCGTTTCCTAAGATACACACCATCCCCGTTTGATTGACTGCCTTTGGAACCACTGCTTGTATTACCCTCAATTACTTGAAGGTACTTCAACCTAGTGTTATTCCATTTGACAATTCCAACGTGGTCAGGCTCTGCATCTTTATCAAACTGGAAGAAAACAATATCTCCAGCTTGCGCTTGACCTATTGGAATCATCTTATTCTTATTGATAAACCACTTCAGTCCAGCATCACAGGAGGCAAAGCCTTTCTCTCCTTGTGCTGTAATCTTATTACCTAAATTCGCTTTGTTAAATACCCAAGATACAAACATCGCACACCAAGGTTGGTTGTTAGCACCATACCACTTGCCATACTTGTTATCATTATTGCCGGTCTCTCTGTTGCCTATCTCAGCCTTTGCTATCTCTACTACGCTCATCTTGTTAGCGCCTCCTTTACTAGATCTGTTAAGAATTGAACCTTCTCCTCTAAACGGTTGACCTGGTCCTTGACACTTGATCCACCATTCGGTTTAAGTTCAGACAAATAGTATTTAACTAAGTGTCTTACTGTTAACGCTAGTGTTCCAACAAGTGTCGTTACTGCTACGGCAAGTCCTGCCCATTCATTAGGAGTCATAAGTCCTATACCAATCTGATAGTAGCAATCAACATTCCACCATATCCGGAGAATCTTCTATCGCTAGGAGTTTTATTTATAAAGTCAAGCTCTTCAATTAATCCAATGTATGACTCACCAGTTCTAAAGTCTTCAACTCTGACGGTATCGCCATTGTTTTCAACAGCCTCTAGCTGGCTCATACGGTCATATGCTGACCCTTCATACCCAACCTCTACGCCCATATTGTCACTCTCGTGGTCATAGCAGAACAGAGGGTATTGAATTAATCTTTGACGAGGCACTGCAGGCAGTGACTTGAGTTGGTATCCAGTAAATAGTGGACCCTTAGATGAATCAGTAGATGATCTAGTTAAAGTAAATTTAAAGCCTAGATACTCTTGTGCTCCTACTGGGTATGGAATACCAATCTCTTGAACTGTTCCCTCTTGTGCAAAGGAACCAATATTATATTCAGTATCATCATAGGCAATAGATGAGATGCCTAAAGCACCATCTGTAGTATCTATTCTAGGATTTAATAATTTAAACAACTTACCTTCAAGGGTATTGTAACGAACAAAACCTGTCTGTAGATATCCACTTGCTACCTTAGTAGCATTAGATTCAATCCAGATACCATCTCCTGGTACACCAAAGACAACTCTATCGGTAGCACCAAGGAAGTCTGCAGAGACAGGGTTAACAGTCTCACCACTTGCATAAAGATCCCAAGCATAAGCAAAGACTAAGCTGTTAGGAACTATAGGTTGTTGTAAATCAATACGAATTAGACCTGACTCAGTACCTTGTAAGGTTGTTACATAAGCAAATCTATCTTTAAAAGTTACGCTCTTGCACTCTGTATCTACTAGTAATGGTCCATATTGAATATCACCATCAGCAGATAGCACTGCAATTCTTACACCTTTACTAGTACAAAGAACTCCGTAGAGACCAAGGTATACATCAAAGGCATTTAATATCTCACCCTCTGGTAGATCAACTACAACAGTAGGAGCGTTTAACTCTGGGAAACCTAGCGCATTAGTAGTAGCAGTATCTAATGTAATCTTATATAGAGATGATTGAGATCCAGCATAGCCACCAACATAGAAGGCAGCAGGTCCTTCAGATATGGTACTCCATATCCAAGATGGGTTTGGATGTTCATAAAGTGCAGTAGGTAAAGCGTGACCACCTGCAGTGGTTGCCTTGTTAGAATCTAATTCGTATAACTCTCTACCTACACCAGCAAGTAAACGTTGCTTTGCATAGCGCAATGCTACTGTGGTAACTGGACCATCAAGATCGTAGATATGACCATCAGATGTAGAGCCAAAGATATTACCTCTATGAAGTTTGTCATTATCTGCAGCAAAGTATCTAGTACCATCAGAGGTTAGAGCCATAAAATCAAGTGTGTGTGGAGCTGCTGTTAAGGTATAGGTAGTAATGGTGGGTGTATCACCACTCATAGTAAGTTTCTTTAGGTCAACTCCTTCAGTAAAGACAACTGCATCTACGTTATTAGCAGTATCTCTAGCACCAAATAGGTATAGGTTAGTTGCTGTTGCAGTCCTAGCTCTAACAGTTGTATTAAGTAAAGTTACCTGTCCTTTAGTAAAGACATCACAACCTTTAGATTCTGTGTACTGGAAACGAAGTGACTCATCCTGTGCTGGTTCAAAGTATTTAATACCTTGTCCGAAATGGAATGATGACTGCGACCTAAACCACCAACCAGTAAGGGACTGCTCTCCAGCCTCACGGGTTTGGTCATACTGTTGCTTACGGTACTGGGCAGTTACTCTACGATATGGTGAATCATCAGTTGCCCCAATAAAGAATGGCAGACCGGCAATAGCCATATCGTAGTTAACACCAGTAGCTGAATAGTTTGTAGCACCAGATGGATTGGAAAGTACATACGGGATGCCCTCGGTGATATCAGAACCGTAACTCATTTAGACCTCCCGTGTATGTATCCAATTGTTAAACCGCAAATAAATCCTAGATAGGCTAGGAGTATTTCCATTGTTCTCCTTATAGAAGATTTACTAATGACCTCGTTCTGCCACTAGCAAGTTGTGTATAGACC
>Ga0208231_1000500_pt1 | contig 10871 bp, 6 predicted proteins | sample LakMenEpi15Jun12_FD_150702 | JGI IMG/M metagenome (GOLD analysis project Ga0208231, IMG submission 150702) | Freshwater microbial communities from Lake Mendota, WI - 15JUN2012 deep hole epilimnion (SPAdes) | ecosystem: Environmental > Aquatic > Freshwater > Lentic | place: Lake Mendota, Madison...
TATCAATAAGCACGTAAATAATAGTTTGATGTTAGTGACTTCTTTGAATACCAAAATCGGTTATTATAAGTCTGCAGAGATTGCACAAAAAGCACACAAAGAAGGTACTACCTTAAAAGAGATGGCTGTGAAATTAGGATACGTTACCCCAGAAGAATTTGATGCTTGGGTTATTCCAAAAGACATGGTAGGACTTTAGTAGAAAAGCACTTTCCTAAATTTATAAAGTTGAATATATACTATTTCTAGGCTCTCGAAAAAACGTTCGCTACGAAATAGTATATATTCAACTTTTCTTTTTATAAAACCTCTTGGCATTATAGCTCTCGAAAAACGATCGCTGCGCAATATGTATATAATCTACTTTTCTTTTTACAAAAAATCTTAGTGTACTCTTTCTCCGTTAGAGTAGGTCTTCAAAACTTTAATTTGTAGGATACTATCTGTAGGCACTTTCATTAAGTCTTTATCGAGTAAGATAAAGTCTGCTTTCTTCCCTACTTCTATAGAGCCTACTTGCTTCTCCATTCTATTTGCTTTTGCTGCCCAAATCGTCATGCCACGAATAGTTTGCTCGCGCGTCAATGCGTTCTCCATTTGGAATCCACCTTCAGGAAATCCTTTGGCATCTTGTCTTGCAACAGCAGCTAAAAATGTTTTGAATGGATTGATTTCTTCTACAGGGAAATCTGTACCCAATGGCAACCATCCATTTTGATTCAATAATTGTTGAAATGCATAACCACCTTTTAAGCGCTCAGCGCCTAATCTGTCACCAGCCCAATACATATCACTTGTGGCATGCGTTGGTTGCACCGAAGGAATGATGCTGTACTTTCCAAAATAATCAAAGTCAGCAGGATTTAAAATTTGTGCATGTTCAATGCGCCATCTTTTATCATTCTTACCTTTTAAATATTTTTCATACACTTTCAACACGACTCTGTTTGCACTATCTCCAATGGCATGGGTACACATCTGAAAATCGGTGTTGATTAATTTTGCCGCCACCGAATCAAAATGTGCTTGACTACTTAATAAGAATCCACCCCAGCCTGGCTTATCAGAATAGTGCGCTATCAATGCCGCACCTCTTGAACCAAGCGCACCATCACTATACACTTTTACACCTTTCACCGTTAAGCGATCTGTGGTATATCCATTATTGGTAAAATAAGAAGAGGTATATGAAGCTGGTTTATCACTTAACATGACATATAAACGCATTTTTAGGTCATTGCTTTTTTGCAATGCATCAATCATATCAATGTCATTTGGACTTAAACCACAATCTGTGATGGTGGTTAATCCTGTTGCGAAACAATTTTTTTGTGCTGCTGTCAACCAGTTCTTATAATCCTCTTTTGTCGCAGCTGGAACATTTCTTTCTACCACACCCACTGCATTGTCTATTAATAAACCAGTTAATTTTCCGTTTGATACCACAAAATCTCCTCCCTCCATTGTTTGTCCAGCTTTCACACCTGCAATTGATAATGCTTTTTCATTCGCAATACTTGCATGCCCATCTACACGCTCCAATAATACAGGACGGTCTGGAAACAATACATTCAATTCAGCATTGGTAGGAAAGGCTTTACCAGGAAATCTATTTTGATCCCATCCTCTTCCACGGATCCATCCATTACCCGGATGTGTTTCCACAAATGCTTTCACACGATCTAACACTTCTTCCCATGAACTCGCAAACATTAAATCAACGGCATATAAAGATTGACCATAACCTAAAAAGTGTGCATGACCATCTATGAATCCTGGATACACTTTAGCACCTTTTGCATCCACTAAGCTATCCGCTTGATAAGTTTTTAAAATATCGTCATTGCTGCCTACTGCAATTATTTTACCATCCTGCACCGCCATGGCCTCTGCCACTGCAAAGGATTCATTGACAGTATAAATTTGTGCATGGTGCACCACTAAGTCCACTCTTTGATTAATACATGAACTAAATAACACAATAATAGCAACCGCAACTAATTGACGCATGGGATTTGATTTAGAAAATAAAAATAAGGAAAAAAAATAAGGAAAGTAAACTAGTTCAACAATTCACAAGGCTTAAGACCTGTATGTTTTTTGAAGGCAGCACTAAAATGGGAGATAGACGAATACCCTAATAAAGCAGACACATCGGTTACACTCAAGGACTTTTCGTACAATAAGTATTTGGCATGTTCCATTCTTTGCTGTTGGTAGAAATCGAAAATGGTGGTGCCAAATACCTCCTTAAACCCTTTCTTTAAATAACATTCGTTCATGGCTACTTTACGGCTTAATTCCTTGATGGTAATAGGATCCCCAATATGTTGTAATAAAATTTCTCTTGCTAAATAGATACTTTCTTTACCTCTGTCGTCTGATAAGAATTTACAAGTAAATCCTTCTTCTTTTTCATCCACAATACATTCTAAACTGAATAAAAGCAGTTCATGTATTTTTGCATTGATAAATATATTTTCCAAAGACCCAGTATAACTATAGTTTAACAAAGAATCCAATGTGCCGCGCTTACGCATACACAATGGAAATGTTTTTACAAAAGCATTCGGATGTTTGAAAGCCAAGACTTCATCCTTGCGATTATTCAATTTTACATTATGTACAAATTGATGTAAAAATGTGGAAGTAAAATGGAAGGAGAAAACATCCACTGTTCTTAATGGACCTGAGCAATCTTCCGTTGGTAATTGACTGCAATTACCACATAATTTATTTTCACAATAACGATTCCCTGAAATACAAAATCTTAACTCTAAATAATTATCGTTTGGACGTTTTGCATTGTAATGATAAATGAACATCCCAGTGTCTTCTAATTCTGCTGGTGCCTGGGAATAATAACGATGTATTGTGTACTGTGTAGAGCCAGGGATTAACTGTTCTTTTTGGTACAACAAAGCCATGCCAGCAAAGCCATTGGGCTGGTTCACTTGTTTTAATATGTCGTTGGCTACCATCATTGAACTGCAAATTTAAACTATAAACAACAAATGGAATAAAAAGGTTCAAAAGATGACCTTAAAATGACGCAAAATAAGCCCCAAATTTTAATCCGAATCTAAAAATCATAACTCTCAATTCAATCCAATTATAGAATCGATTTTAAGGCCGTTTTTAGCCTCATTTTTGGACGCTACGCAATGAACAAAATCATTTTTATGGGGATAACTATAGCAGCTTAAATAGGTCTTAAAAGAGGATAAATTTCTTAAATTTGTATGCGTTCAAAACGCCTATAAAATAAAAAATTCGTACAGACTATGTCAGAAGATTTACAACACCCCGACTCGGCCGAAAACAAGAACTATGGCGCCGATAGTATCCAGGTATTAGAAGGATTAGAAGCCGTAAGAAAACGCCCTGCCATGTATATTGGCGATGTGGGCATGAAAGGATTACACCACTTAGTATATGAAGTTGTAGACAACTCTATTGATGAAGCATTAGCAGGTTATTGTTCTCATATCGAAGTAACAATTCATACAGATAATTCAATCAGTGTTCAAGACAATGGTCGCGGTATTCCAACTGCGATGCATACCAAAGAAAAAAGGTCGGCACTTGAAGTCGTTATGACGGTATTACATGCTGGTGGTAAATTTGATAAAAATACCTACAAGGTATCTGGTGGACTGCACGGTGTGGGAGTAAGTTGCGTGAATGCATTGAGTACAAAATTATTGGTGACAGTTCAACGTGAAGGCAAAATATTTGAACAAGAATACTGTATTGGAGCACCACAATATGCTGTAAGAGAAGTAGGTACAAGCGATAAAACTGGAACCAGAGTGCACTTTTGGCCTGATCATACTATTTTCCAAGAAACAGTTTACCGTAGAGAGATCTTGGAAGGTCGTTTACGTGAATTGTCTTATTTGAATAAGCGCATTAGTATTTCATTGACCGATTTAAGAGAATTAGATGAAGCAGGTGCCCCTTATGTAAGCCATTTTTATAGCGAAGGAGGCATCATTGAATTTGTGCAAATGTTGGATAAGAATGGTAACAGAAATCCAATCATTGCAGCGCCTTTATATGTAGAAGGTTTAGATGAGGCTTCTAATGTGATGGTAGAAGTTGCATTGACTTACAATGATGATTTTAAAGAAAACATTTTCTCTTACGTTAATAATATCAATACCATCGAAGGTGGTACACACGTAACTGGTTTTAGAACTGCTTTAACACGTGTGTTCAAAAGCTATGGTGATAAGGAAGGCTTATTTGAAAAAGCAAAAGTCACTGTGGAAGGAGATGACTTTAGAGAAGGCTTGAGTGCGATCATTTCTGTGAAAGTACCTGAGCCTCAATTTGAAGGTCAAACTAAAACTAAATTAGGTAATAGTGAAGTAAGTGGTGTGGTACAAACCACAGTGGCTCGTGCACTAGAAGCGTATTTAGAGGAGAATCCAAAAGAAGCAAAATATGTGATCTCGAAAATTGTGCTTGCTGCCCAAGCCCGCGTAGCTGCTAAGAAAGCGCGTGATATGGTACAAAGAAAGACGGTGCTTTCTGGCGGTGGTTTACCTGGTAAATTAGCAGACTGTTCTGAGCGTGATCCTGAAAGATGTGAGTTATACCTTGTCGAAGGAGACTCTGCAGGTGGAACAGCTAAACAAGGTCGTGAAAGATCTTATCAAGCAATTCTTCCTTTGCGTGGTAAGATATTGAACGTTGAAAAAGCAATGGAACATAAGATTTATGAAAACGAGGAGATCAGAAATATGTATACTGCATTGGGTGTAACAGTGGGAACACCTGAAGATCCAAAAGCATTGAACATTGCTAAATTGCGTTATCATAAATTAATTATTATGACAGATGCCGATGTGGATGGATCGCATATTGCCACATTGATTCTTACATTCATCTTTAGATATATGAAGGAGTTGGTTCAGAATGGTTATGTCTATATTGCTCAACCACCTTTATATTTAGTGAAGAAAGGAAAGGATCAAGAATACGCTTATAGTGAAGAACAAAGAAAGGGCTTGGTAGAGAAATTAGGAGGCGGAAATGATAGTTCTGTTACGATTCAAAGGTATAAGGGTCTGGGTGAGATGAACGCAGATCAATTATGGGAAACAACCATGGATCCAACCAGAAGAACATTGAAGCAAGTGACCATTGATAGTGCTGCGGAAGCCGACAGAATCTTTAGCATGTTGATGGGTGACGAAGTGGCTCCTAGAAGGGAATTCATTGAATCTCACGCTAAATATGCCAAAATTGACGTTTAAGGGCCTCATTTAAGGGGAATTTATAAACATTTAACAAAAAATCGGATAATTCAAACCTAGCTTATCAATAAATAAACTACTTTCAATAAGCATTTTAAAAATTAAAATATATACAAAATGGACACTTCAAAAATGATCAAAGCATATTGCTTGAAAACAAAAGAAAAAAATGTGCCAATGATGGACGCTGTTATCACTAAGACTGCTAAAGGCGGTTATATGGCTGGCGGTCACGATGGTAAAGGAAATAAAATGGCAGCTATCATGAGCGAAACAAATGCTTTAAAAGCAATCGCTGATGGTGTAGCAAAAAAAGGTTTCTAAGACCTTCTTACAAGCTAATTGAAAGCCTGCTCTTTGGAGTGGGCTTTTTTTATGCTTCTATCCCTACCACACCTTGGTGGATTTTTGTCAATGTGGCAAAGCAATGTTCCATGCTCTTGATATCCTTAATGATTAAGATAAAAGTTTTACCTACTTGCTTAAAATGAGCATTGTTCATCGCAGTTTGGGTATAGCTTAACAAGCCCTTAAAAATAGCACTCTCATAATAAGGTGAATCTGGTCGATTGATAAAGAAGCATCTCAATGTCTCATCCTTTAAAGTCATCTTTTCAAAACCCAAAGCAATCGCGAGGCGTCTTGACTGGATGGTCGTAAACAAGGAAGCCACTTGTTTAGGCATTGGACCAAATCGATCTATTAACTCCAACTTCAATGTTTCTAATTCAGCGTCATCCGCAGACTGATCTAACCTTGTATACAATGAAAGTCTTTCTCCAATACTTTCTACATAACTATCAGGAAGCATGATTTCTAAGTCGGTATCAATCGTACAGTCTTGCACAAAATCATCTTGCTTACTAATTTCCTCGACAAATAACTCTTTAAAATCGGAACGCTTTAATTCACGGACAGCTTCTGCTAATATTTTTTGGTACATCTCAAATCCAATTTCAGCCATGAAACCACTTTGCTCTCCTCCTAATAAATTACCAGCACCTCGTATATCTAAATCACGCATGGCTATCTGAAAACCAGAACCCAATTCACTAAACTGTTCTAAAGTTTGTAAACGCTTACGCGAATCATCAGGCAAAGTGCTCATAGGCGGCGCTAGTAAATAACAAAACGCTTTTTTATTACTTCGTCCTACCCTTCCTCTTAATTGATGCAAGTCACTCAATCCAAATTGATGCGCGTTATTAATGATAATGGTATTCACATTCGGGATGTCTACCCCACTCTCCACAATATTGGTACAAACCAATACATCATACCTGCGTTCAATAAAGTCAAATATTTTTTCTTCAAGTTGGTGTCCTTCTAATTGCCCATGGGCAAATCCTATGCTTAAATCGGGGCAAAGCTTTTGGATCATCGCACACATTTCGGGCAATCCCTGCACTCGATTGTGGATGAAGAAAACTTGACCACCTCTTTCGGTTTCAAAGTAAATGGATTCTCTAATTAGATCTTCATGGAAAACTTGTACCTCGGTATGGATCGGTTGTCTGTTTGCTGGAGGGGTGTTGATGATGCTTAAATCCCTAGCACCCATTAAACTAAAATGAAGTGTTCTTGGTATTGGTGTAGCAGTCAAGGTCAAGCAATCTACATTGGTTCTTAAGGTCTTTAATTTTTCTTTGTGACCTACACCAAATTTTTGCTCTTCATCAATCACCATTAATCCAAGGTCTTTAAAATGTACCTCCTTCCCTAAAATACCATGTGTACCAACCAATATATCAATCTTGCCTTCTTTTACTTTAGCAATCGTATCTTTTTTTTGTGCAGCCGATTTAAATCGGTTTAAGAAATCTATTTCTATTGGGAAATCTTTAAGTCTTTCTTTAAAAGTTTTAAAATGCTGAAATGCTAAAATGGTCGTTGGAACCAGCACTGCCACTTGCTTTCCGTCTATGGCTGCTTTAAATGCTGCACGAATGGCCACTTCGGTTTTACCAAAACCAACATCCCCACAAACTAATCGATCCATTGGCGCTGGTGCTTCCATATCTTTTTTTACATCTGCTATTGCTTTAGCTTGATCAATGGTGTCTTCATAAATAAAGGATGCTTCTAATTCATGCATCATATAATTATCAGGGGTAAATGCAAAGCCTGTTTGCGCTTTTCTTTGCGCGTATAATTTAATTAAATCAAAAGCAATGGCTTTTACTTTTGCCTTAGTCTTGTCCTTTAATTTTACCCAAGCATCAGACCCTAACTTATTTACTTTTGGTGGCGTGCCCTCCTTCCCTGTATATTTTGATACCTTATGAAGCGAATTAATGTTGACATACAAAATATCACTATCCTTATAAATAATTCTTACCGCTTCCTGCATCATGCCATTCACTTCTATCTTCTGTAAACCACTGTATACTCCAACTCCATGATCAATATGGGTGACATAATCACCGGGATGTAAGTCACTTAAAGTACGAAGTGTGATGGCCTTATTTTTACTGTAAGCTTGTTTGACTTTGTACTTATGGTATCGCTGAAAAATTTGATGGTCAGTATAACAAACCATCTTATGATCATGGTCTATAAACCCTTCATGAATATTTTTCACGATTGGGGTAAACTGAATTTCAGTTTTTAAATCTGTGAAAATAGCGTGTAAACGTTCTAATTGTTTTGCTTGTTCTGCGAATAAAAACAAATCATAGCCTTTCTTTTCATACTCTTGCAAATTGGCAATTAAATATTGAAACTGCCTATTGAAACTAGGTTGCACCTGGGTGCTGAAAGCTAATTTCTGCTTGGTTAAGTTTGCCTGAAACCCCCATTCAATGATTGGCTTATTCAATACTTGTTCTATCACTTTTTCAACAGCAACAAAATCATCTTTGTCCGTATTTTTTTTATGCGCGTCTGTATCATCTGTTATTTTAAGGATGGGTGCATGTAGTAAGAATGCTTCCAATGCTTCCATTTGATCATGCCCTCTTTGTTCAATCAATGTCCAATCCTTCAACCAGACAATCGTATTTTCTGGCACAAATTCCATGAATGGAATTTTAATGGTATCCTCAAACTGCGTGGTCACATTTGGGATAATATTTACTTGCAATAATTTTCGTTCACTCAATTGTGTTTCCGGATCAAATAAACGAATGCTGTCCACTTCCTCCCCAAATAATTCTACGCGATAGGGTTTTTCATTGCCAAATGAATAGATATCAAAAATTCCTCCTCTTAGTGCAAATTGACCTGGCTCATACACAAAGTCAGTTCGCTCAAAGCCATACTGAATAAGCCTTTCCATTAAATCATTTAAGCCAAGTGTATCATTAGTTTTTATTTGAATGATGTTTTCTTGCAAGGTTTTAGGCATGATCACTTTTTCAAAAAATGCCTCAGGATAAGTCACTACAATTTTCTTATTACCCCCCATCGATAATTTAGTCAATGCCTCCGTCCTCAACATCACATGGGAAGGATTGAGCAGGTTAAAATTTTGACTAGTTTTAAATGAAGAAGGAAAATAAAATAAGTCCATCGCACCAGTAATGCTTTCGATTGAATTATAAAAATAAGCCGCTTCCTCTGCATCATTTAATACAATCACATGATTGTAGGTTGCTGTTTGTGGATGCGTGAAAATATGTTGTAAAACAAATACGGGCGAAGAGCCATTGAGATTTTGTAAGTGTACTTGAAAAGGCGAATTTGCATTGCTAGACATAGCAATCCCGTCTACTATTTTTTTTAGTAGGGGGGATACATCGTACCGATCAAACAAAGATTGCTCGTTCATAGTTCAGTCCGCAAAGATACAATCAATTCATGGACGAAGCGACTATAGTGAGGTCAATTTCTTGCCATCGATGCTTGGATACTTCCACAAAAGCAAGACCTGAATTACCTGAAAAAAATGGAATATAGATCCCCTCCTTATAAGCCAATACAATAGTGTATTTCCCAGGAGCTAGCCTTAATTTGAATTTTCCTGCACTATCAGAACGAACCTGTTGGATCATTTTAGCTTGTATCCCTTTTGCGTAATTACCTTCTTGTGCGATCAATTGATTGAGATTGGCTGCTTCATAAACATAGACCATAGTAGAAATCGGAAGACCTTTCTGCTTAGTCTTGCCCTTTAATGGCATAGTCGCATTTTTTTCCAACAATACATGGCCTTTGATACCCTGTGGAAGTATACGAAACCCCATTAGCATAGGGATTAAACACAAGAATAAGATGAATTTGATGCGCATAAATACTATTTAATAAAAATACACCAAATTAACGAGTGAATTTAAAGTTGTTTTTTGATTGAAGTTGATAGAATTACAAAGAATTCAATTAAATTTATATTTATGAAAATACGTTTTTTGCTATCGTTTATTTTTGTATGCACAGTAAGCATTTTACATGCCCAGGATGCAACGAAAAAAGAAATATTGTTCCAGACATCTAAAGAACTAGCATTGGATGCTCGCAATAAATTTGCAAAGGCGATACTTGCTGCTAAGGAAAAGGGATGGCCTATTCAATATGCTTCACAAAATCAGACCAATGCAAAGTTAATTGGTGTAGATGAAAAAGGATGGCCTAAATATTATATTGGTTTTTCGGATCCAGTTCAAGCAGTAACGATCAACGCGAATAAGGTTTGGCCTGGTGCTGCTTCAAATTTAAACTTAAGCGGCTCCGATGATGCAATGACCAATAAATTAGGTGTATGGGACGAAGGAAGTCCCCTATTAACGCACAAAGAATTCACTGGAAGAATTACACAAAAAGACAATGTAAAGGAGGTTGTAACACATAGCACCCATGTTGCTGGTATTGTAATGAGTAAGGGACTCAATCCATTATCAAAAGGTATGTCGTATAATGTAAAAGGCATTCTTGATTATGATTGGAACAGTGACCTCTCTGAAATGTCAGCCGCTGCAGGAAATGGTTTATTGATTTCCAACCACTCTTATGGGACCGTTGCCGGCTGGGAAAGAAATACTGATTCTGCGAATCGATGGGAATTCAATGGCAGATTCAATGAAAATGAAGACTATCGTTTTGGTGTATACGATTTCGATGCACAAATTCATGATTCAATTGCTTACAATGCACCTAACTATTTAATTATTGCTGCTGCTGGAAATAACAGAACTAGCACTGGTCCTCCAGTTGGGGAAACTTATTGGAGAAGAAACGAAGCAGGTAAAATGTTTAATGCAGGCGCTCGCCCAGCTGACATTAGTAGCAATGATTCCTATGGAAGCATCGTGACAGAAAAAAATGCAAAGAATGTCCTTACAGTTGGTGCAGTAGTTGGCATCCCTTCTGGATACAATAAAAAAGAAGATGTTGTAATTAGTAATTTTAGTTCTTGGGGACCAACAGATGATGGCAGAATTAAACCAGATATTGTTGCTCAAGGCGTATCGGTTTATGCCCCTATCGGTGCAAACGATTCTAGTTATGGGTACCTAAGTGGTACATCTATGGCAGCCCCTGGCGCTGCAGGAAGTTTATTGTTATTGCAAGAATTAAGTCATCGATTTACATTGAATGGTGCACCGAGAATTTTAAAATCAGCTACTGTAAAAGGGCTCGCAATTCACACTGCGAACGAAGCTGGATTATATC
>Ga0208231_1000502_pt1 | contig 10840 bp, 10 predicted proteins | sample LakMenEpi15Jun12_FD_150702 | JGI IMG/M metagenome (GOLD analysis project Ga0208231, IMG submission 150702) | Freshwater microbial communities from Lake Mendota, WI - 15JUN2012 deep hole epilimnion (SPAdes) | ecosystem: Environmental > Aquatic > Freshwater > Lentic | place: Lake Mendota, Madison...
GCCGCTGAAATTGGAAAAGATGCTGCAGAAGTACGCCGTATCAACCTCATTCCAAAGTTCCTCGAGCCACATGCAACATCAATCGGTCAAACATATGACGTTGGCGATTACGAGGAATCGTTGAATCGCGTTCTTGCAGCAGCCGACTACACCAAACTTCGCGCAGAACAAGCGGCACGTCGCGCAAGTGGCAGCGTGAAGCAACTGGGCATCGGCGTCAGCGTGTATGTCGAAATCACTGCTGGAAATAGCTCTGGAGAATCGGCGAAGATCGAAGTCACGCAAGATGGCCGTGCAGTGGTGTTCACCGGAACTTCTCCTCACGGACAAGGCCATGTCACCTCGTGGGCCATGATCGCGTCCGACACAACAGGAATTCCGATGGACAAGATCGATGTGGTGTGGGGCGATACCGATCTTGTACCAAAGGGCGGCGGAACCATGGGTTCGCGTTCATTGCAGCAAGGTGGTGTTGCCGTGCACGTTGCAGCAGGCGAATTGGTAGAGCAAGCTCGCAAGCATGCCGCACGACTACTTGAAGCCAACGAAGAAGACGTGGTGTTCGACAAAGAGTCCGCTTCATTCCACGTTACGGGTACTCCAGCAGTTGCAAAGTCGTGGGCAGATTTGTCCATTGCGTTGGCAAAAGACGGCGGACTCATTCAGGAAACCGACTATGTCTCACAAGGCGCAACGTTCCCATTTGGTGCTCACGTCTCGGTCGTAGAAGTCGACACCGAAACTGGTCAAGTGAAACTGCTGCGTCACGTGGCATGTGATGACGCGGGCAAAGTATTGAACCCGTTGTTGCTTGAAGGACAGATTCACGGCGGCATTGCCCAAGGCGCAGCACAAGCGCTTCTCGAAGAAGTGCGCTACGACAGTGACGGCAACCCAATCACGTCAAACTTTGCCGACTACGCATTCATTTCTGCAGCAGAGTTGCCAAGCTTTGAAGTCATTCACATGGAAACGCCAACACCGCGCAACCCGCTTGGCGCAAAAGGCATCGGTGAATCGGGAACGATTGGATCCACCCCAGCAGTGCAATCTGCCGTCGTCGATGCGCTCGCGCATTTGGGTATCCGTCACATAGACATGCCTGCTACACCAGAGCGTGTGTGGACTGCCATTTCACAACAGCGCTGAGTTCCTCCAACTACCTTCACCACACCATCGATTATCTATGGTGTGGGTATGACAGAACCCTCAGCAATGGCGCCAATTGTCGCCGAAAACCTGGTGCGACATTTTGGTGATGTTGAGGCGGTAAACGGAATCAACTTGCAGGTCAACGCAGGTGAAATCTTCGGTTTTCTGGGGCCAAACGGTGCAGGAAAAAGCACCGTGGTGCGCATGCTGACCACACTGCTTCGCCCAACTTCAGGCAAGGCATTCGTTGCCGGATTTGATGTTGCTAAGCATCCAAACGAAGTGCGTCAGCGCATTGGTGTTGCGCTTCAAGATGCAGCCATTGACCCGTTAATGACGGGCGTCGAATTGTTGCGCTTGCAGGCCGTGTTGTACGCGATTCCAAAGTCAAAGATGAAGTCACGAGCCGATGAACTCCTGGAGCGTGTTGGTCTGACTGCTGCGGCAGATCGTCGCGTTGGCACGTACTCGGGTGGCATGCGTCGTCGCCTCGACTTAGCACTGTCGCTCATTCATCAACCAACGGTGTTGTTCCTTGACGAGCCAACAACCGGGCTCGACCCAATGAGTCGAGTTTCGCTGTGGGAAGAAGTGCGCCGATTGAACAACGAGGGCACCACAGTGATGTTGACCACGCAATATTTGGAAGAGGCCGATCAACTTGCCGACCGCATTGCAATCATCGACAAGGGCGTCATTGTGCGTGAAGGAAAGCCACAAGAATTGAAGGCCGGCGTTGGGTTTCCAACTTTGGTAATCAATGTTTCGCGCGATCAACACGAACTCGCTAAGTCAATCCTCATGGGTTTTGGAGATCTTCGACCAACCGCTGAAGGAACATTGGGTGTTGGGCTTCGTGGTGGCGCCGAAGCCGTTACCGATGTGGTGCGCAAACTTGATGAGTCTTCAATTCGCGTGCAACATCTTGAACTCAACGAACCAAGCCTCGATGACGTTTTTGCCGAAGCAACTGGGCATCGTCTTGAGGGCGCTCAACAATGAGCACTGCTCTCTCGCTGCGACAAACGCAAGCACTCACGGCACGTTCAACCAAAGCGTTGTTGCGTCAGCCGGCATTGGTTGCACCAAGCATCTTCTTCCCCATCTTCTTTGCATTTCTTGGGGCTTCATCATTTGGCAAGACAACGAACATTCCAGGCTTTCCTCAAGTTGAATCCTTTCTGCAGTTTTCACTTGCGTCAACCGTTGTGCAAGGAGTGCTCTTTGGTTCGGTTACTGGTGCTGCAGCACTGGCAACCGATATTGAGAACGGTTTTTTTGATCGATTGCTCCTTTCGCCAAGTACGCGGAGCGGCATTCTGATTGGTCGACTCGCTGGCAGCGCAATTTTCGGCGCGGCACAGTCACTCATTTTCATCTTGCTGTTGCTGCCATTTAATGCTCCTGTTAAATCAGGAATCGTTGGCATTGTTGCACTGTCAATCTCTGGCGGAATTGTGGCTCTGGCCATCGGCGCAATCATGTCGTCTGTTGCCATTCGCACAGGCTCGGCAGAAGCGGTGCAAGGTGCATTTCCTTTGCTCTTCGTATTGTTGTTCTTTTCGAGTGCGTTCTTTCCCCGCGAATTAATGACAGGCGCCTACAAGCGAATCGCCGATATCAACCCCATTTCACATCTAGTTGAAGGCATGCGCACATTGGTGCTTGAAGGTTTCGATCTGCAGGCACTAGCCAAAACATTGTTTATCCCCTCGGCTATTTGTGTTGTCGCAGTTGCCCTGGCACTTACCCAACTACGTCGCAGGATCAACGCCGAGTGAGCACCATCCGCAGTTCGCAAGCACTCATGATGCGTGGCTTCCGCACCATCGTGCGTCTTCCTTCGGCATTCTTCCCTTCACTCGCAATGCCGGTGTTCACGATGATCGCCTTTTCGGGAACGTACTTTGCCATCACCAAACTTTCGGGCTTCCCTACCGATCGCTCCACTAACTGGTTCATGCCACTTGGCATTTGCTTTGGTGCGGCATTCAGCGGAATTGGACTTGGGTTCGCCACCATTCGCGATATTGAAACTGGTTTCTATGACCGACTTCGCATGTCGCCAGTTTCGCGTCGCGCATTAATTGTTGGACCGTTGTTTACTGCGTGGACACGAGTTGGCATGTTGTGTGCATTTGTTATTCCCATTGGTTTGTTGCTCGGAGCACGGTTCACGAGCGGCCCACTTGGCGTGCTCGCACTCGTTGTTGCCGCACTTGGTGTCTCCACCGTTTCGGTTGGCTGGGGCCTTGGACTTGCATTCCGTTTTGGCGACATGCGCGCTGCAGCGATCATGCAATTGACCATGTTTGTGGTGATGTATCTCTCAACAGCACAGATGCCCCTACCGCTTCTTGAAGGCTGGCTACACGCCGTGGCGCGGTTTAACCCAATGACCAATATCTTGCGTCTGGCTCGTCAGGGCTTGGTGTCGCAGTCAAATGTTGACTACTTATCGTGGGCAAACACGTGGGGCGGCCTAGTTGCAATTGTCGCCATGTCTGCTTTGACATTGACTTTTGCTCGTCGAGGACTCAACAAGCTGGACCGATAAATCGCCACTAGACACGGATGCCCCAGATAGGGCATGATGAGTCTTGGGGCGCCTGTATTTCGGATGGAATCTGGGCTGAGTTACGGAGGGGGATCTGATGAAGGTCAGTATCAAAGTCAACGGCGTGCAAACAGAGCATGATGTTGAACCACGAACCTTGCTTGTTCATTACATTCGCGAGATTGCGAATCTGACGGGAACAAATATTGGTTGTGATACATCAAGTTGTGGAGCGTGCACGATTCATCTAGATGGTGAAGCGGTGAAGAGTTGCACCATTCTTGCTGCACAAGCAGATGGTTGTTCAATCACCACCATTGAAGGTTTAAGCAAAGATGGCGTAATGCATCCAATGCAACAAGCGTTCATGGAAAACCATGGACTGCAATGCGGTTACTGCACACCTGGAATGGTGATGGCAGCAATTGGATTGCTGAATGAAAACCCCCACCCAACCGAGGACGATGTGCGCCTTGGTCTTGAAGGCAACCTGTGCAGATGCACGGGTTACCACAACATTGTGAAGTCGGTGTTAGCAGCAGCAAAGTAAAGGGGAACGTCATGACTATGACAGACAATCGTCCAAATACGGTGATCGGCACTCGCCTTCTTCGCCGTGAAGATCCGGCCCTCCTCACTGGTGAAGGAAAATTCACCAATGACCTGAGCATTCCAGGCGCGTTGCACTTAGCGGTCAAACGTTCCGAGCATGCGCACGCTCGTATCGTCAAAATCGATGCCACTCTTGCAGCGGCATTGCCTGGCGTTGTTGCCGTGTACACAGGCGCAGACCTTGAATCGTTGTGGGCGGCACCAATGCCTTGCGCTTGGCCAGTTACTCCAGACATGAAGAACCCAGCCCACTACCCACTTGCCGTGAGCAAGGTTCATTACGTTGGCGATGGAGTAGCTGCAGTTCTCGCTACGAGTGAAACCATTTCGCGAGATGCACTTGACCTTATTGATGTCACATACGAAGTGCTTCCTGCGGTTGTCGACTTGGATGAAGCACTCAGTGACAAGGTGATTTTGCACGAAGAGCTCGGAACAAACTCCAGCTATACCTGGCCGTTACTCGTTGAGTCAACGCCTGGCTGTGTTGAAGAAGCATTCAAGAACGCGGCGTACACAGTTAAAGAGCGTTACGTTCAACAGCGCCTGATTCCAATGGCTATGGAACCACGCGCGATTGCTGCCGTTCCTCAACCATTTGGTGGTGATGTCACCATGTATTCCTCTACCCAGGTTCCACACATTCTCAAAGTGATGGCTGCACTCACGCTCGGTATCCCAGAACATCAACTGCGCATCGTTGCACCAAGTGTTGGTGGAGGTTTTGGTTCAAAGCTCGACGTGTATGCAGAAGAACTCTTGTGTTTGGCACTCTCCCGCAAGCACAATGTGCCAGTTCGTTGGGTTGAAGAGCGCAGCGAGAACGCCCACGCAACGATCCACGGACGCGGACAGATACAACATGTTGAACTTGCCGCAGACAGTGATGGCAAGCTGACCGCTGTTCGATTCCGCATTATTGCTGACATGGGCGCGTACTTGCAGTTGGTCACCCCCGGAGTGCCATTGCTTGGAGCGTTCTTGTATGCAGGTGTGTATAACTTGCCGCAGGCATATGACTTCAGTTGCACGGGTGTGTTCACATCGCTCACACCAACCGATGCATACCGTGGCGCAGGCCGACCAGAGGCAACATATGCCATTGAATGTGGCATGGATGCACTGGCTCGCGAAATGAAAATTGATCCATATGAATTGCGCAAGCGCAACTTCATTCAAAAGGAACAATTCCCGTACACGGCTTTCAGCGGATTGACCTACGACTCTGGAGACCATGCGCTAGCGGCTGAAAAAGCTACACAAATGGCTGACTACACAGGCATTCGCAAACAGCAGGTCACGCAAAACGTTCCTGGTGCTGCGAAGCGAATCGGTATCGGAATGGCTTCGTACTTTGAGATGTGCGGACTTGCGCCATCACGCGTTCTTGCCTCGTTGAACTACGGTGCTGGCGGGTGGGAAGCCGCAACGGTGCGCGTTCTTCCAACAGCAAAGGTGCAGGTGGTTACCGGGACTTCACCACATGGTCAAGGCCACGAAACCTCATGGGCAATGATCGCTTCAGAAAAATTGGGAATCCCAGTTGAAGACATTGACGTGTTGCATAGCGACACCGCAATTGCACCACTTGGCATGGACACCTATGGCTCGCGTTCACTTCCCGTTGGCGGTGTTGCAATTGCCGGAGCGTGTGACAAGGTAATTGAAAAGGCGCGTCTGATCGCTGCTCATCAACTTGAGTGCGCTGCAGATGACCTTGAGTTTGCAAATGGTTTATTCAGCGTGAAGGGTTCACCTGATCGTTCCTTGCCAATGGCAGCACTCGCCTTTGCTGCGTTCACCGCCCATAATCTTCCAGACGGTCTTGAACCAAACCTTGAAGCCCAGTACACGTACGACCCACCAAACTTTTCGTGGCCTTTTGGTACCCATGTTTGCATCGTCGAAGTAGATGTCGAGACAGGCAAAGTTCAGGTACTGAAGTACGTGGCAATCGACGACTGTGGAAATCAGATCAATCCACTCATCGTTGAAGGTCAGGTTCATGGCGGAGTGATCCAGGGTCTTGCACAAGCGCTTTTTGAAGAAGCGGTATACGACGAAGATGGAAACCTGAAGACCACAACGCTTGCCGAGTACCTCGTACCAGCAGCAAGCGACGTACCTTCCATCACTACTGGCCACACCATTACACCTTCACCTACGAATCAGCTTGGAGTAAAGGGCATTGGTGAAGCAGGAACCATTGGTGCAGCACCAGCAGTAATCAACGCAATTATCGATGCGCTCTCCGGCCTTGGGGTAACAAGCATGGCAATGCCTGCTTCACCACAAACCGTTTGGCGCACCATTCAATCGGCAAAGAAGTAAGGGGAACCACAGTGATACCAGCAGCATTTGATTTCAAACGTGCATCATCGGCAGCCGAGGCCATTTCACTTATCGGTGAATACGGCGATGAAGCAAAGTTCCTTGCCGGCGGACACAGCCTTATTCCGTTGATGAAACTTCGTTTGGCCCAGCCAACGATGCTCATTGACATCGGTCGCATCACCGACTTGTCATACATCAAAGATGGTGGAGACCACATTGCCATTGGCGCCCTTACACGCCACATGGATGTAGAGAAGTCCGACTTGCTAAAAAAGCATGTTCCACTGCTCGCTCACGCAGCGGGCCATGTTGGTGATGCTCAAGTTCGCCATCGCGGAACTATTGGTGGCTCACTCGCCCACGCCGACTCAGCAAGCGACCTTCCGGCGACAACTCTTGCACTTGGTGCAACCTATGTTGCCCAAGGACCAAAAGGTCAGAGACAGATTGCAGCCAAAGATTTCTACAAAGGCTTCCTTGAGAGCGCACTTGCCCCAGACGAAATGCTCGTAGAAATTCGCGTTCCAAAAACAACAGGTGGTTGGAGCTTTCAGAAGTTCAATCGTCGTGCACAGGACTGGGCAATTGTTGGTGTCGCCGCATGGAAAAACGGAAAAGACTCTGGCGTTGCACTCGTCAACATGGGCTCAACACCAATTCTGGCAACCAGCGTGAGCGCAGCGCTTGCAAGCGGCGCGTCAATTGACGAAGCTGCAGAACTAGCCGCAGCTGAAGCAGAACCACAGAGTGACTTGAACGCATCGAGCGATTACCGCGCGCACCTGGCCAAAGTGCTGGTACGGCGAGCACTTGAAGAATCAACTAAATAACACTCGCACCCGACGCATTTCAATTGGCCTGTATGTGGCCATTTTTTTGTGGTCTGCGCAACACTTTGGTGTACCCGTCGACCGCGTTGCAGTCACGCTGTGGATTCTTGGCGCATTCGTCTTTGCCAATGTAGGTAAACCACTTCGCGAACAACGCAACATGTTGCGCGACTGGTCGGTGTTTGCAGCCATGTTGTTTGCATACGAATACAGCCGCGGTCTTGCCGACCAATTGGGAGTACCTGTTCAAAAAACCTTGGTGCGCAACATTGACCGCGTTATGTTTTTTGGCGCTGACCCAAGCGTGTGGTTGCAAGAACGCCTCAACATTTCCTCAGATCTTGCGTGGTACGAATACCCTCTCGCCGTCACGTACATGACGCACTTCATCCTGCCTATGGGCACTGCCGTGTTGCTGTGGTGGGTCAGCCGCGAACAATGGGTGCGCTACGTGCGCCGACTCAGCATCTTGTTCTTCCTGGCCGTTGCAACGTATGTGGTGCTTCCCGTTGCCCCTCCATGGATGATTGCCAAAGAAGGCCTCATTGGGCCAATTAAGCGCATTACCGCGCGCGGTTGGAGCGATATGGGTCTGCATACGGTTTCAAAGTTGTTCGAACGTGGTTCGGCAATTGCAAACCCTGTTGCAGCAATGCCATCACTTCACGCTGCATGCGCGTTGCTCGTGGTGGTGTTCTTCTGGAACAAGATGCGCGTCTGGATGAAGCCAATTGCGCTCGTTCTTCCCGCAGCAATGTCTTTCTGTTTGGTGTATTTCGGCGAACACTACGTTGCCGACATCATCATCGGTTTTGCATACGTGTGGATTGCCTGTGTGTTGTCAACCCGCTGGGAAGACAAACACGTGTATAAAGCTAGAAAGTAATTTGCGCGGCAGCACGTGACGCAACGTACGGTGCAAAGTACTTCACTCGCACCTCATTGTGTAGTGCGTTCTGGTCATACTCTTGCCAACCCGCTACGTCGTCAAACTCAGCAACAATGAGGTAATCGGCATTGGCATGCGAACTGACTCCTAAATCGGCACCACAGCGATAGCTGCGCACCGAAGGAATGGTTTTCGCCATGTCGAGTAGAGCCTTGTTCACCACTTCTGCATAGTTTTCTGGAACAGATTCGTTCCACGTCAGCGCAACAACATGTTGAAGCATTAGATCAACCCCGGGTACGAGCCACCATCAACTTGCAAGTGAGTGCCGGTGACAAATTTGGCTTGCTCACTGCACAGAAACGCAACAACGCTTCCGAAATCTTTCGGGTCGCCAACAACGCCTGCAGGTATTCCTTCTGCAGCGCCTTCCATCGACCCATACAACTGCTTGATGCGATCAGTGGCATGAGTGCCGGGCTGCACCGTGTTTACGGTGATGCCCTTTGATGCAACTTCAGTGGCAACTGTTTTCAAAAACGCAGTAAGTCCCGCGCGCGCGGTGCTGGACAAAATGAGATTCGCAAACGGCTGACGAACTGCTGTGCTGGTAATTGCCACAATGCGACCCCAACCGCGCTCTTGCATGCGTGGAATGACTTCCTTGCACATGGCAACAGTTGCCAACATGCTGCGTTCAATTGCTGCTGGGTACAAATCGAGATCGGTTGATGCAAAATTTCCTGCAGGTGGACCGCCACCGTTAGCAATCACGATGTCAATGTCGCCAAGAATTGATTTCGCTTCACGAATAAACGCAAGTGCGCCTTCTGTCGTGGAAACATCTCCAACAATTCCCACACATCCATTACCGATCTTCTTCGCTGCATCGGCAACGCGATCTGCGTCGCGACTGCAAATAACGACGCGCACCCCCTCGTTTGCAAGTGCTTGAGCACTGGCAAAACCCAGCCCGGCCGAGGCCGCCGCTACTGCTGCCGTACGTTGCGAAATACCAAGATCCATGCGGGAAACAATACTTGCCGCACTGCTATTGTTGTCCCTGTTAGGTGGTGAGAAACCCATGGGTGGGTATCAACAAGACGAGCGTTTTTTAGACGCGATTGCGGACGCCGATTCGTTTCCGTATTGGTTTGACGATGCGGACGAACCAGATTCGAACCCCATGCTGGTGCACGCTGAAACGTGCGACCTGTGCATTGTGGGTGGCGGCTACACCGGGCTGTGGACTGCGATATTGGCCAAGGAGCGCGATCCTGACCGAGACGTAGTGCTTATTGAAGCTCACGAAATTGGTTCTGCAGCAAGCGGTCGCAATGGCGGCTTTATGGACTCCAGCCTCACGCATGGCATTGCCAACGCACAGCAACGCTTCCCCGACGAAGTTGGCTTACTTGAAGACTTGGGACTCGAGAACCTCAACGAAATTGAAGCGGCAATCAAGCGCTACAACATTGACTGCGATTTTGAACGCAATGGCGTGATTGAAATTGCAAGCACGCGACATTCAGCAACGTACCTAGATGAGTTGAAAGACGACTACGACCAGTTGCGCCAGATTGGCCACAAAGTGGAGTGGCTCGATGAAGCTGCTGTGCGCAAAGAAGTTGCATCGCCAATTTTTACTGGCGGCATGTGGTGCAAAGACACTGCAGCACTTGTCGACCCTGCGCGACTCGCATGGGGTTTGAAGCGCGCCGCCGAACAACTTGGCGTGCGCATTTACGAAGACACCAAAGCAGTGGGTCTTGACTATTCGCCGGGCGGCATTGTTGTGGAAACTCCGCTTTCCAAAGTGCATGCGAAACGCGTTGCGCTTGCAACAAATGCTTTCAAGCCACTGTTACGTCGTATGCATAACTACATCGCGCCCGTCTACGACTACTGCTTGACCACAGAGCCGCTCACTCCGCAACAGTTAGAAAGCATCGGCTGGAAGAATCGCCAGGGCCTCTCCGACATTTCAAATCAGTTCCATTACTACCGACTTACCGCAGATAACAGAATTTTGTGGGGTGGATACGACGCGGTGTATTTCTTCGGTGGAAAAGTTAACGCCGAACTTGAATCGCGTCCAGAAACGTGGGCAAAACTTTCGCAACACTTCTTTGAAACGTTCCCCCAACTAGAAGGCGTTCGCTTCTCACATGTTTGGGGCGGTGCCATCGATACGTGCAGCCGCTACAGCGTGTTTTGGGGACAAGCCATGCGCGATCGCGTTGCCTATGCAATTGGATACACCGGTTTGGGTGTTGCCAGTTCTCGATTTGGCGCCGAGGTCATGCTCGACATGATTGATGGTCGTAAAACTCCAGCAACGCAAACACAGTTTGTGCGCAGCAAACCATTGCCATTTCCTCCCGAGCCATTCCGATTCATTGGCATTCAGACCACTCGTTGGGCACTGAACCGTGAAGACAAGTCGGGAAAGCGCAACCTCTGGCT
>Ga0208231_1000503_pt1 | contig 10820 bp, 8 predicted proteins | sample LakMenEpi15Jun12_FD_150702 | JGI IMG/M metagenome (GOLD analysis project Ga0208231, IMG submission 150702) | Freshwater microbial communities from Lake Mendota, WI - 15JUN2012 deep hole epilimnion (SPAdes) | ecosystem: Environmental > Aquatic > Freshwater > Lentic | place: Lake Mendota, Madison...
CAGCGGCTCGGTGGCAACCATCAACGAATACAGGGGAACCAGTCGGCGTCTGGTCTGACGCAAGACGTGCGAGTAGCCCTCGGTGGCTTGCACGACGAGGTTGGCGCGCAGATGCCCGTATTGATGTTCGACGGTCCCTCCATCAATCGCTTTGACGGTGGTGTGTTCCCAGATCGACACTCCTCGTTTGCGAACCACGTCAGCCAAGCCAACGGTGAGCAAAAACGGGTTCACCGTTGCACAGTGGGGGCTGTACACCGCACCATGAGTCTCGGCGACTCGGATCTGATCGGCCACGCGCTGGGGCGACAGCCATTCCATGTCGTCACTGCCCAGACCGAGCGCATGCTGCAGAGACACCATCGAGTTCAGACGCTCCGCCTGCAAAGACGTCGACGCCGACTGCACCGTTCCGCCACGATGCCAATCGCACCGTATTCCTTCCTGGCGTAGCACTCGTTCGATCTCATCCAGCGTTCGAAAACTCTCCCGGTACGCCTCAAGTGCCTTGTCCCCGCCGAATACGTCGGCCAATTCGGTTGGCAAGAGCGGGAAAAATCCACTGCACCAACCTCCGTTTCGTCCACTCGCACCAAAGCCGACACGACGTGCCTCGAGAACAGCTACTCGAGCCTCGGGGCGAAGTTGCGTCAAGTAGTAGGCAGTCCAGAGCCCGCTCAGTCCGCCACCGATGATGGCCACGTCGACGTTGGCAGAAGCCGGAGCTACCTTCGGTTCCCAGGCAATGACGCCCGCGTCATGCCATACCGGATACTTCGCCGCAGTGGTAATGAAGTTCATCTGGGCCTGTGATCAAGGGTTCCAGAGGTCGTACAGCTCGCGTTCCGGATCGATGAGCGTCGCGTTTCGCTCATCCACCTGCAGTGTCGTGCGTGATCCATTGGTCGGTTGCCAACTCGGATCCCCCGAACATGCAAAATCGAACAGCGAGCCCGCCATCGTGTCGGCGAGATGACGATGTGCGGGCGACACGCCGATGAAATGTTCCACGTTCGGCGCAGCCACATTGTCGAAAACGAAGGGAATGTCGAGTCCGTGACAGGCTCCGAGGATTCCATCGAAGACGGGCGTAGGCCATGTGAAAAAGTACGACCATGTGGCAGAGCCTGCCTCGTCACGCGCATCGATCACCCGCCATGCCGGAACACGAAACGATTCGTCGCTTTGCATTGCCGCCAGCATCTGTGCTGGCGAGGACCCTGGACGCAACGATTGGTACGCGTTCCACGCCTTATGTGCCGAGGTACCGAAACGTCGTTCAAACTCGTTGAGAACGTCTTCCTGGGTCAACGCAGCGGCATTCGGATTGAGCGCAACCCACAGTCGACTCTCGTCACGCATGGTTCCAATGACCAAAGGTCGCGCGTCCCGAGCCACAACGTCGTGCGCATTCGACGACACCACGTTCCCGCCAATCGTTGGACTGAACATGGAGACCACATCCTTGGGATCCCGTAGTAATCGACCTTGTGCAGCGATCAGCTCGCTATGGGGCGTCATCGCCACGTGGTCGATCGAAGAGACCCCGAATTCCGACAGAAGCAGTCGTTCGGATTGGTCCGCGCGCTCGGTTGTGCGCAGCTGGCCGAGTGAAGGACTCATCGCCCAGCCCCGATGAAACAGCAGGTCGGCAGCAGGGGAGGCGTAGAGGGCCACGACGCTGCATCCGCCCGCGGATTCTCCGAAGATGGTGACGTTCCGAGGATCACCACCGAACTGCTCGATGTGTCGTTGAATCCACGTGAGCGCCGCAATTTGGTCTTGAAGGCCCACATCCGACCGACCGGTGAACCCCAAAGCGCCGAGTCGGTAGTTGATGGCAACGACCACACAACCACGCGAAGCGAGATTGCATCCGTCGTACCAGGATGCATTGCCCGTTCCATTGGTGAAGGCACCACCGTGTATCCATACGAGGACGGGAAGCAGGTCGGTTGCTCGGGCTGGTGAGAAGACGTTGAGGGTGAGGCAATGTTCGTCCATGGGAAGGTCCCCGGTACCCATTGCTTGTTCCAACAATCCAGGAACTTGCGGGCACTGCACGCTTGTCGGCAGGGTGACGAGCTCGTCGGTCAACGTTGGTGGTCCGAATCTTTCTGCGCGGGCGTACACCACATTTCGGTGTTGCTGTACCGTGCCGACCACGTGTTCAGAGTAGTCAGACGGGGCTGAGCGCTACCGTGTTGTCGTGTTTCCCAAAATGTTCGAGAAATTGATCGCCGGTGTCGTAGCGAATCGTTGGGAGGATTGGCAGTTTTCCGCCTCCATAACGAGGGACACGGCTCGCGGGCGTCGCTTCAAGAGCTTCGGGTCCGGATCACTCATCGCGTTTCCCTGGGTGACGATCTACAACGAGCACTTCATCGAAATTGGCTCCGACACGATGCTCGGACCGTACTGCGCGTTGTCCGCTGGAATGATGCCGGGCCAGGAGTGCGTCACTTCACCGGTGGTGAAGATCGGCGATCGTTGTCTCATCGGAAGGGGAAGTGGCATCGTCGGTCATCTTGCCATCGATATCGGCGACGATGTGTGGACCGGGCACCACGTGTACATCACGGATCAGAATCATGGATACAGCGATATTCATCGGCCCATATCCCTCCAAACCCAACCCGAAAAGCCGGTCGTCATTGGAGCGGGATCCTGGCTCGGAACGGGCACTGTGGTGTTGCCAGGCGCAACGATAGGGAAGCATGTTGCGGTGGGAGCGAATTCCGTCGTCACGGGGCAACTTCCCGATTACTCGGTGGCGGTTGGCGCACCAGCGAAGGTCATCCGTCGCTACACGCCTGAGTCGGGCTGGAAGCCCAGCGACGAATTCTCGAACCGTTGAACCTGCAACGAGCTCGATCGTGAAGTTTCAGACGGAAAGGTCGATGGGAGGCGCACACGCCGGCATGCGGTTGTCCCCGGCAAACGTGGCCAAACGTTCTGCCAGCGGCAATCCTTCGAACGTCGTTTCGGAGAAGGGTGCGTTGTTTCCTGCGCGAAGTTGCGCCGCGTAGGAACGTCGGTCAAGTACGTATTGTTCGTACTCATCCAGCCACATTGGAACGATGGCACGTCCCTTCTCATCGTTGGGCACGTCACTTCGTAGTGCGGCAAGCATCGTGGCGATGGTGTCGGTAGCTCTGTCCACCAGATCGGCGCGCTGACGCAAGCCATCAGCACCCACGTCGCTGATCAATCGGTAATCAGCGAGAGCTTCGCGTTGGCGTTCTGCTTCGAGACATCGACGCTCGGCACGTTGAGTCCAATCGATGTCCCCAATCTTGTTGACGGCTTCCTTGGAAGCGAAGAACAATGCATAAACCCACATAGCCGCAATGGCACTACACACGAGTGCCAGAATGATTCGTGCCATCAATCGCATCTGTTCGGAGACGCTACCTGTGACAGCCAAAACGAATCGTTTCCAAGTGGCATTTAATTTGCTGCGTGCACTCGTGGGTTTTCACAAGGGATATTTCGTCGTTGCCGTGTCGGGAGCGGCAGTTTTCGCCACCGCAACCGTGGTGTCGTCGTACGGAGTGAAATTGGTCATCGACAACGTGATCCTGCCGGCCTTCTCGCCGCAAGGGGTTTCATTCACGACCTGGGGACTCACTTCCGTGGTGGTCGTCGCTATCGCACTCATTCGTGCCGTCGGGGTGGTGATCCGACGGTCGTTTGCCGGAAAGTTGCAGTGGGCTACGGCGCAGACGATCGCCAATCGTGTGCTTCGTCACATGATGTCTCAACCTGCTTCGTGGCATCGAAAGCGAATGACCGGTGACGTTGCAGCGCGTGCTGGTGTCGACACTGATGCCGCAGTCGGAATCTTGGCGCCGCTTCCGTTCTCGACGTCCGTTGCGGTACTGCTCTTGGTGGCGGGAAGTTGGTTGATCATCACCGACGTGATGTTGGGGTTGTTTGCCACCCTCGTCTTTCCGGTGATGTTGGTGATGAACGTGTTGTATCAACGAAGGGTGGATCGTTTCTATCGCACGGCGCAGGATGAACTTGGTGCGCTGTCGGAAGCTGCCCACGAAAGTTTCGACGGTGTGCTCGTCGTGAAGGCCTTTGGCGCCGAGGAAAGAGAAACGGAGCGCCTCGCGGAAATTTCACGCCGTCTTCGTCGTGCACGAAAAGATGCGGTGAATCTGCGCTCGACATTCGAGTCGATCATCGATGCAACTCCGTCCCTCGTGAACATCGCCATCATCGCTTTCGGAGCACTCCGGGTCAGGAGCGGTGACATGACCATCGGTGACCTGTCGTCGTTCGTCTATCTTTTCACTCTCGTCACTTTGCCGCTGAGAATCGTCAGTTATCTCTTCTCTGAGCTGCCACATTCGATCAGTGGTTGGGACCGGGTACAGGAAATCCTCGCGGAACCACTTCTGCCGTCACCGCAGGCGGCGATACGACGGGTGTCGTTCAGTACGGACCGAAGTGCAATGGTGGAGATGCAGCACGTGTGTGCCTCGCATGGCGAATCCGAAGTGCTCTTCGATCTGAGTCTTCATGTGCAGCGAGGATCCACCTTGGCGGTGGTCGGAGCAACGGGTTCCGGCAAGACGACGTTGCTGCACGTTCTCGCCGGACTGGTTCCGGTTCGTACCGGATCTTTGACCCTGGGAACGAGAAAAGTCGGTCTGGTGTTCCAGGAGGCGTTCTTGTTCGCTGAATCCTTGCGATACAACCTCACACTGGGCACGGACATAGGTACGGACGTGATTCAACGAGCTCTCGATACGGCGTCGGCGTCGGATTTCGTGCGCGAGATGGGCATCGGATTGGACACCGAACTGGGGGAACGAGGTGTGAGTTTGAGCGGAGGTCAGCGGCAGCGGTTGGCCCTCGCCAGGGCACTCGCCATGGGAAGCGAGTTGCTGCTGCTCGATGACACGACGTCGGCGCTCGATCCCGCCACCGAAGAACGTGTGCTCACGAATCTGTCGAATCTGCACCATGAGATGACCACGATCGTCGTTGCATCTCGTCCTTCCACCATTGCCCTCGCAGATCGTGTGCTGTTCATGGACGAGGGCCGTGTGGTCGCCTTGGGTAAGCATGACGAATTGATGCTCACCAACGACCGATATCGAGGACTCATTGCCGCTTTTGAGCATGATCGAGCGGAACCCCGATGAACCTTCCTGACGACATCACCGAGGGAATGCGTCGGAGGGGAGCCGTTGACACCATACGGGCTGGAATTGCCCAGGCTCCCGCTCTCGGGAAGGGACTCGGCTTTACATTCGCACTCGCGTTGTTTGGCGCTGCCGGACGCGTCACCATTCCTGTGGTGATGCAACTCGCGATCGACAACGGATTGGCCCCCGAAGAGGTACGCGTGAGTTACATCTTCAAGCTGTGTGCTGCGGCTGCGGTGGTGGTGGTCGTAGCTGCAGTCAGTCAACGCATGGCCGTGTACCGTCTCGGATCGGCAGCCGAAGAAGGCTTGTACGGCCTGAGAGTACGGCTGTTCAACCACATTCATCGACTGAGTCTTGCCGACCACAACGACGAGCGCCGCGGAGCACTCGTTGCACGGGTGACGAGCGATATCGAGACCCTCACGTTGTTCTTTGCGTGGGGTGGTCTTGCGTGGATGCTCAACCTGTCATTGATGTTCGTCGTGGCATGCGTGATGCTCGCGTACGACTGGGTTCTGACGCTCGTTGCTTTTGCCGTAGTGGCACCACTGATTCTGGTGTTGCGCCTTGTTCAACAAAGACTGGTTCGGGCATACGACGGTGTGCGAACGAACAATGCGGGAATGTTGTCGCTCATGAGCGAAACCGTCTCGGGGGTGGAAACCCTCCAGGCGTACGATGCGGTGGAGCCGGCATTGGAGCGAGTCGAAGCGGCCACCGCGAAACGTTCTCGCACTTCGATTCGAGCCGGGATCATCGGTGCGTTCCTGTTTCCTTCGGGGGAAGTGTTCAGTGTGTTCACCGTCGTGGCGGTGGTGGGAATCGGTGTATGGCGGGGGGAGACTGCGGGTCTCTCGGCTGGAGCTCTGGTTGGCTTCATGTTTCTGACGTACCGATTCCTGGAACCGATCGCCGAGTTCACGGAAGTCATCGACCAAACCCAAACCGCGGTGGCAGGATTGCGACGGGTGTTGGGAATCCTGGACACCCCGATCGGTCCTCCAGCAGCAACCGACCCCGTGGCGTTGCCGACTGGTCGACTCGGCATCACGCTCACCGACGTCGCATTTGCCTACGCGCCTCGCGAGGAAGAAGTGGCACCAACACAGGTGTTGTCGGCGCTCACACTCAACATTCCGCCTGCACAGCACATTGCATTGGTGGGGGAATCCGGCTCCGGAAAAACCACGATTGCCAGGCTCATCGCACGTCTCGCGGATCCCACTTCGGGTCGAGTGGCGATTGGAGGTGTGAATCTCAAGCATGTTGCCAACGACGACTTGCGTCGACGGTTGACGGTCGTTCCTCAGGAGCCGTTTTTGTTCGCCGACACCATCTCCTACAATTTGCGCTTTGCACGACCCGAAGCCACGGATCTGGATTTGTCGAATGCCGTCGCGCAATTGGGATTGGAAGATTGGGTTGGGGGGTTACCGAACGGTTTGGAAACCCAGGTGGGTCAACGCGGTCAGGCGCTGTCTGCAGGCGAACGCCAGATGGTTGCTCTGCTGCGGGCGTCACTCGTGAGCCCCGATGTGTTGATTTTGGACGAAGCTACGTCGTCCGTCGACGCATTGACGGAAGTCCGCCTCGCCCGTGCATTGCAAAAGCTGGCATCGGGCAGAACCACCATCTCGATTGCGCATCGTCTGTCGACTGCAGCCCGTGCCGACCGGGTCATCGTTCTCGCGGATGGGAAGATCGTCGAGGATGGTCCGCACGATGCGCTGATGCAGCGCGGTGGGGAATACCGACGTATGTACGACTCGTGGTTGGCGGCCACCAACACATGAGACTGAGCTGGAACCGGGCGATTGGAGGAGTGATGCTGACCATCGGTCTCGTTGCATGTTCCGGGGGCTCTGCCAGTGATGCCTGCATCGAAGGTCCACTGTTTTCCAATGCGCGAGCCCGAGCGGAGCGTGCGGTTGCGGAACTCGATCGCACCACTGCAATCGAGCTGGAGGAGGCAGTGCTGGCAATGGTCGATCAGGTGTCCGTCATGCGCGAGGTATCACCAGGAACGTTGCGCGATCCGCTCGGTGTGGCACTGGCTGCCTACGGTCAATTGGTGGTGGCCTTGGACACCGTGGGCTGGGATCCCGTGACTGCATCCACGGACGCCAAGGTTGCGTCGGCTCGACGCGCATTCACGGACGTTTCCGTGTCGGGCGCACTCCTGGAAATCGAGGAGTTCTTGGAAGTGCAGTGTGAGCAGGTTCGCAGTGAATCGAATCCCAACTTTGCCATGACGGGTACCACGTTGCCCATACCCGTCATCTCGGAGGAACCGAGCAGGGACGCCAATGAAGACGACGTTCCGACTCGCTCCGAGTTGGAGGCGTTGGGGTTTGCGATAGCCGAATCGTACGGAGTAGCGCTCACGAATACGGAGGCTGAATGTGTGGCGCGGGAGTTGGGCACGACGTTTGCCGGAGGCAACGACATTGACGTAGGAGATGAGGCGCTCTTTGACACGGTGAAGACGTCGTTTGTGTCGTGCGGTATCACCACCCCACCGATCACCACACCCGACAACTAGAGTTCTGCCGTGTTCATCACCCTGATACGTCATGCAGAACCCGAGTGGGTACGGGATGGTTTCAGTCAGGACAATCCACCGCTCACCGTTCGCGGACATCGTCAAGCCCGAAGATTGGCCGATCGACTCGAACAAGAGCATTTCGACCACATCTACGTCTCGCCTTTGTTGCGAACCAGGCAAACCGCGGCACCGATTCTCGACGCCCAACGTCGTGGCGAAGTAATCGAGCCCTGGTTGGAGGAGATTCGCAGCCCGATTTGGCAAGGCAATCCGGCTGAGAAGGCCGAGGCTGCATATCGCGAAGACAAACGCAAACCGGCTCTCGAACGGTGGAAAGGATTGGACGGCGGGGAACCGGTGAGTGACTTCACCAAACGAATCCACGCCGGTGCCACCAAGTTCCTGTCTGAACGCGGAATCTTTCGGACCGAGCACGAGTTGCCGGTCTGGCACATCGAGGAACCGGGCGATCGCTTGGCGTTCGTGGCCCATGCAGGAACCAACAGTGTGTTCATCTGTCACTTGCTCGGACTAGCGCCAACGCCCTGGGAGTGGGAGCGTTTCGTCATTGGACACGCAACGATCAGTCGAATCGAGGCTTTGAAACTCGGTGACGGATATACGTTCAGCTTGACCCGGCTGGCGGACAATACCCACCTGTCGGAGAGCGACCACACGTACTAACCCTTCGCCGCAGAGCAACGTGGTTCTCACATCGCGTCGCTCTGCGGCGGGGGCTCGATCCGATGTCGTCACATCGGATCGGATCTCGTTACGGCTGTGGGCGTACTTCCGTGACGTGGCAGGCGTTCACTGCGGCAACGATTGGCGTTGGGTCAATCGCTGCGCCACCGCGGGGGTGCACTTCGAAATGCAGGTGAGGCGTCGTGGTGTTGCCGGTTGCACCGTTGGTGCCGAGGATTTGTCCGGCCTTCACTGCAGTGCCGACGGTGATGTTCGGCGCGATGGTGTCGAGGTGGGCGTAGAAGAAATAGGTGCCGTCCGGTTGGGTGAGTCGCACGCCATTGCCGGTCAGGCTGGCGTTGTTGTACACCTTGGTGATGGTTCCGTCGACCACGGCGTAGATGAGATTGCCCTTCGGGGCGATGATGTCGACTCCCTCATGCAGACGAGTGCCGCGTGCTTCTTGCCAGGTGTTGCTGAAGCTGCAGCGACCTTGCACCGGGAACACCTGGATGGTTGGAAGTCCGAGCGATTCCAACGATGGCACGAGACCGAGCGCTTGCGCAGTAGCGAAGTCCACCGTCTGCGACGGGTTCAGTCCACGACCGGCCTGGAAGTTGCCGAGCGCAATCGAGGTGGCGAGTCCGAACACACCATCGGCTCCACCCTTGACCTCGATTCCGTTGTTGATCAACGTTTGTTGGAGGAGACGCACGGCGTCGCTGCGTTGCCCGCGAACCGGCAAGGCATTGGCGTCGAGCTGCGTCGAAGAGGTCGTGACGATTGGTGCAACCGCAGGAGCTGCGACCGGGGCAGCAGGTGCCATTGCAGGTGCTGCGACCCGAGTCGTTGCTGCGGGTGCCGCCGCAGCGACGAGGGCCGGAGGAGCCACGCTGACGAGGCCGAGTGAAAATGCAGTGGCGTGATCGAGGACTCGTGTAACGGGCAAACCTTTGCGGCTCTGGTACGAAGCCAGAGCCACGGTGGTTGCCAGGCCGAAGGCGCCATCAGCGCCACCCTTCACCACGACACCGTTGTTGATCAGTGCCTGCTGCACCGACCAGACGGCCTCGCCGTTATCGCCCGGCTTGGGCAATGCGTCTGGGCTCAAGCGGGACACGGTGATGAGCCCAAGGAAACGGGCGGTGCGCTCGTCAACGACACCCGTCACGCGAAGTCCCACAGCCCGCTGCATGTTGCGCAGTGTGGCTTGCGTGCGAGCCGAGAACTGACCGTCAACGCCACCCTTCAGGGTGAAGCCACGAGCGACCATTGCTTGCTGGAGACGAACGACGTCATCGCTCTGATCACCGAACTTCGGGTATGTCGCGGAAATTTGGGACGCTGATGTGCTGTTGTTCGAGCGCTGAGCACTGGTGACCACCGGGGTGGACGATGCCACCCCTTGGGCGCCGAGGCTAAGAACGATGGTGGTGGCAAGTGCGGTGAGAACCATTGGTGTTGCTCCTTGGTGAGATCCGCACAAGGGATCGGCTTCACCGGAGCAAACATGAGCAATTTCTCACTCAAGGCGCATTTATAACCACGCTGAGTGACATCTATCTACGCTGGGTGGGGCTGGAACCACTGGTCGTGAGCTCTCCAGCGGAGGGTGAGGAAGGCGTGACGCCCGTTAGTCCAGCACCTCGTAACGACGTCCTGCAAGGAGCCAGCCTTGCGGGGTGCGTTCATATCTGTCGTGCAGTGTGGCAATACGACTACCGATGACGCCATTGCGCCGCTGAAACCTTTCGGTCACCGTTACCCGCCCAGTGGCATGACCCGACGCCTCATCTGCAAGCAACACCACCACTTCGGGACTTTGCAGTGTCCATCGGTCGCTGCCGAAATGCTTGGCGAACACCTCACTCAACATCTCGGTTCCTCTCGCCGTGGTGCCGTCTGGCATCACCAATTCGCCTTGGGGAGTCCAATGCCCCAACCAGCTTGAGGCGTCTCCCCGGAGTTGAGCGTCCGATACCAAAGCCAGGAGTTGCCGCAGTGCGGCATCGGTAATGGCCGTTGGCGCAACGCCGTTCGGCGCCGAAAGGGAGGTCGGAGGGGTGGTCCGCGTTGCAGCCAAACGGGGAGTTCTTTTTCCGTCACGAATGTCGTCGGGCGACAATCCGGTTTCGAAAGCGGCGAGAGAACGAAGGGTGCGCATGAGTTCTTTCCTCTTGACGACACCTTCGTGAGCGGCAAACTGCACGGCCAACCCATCGATGAGCGCGGTGAGACGCATCGCCGACACTCGCGGTTGATCACATCGGAATTCACCGGTTTCGTTTCCGCGACGCAGAACGCGCTCGAGGAATGTGATCGACTGTTCGTCGAGTTGTTGGCTGATGCTCTTCATCAACGGACTTCGTAGCGCTTCGCCCCATGCATCGATCCACAACATCCACTCGACGTCGTCGCTTCCCTCG
>Ga0208231_1000514_pt1 | contig 10733 bp, 8 predicted proteins | sample LakMenEpi15Jun12_FD_150702 | JGI IMG/M metagenome (GOLD analysis project Ga0208231, IMG submission 150702) | Freshwater microbial communities from Lake Mendota, WI - 15JUN2012 deep hole epilimnion (SPAdes) | ecosystem: Environmental > Aquatic > Freshwater > Lentic | place: Lake Mendota, Madison...
TTATATAGGCAATCAAGGTACTGGCCAGTTTGGTCAAGGATGGGGCTTAACGGCGCTACTTATTAGCGCAGGTGCGGTAACTGCAATTCCGCTTCTGTTATTCAATGGCTCAACGAACAGACTTCCATTTACAACAATTGGTTTGTTGCAGTACATAACCCCAACACTTCAATTCTCTATTGGTGTTTGGGTTTTGAATGAAGATATGCCGACAGCGCGCTGGATTGGTTTCTTGATTATTTGGGCAGCGCTTGTGGCTTTGGCTATTGACTTGATTAGATCAAGCAGAACGGTCGATAACAGCGTCGCATAGCGACATCAAGGCACCAGTTGCATCATTAATTGGCAACGGTCCTAGTGCACCACGAGCTTCTTTTGCCACCTGAATTAATTGCTGACGGGATTGATCTAAAGCTTTATGGTTACGAAGTGCAACCAATACCTGCTGCACAGTTGCTTCATCTTCAATTGGTGCGCTAAGAAGCTTTTTCAGATCAGCATCTGCAGAATCAGTTGATCTCATAACATTAAGGGTTACCAATGTAGGAACACCTTCGCGTAAATCTGTTCCTGGCGTCTTTCCAGATTGATTTGATTCGCTCGAAATATCAATAACGTCGTCGGCTAATTGGAAGGCAACACCTATTTTCTCGCCGAAGATTGTTACAGTGTCGGTGATTTCTGCAGGTGCTTTAGAGATCATTCCACCGTAGCGCGCAGATGCTGCAATTAAAGAGCCAGTCTTATCCGCAACAACCTTTAGGTAATGTTCTAGTGGGTCTTGTCCAGGGTTAGGACCTTGGGTTTCCATGATCTGGCCAATAACTAAACGTTCAAAGGTGCGAGCTTGTAGACGAACAGCGGCCGGGCCAAGATCGGCCAATAGATCTGAAGACTTTGCAAAAAGAAAATCTCCGGTCAAGATTGCAATTGTGTTTCCCCAACGCATGTTGGCGCTTTCAACTCCGCGGCGAAGTGGAGCTTCATCCATAACATCATCGTGATACAAAGTTGCAAGGTGTGTAATCTCGCACGCAACAGCAGCGGCAATAACGCCTTCAGCATTTGGATCACCATATTGCGCAGTTAAAAGGGTTAACAAGGGGCGTAAACGCTTGCCACCAGCTGCCACAAGGTGGTGGGCGGTCTCATCAACAAAGGGGTACTCGCTACGAGTATGGCTGCGCAGAAGTGATTCCACTTGGGCCATTTGGCTTACAAGTTGCGTCTCTAACGCTGGCGCAACGTTGGGAATGCCAAATGTGGACATTAGCGAATGAAGATAGCTAGGTCGGTAATGAAATCAAGCACTGGCGCTGGGTAAACACCCAATACCAATGTGATTACCGCCGCGATAACAATTGTTGCGCGGGTAAGAATTGATGGAACTTCAACTGCGGTTCCATCTTCAACCGCATCGGTAAAGAACATCAAGACGATAACGCGGATGTAGAAGAAGGCTGCAACCGCGCTCGAAAGCACACCTGTGATGACAACCCATGTTGCGCCATTTTCATAAGCGGCAGAAAAGATTGAAAACTTTCCGATAAATCCGCTTGTCAGAGGAATTCCGGCAAAGGCAAGTAAGAAGAGCGCAAATGCAGATGCTGCAAATGGTGAACGCTTGCCAAGACCCTTCCAGCGATTTAGATCCGTAACTTCACCAGATGAATCACGAACTAAAGTCACAACTGCAAATCCACCAACGGTTGCAACGCCGTAAGCAAACAAGTAGAAGATAGTTGCATCAAGTCCAGCCTTGTTAAGCGCGATGATTCCTGAAAGCAAGAAGCCAGCGTGTGCAATCGATGAATAAGCCAACATGCGCTTCACATCGCGTTGGGAAATTGCAACAAGTGAACCCAAAATCATGCTGACAATTGCAATGGCTGAGATAACTGGCATCCAAGACCATTCAGCATTTGCAAAAACTGTGTAGTAAATGCGAAGCATCGCACCGAAAGCTGCAACCTTTGTTGCCGCTGCCATGAAGGCTGTGATCGGAGTTGGTGCACCCTGGTAGACATCAGGTGACCAAGAGTGGAATGGAACTGCACCGATCTTGAAGAGCAAACCAATTGATAGAAATGACATACCGATCAGAAGAAGAACATCGTTTCCGGTGCCACCTACTATCGCTGCCTGAATTCCTGAGAAAGTGATTGAGCCCGAGAAACCGTACAAATACGCGGCTCCGAAGAGGAAAAAGGCTGAAGCAAATGAGCCCAGAAGGAAGTACTTCAGCGCTGACTCCTGTGATGCAAGACGACGGCGACGTGAGAGTCCTGCCATCAAATACAAAGGCAAAGACAATACTTCGAGTGCAACAAAGAGCATGATCAAATCAGTTGCAACCGGGAAGATCATCATTCCTGAAACTGCAAACAATGTAAGTGGGTAGACCTCAGTTACCTGCTTGCCAGCTTGCGCCGCTTCACGCTCTTCAGCAGAGCCCGGAAGAGCTGCAGCAAGTGGGGTGAAGTGTTCTGTATCTGCGATTAAGAAAATAGAAATAATCGCGATGATCAAAATTGAACCCTGAATAAGGACAGCGGCACCATCAAATACCAATGAACCCATTGCAGGAGTTAGTGACTCTTCTCCGCGAATTCTCCAGAGCTGCATCAGAGAAAGAAGCAGAGTTCCCAGAGAAAGTGTTAACTGAATTACCGGGCGACGTTCCTTGGATGCAAAAGCTTCAACAAGAACACCAATCAGTGCGCCAGCAAGCAGGATCAAAATAGGTGAAAGTAATGAGTATGAAAGAACTGGTGATGTAAATGTTGTCATTACTTGCCCCCATTGGTTGGTGCAGGATCAGTGAAACCCATTTGCGAGACCACGTGTTTAGCCGCCGGATTGATTACATTCAACAACGGTGACGGGTAGAAGCCCAAGACCACGATGATTGCAATAACTGGAGCAATTACAACTTTTTCACGAAGGTTGAGATCCTTAAGATTTTCATTGCCTGGTGTTGTTGGACCATGCAAGGCTTTTTGAACTGGAATCAAAATGTATAGCGCAGCTAAAACAATTCCGAAGGTTGCGATGATTGCATGCACTGGGTAACGAGTAAATGTTCCAACTAGAACTAAGAACTCGCTTACGAAGCTTGAAAGTCCCGGCAACGCCAGTGATGACAAACCTGCAATAAAGAAGCTCCACGCCATAATTGGAGTAACTCTTTGTAAACCACCAAAGTCTGCAATCGTTGAAGATCCGCGACGTGCAATCATCCAGCCAGCCACTACGAATAGCGCTGCAGTAGAGAAACCATGGTTAAACATGTACAAAATCGCACCGCTTTGGGCTTGGCTTGTCATGGCAAAGATACCCATGGTGATGAAACCAAAGTGAGAGATAGATGTATATGCGATCAGACGCTTAATGTCTTTTGCACCAATTGCTAAGAAGGCACCGTAAACAATCGAAATAACCGCAAGGATCATAATCAAAGGCGTGAAAGTCTTACTTGCATCTGGGAACAAAGTTAGGCAATAACGGATCATTCCGAAAGTACCAACCTTGTCCAGAACACCTAGCAGTAGCACTGATGTACCCGGAGTTGCTGACTTTGCTGCATCTGGCAACCAGGTATGGAAAGGCCACAGTGGAGCCTTGATCGCAAAGGCAATAAAGAATCCAAGGAACAACAAGTTCTGAGTTGTTGAACTCATTTCAAGCTGTGCCAGCTTGTCGATATCGAAAGTATGTCCACCTTGTGCACCTGACATCACGTACAACGCAATGATTGATGCCAACATCATTAATCCACCAAACAATGAGTACAGCAAGAACTTAACCGCAGCTGCTGCGCGCTCCCCTGTTCCGTATCCACCAATAAGGAAGTACACCGGAATCAACATTGCTTCAAAGATTACGTAAAACAGGAATAAGTCTGTCGCGGCAAATACACCGATCATCATTGTCTCTAGAACAAGAATAAGGATGTAAAAAGTCTTAACGCTCCAACGGCCGCCATGTGCTTCATCCCAACCAGCAAGAACAACAATCGGAGCAAGAATCACTGACATCAAAATCAAGACAAGTGCAATTGCATCTACACCTAATGAGAAGTTGATTCCAAAGCTTGGGATCCATTCGTAATTTTCAACAAACTGCAGCTCCACATTGTCACGTTGGAAGCTAACCGCCATTGCGATGGTTACAGCCATTACGACAAGTGTTGTTCCTAAAGCAGCTTGCTTAGCCGCTTTTTCATTGCTCTTGGGCAGTGCAGAAACAATTGCAGCACCGGCTAGCGGCAACAGCATTAATAGTGACAACCACTTCATGACTAAACCACCACCCAAATAGCTGCAATGAGCGCAATTGCGCCCACCAAAATCATTGCTGCATAGCTTCGAACGTACCCATTTTGTAGGCCTCGTAGCGCTGATCCTGAACCCATAGCTACCTGTCCAACACCACGAACTGCGCCATCAACAACTACTTCATCGGCTGCAACCAAGGTTGCAGTTAATCCCTGGCCTGGACGCATAAAGACCGCTTCATTGAATCGATCCTGCATCAAATCTTGACGTGCAACCTTCGTAAAGATTGAGACATCTTCTGGCGCAACTGCTGGAACCTCTTGGCGTGCATACTTGAAGTAAGCAATTGCAACGCCGATGGAAACCATAGTTAAGGCAAGGGCAGAAACCACAATTGGTTCTAGCAAGTGCTTCTGGTACTCATCACTGTGATTAAACAACGGATGTAGCCAGTTTTCTAACGCATCGCCACGATGAAGTAGATATCCGGATGAAACTGAACCAATTGCAAGAATTGCCATTGGAAGCCACATCAACCATGGGGATTCGTGTGGGTGAGCATCTTCATCCCAGCGCTTTGTTCCGGTAAAGGTAAGGATCATTACGCGGGTCATGTAGAAAGCAGTTATTGCTGCACCGATCAAAGTTGTTATACCAAGAATAATTCCCTTGGCACCGCCTGCATCAAATGCAGTTTCAATGATCATGTCTTTTGAATAGAAACCAGCAAATGGTGGAACTCCCAAAATTGCAAGATAACCAAGGCCAAAGGTTATGAATGTGATTGGCATGAACTTACGAAGTGCTCCGTACTTGCGCATGTTTACTTCATCATTCATTCCATGCATTACAGAACCAGCACCCAAGAACATGCCTGCCTTGAAGAAACCGTGAGTCAGCAAGTGCATGATTGCAAATGCGTAACCAACTGGACCTAATCCTGCAGCCAGAGTCATGTAACCAATCTGTGACATCGTTGAAGCTGCAAGGGCTTTCTTGATGTCATCTTTAGCGGTACCGATTACAGCACCAAACATCAAGGTAATTGCGCCAACGATTACAACCAATAGCTGCGCAGTTGGTGCTGCATCAAATACAAAGTTTGATCGAGTAATTAAATAAACGCCTGCGGTAACCATTGTTGCAGCGTGAATAAGTGCTGAAACTGGGGTTGGTCCGGCCATCGCATCGCCAAGCCATGCCTGCAATGGGAACTGCGCAGACTTTCCAGCTGCGGCCACAAGAAGCATGATTCCCATACCGGTCAGCGCTGCTTCAGATGTGTTGTTTACCTGCTCTTGAACTCCGGCAAATGAAACGGTTCCCATAGTTGCAAAAGCGATCATGATCGCAAAAGACAATCCCATATCGCCAACACGGTTCATTACAAATGCTTTTTTAGAAGCGGTTGCATATGCAGGCTTTTGATTCCAGAAACCAATAAGTAGGTAAGAAGCCAGACCCACGCCTTCCCAGCCAACATAAAGACTGAGGTAGCTATCGCCAAGAACTAGAACCAACATCGCTGCAATAAAGAGGTTTAGGTAAGCAAAGAATCGGCGACGATCTTTGTCTTCAGACATGTAAGAAATTGAATAAATGTGAATCAAAGTTCCAACACCAGTAATCAGAAGCACGAAGCAGATCGAAAGCTGATCAAGCAATAAGCCTGCATCAACTTTGAAATCACCTACGTTGATCCACTCAAAAAGCTTTTGTGAGATTGGGCGCTGCTCCATTGGGCGATCGAGCATCAACATTAATTGATACAGACCGACACCAAATGCCGAAGCTGACATCGCAGTTCCTAGTAGATGTCCCCACTTGTCAGTGCGACGTCCACCCAGCAGAAGAATTGCTGCACCTGCCAGCGGAAGTGCAATCAAATAAACCAATGAAGTTGAAGTAGTCATCGTTATCGCTTCAACAAACTAGCATCATCGACAGATGCTGATCGGCGTGAACGATAAATCGTCACAATAATTGCAAGGCCCACTACTACTTCGCAGGCAGCAACAACCATCGTAAAGAAAGCCATTACTTGACCATCTAGGTTGCCGTTGATGCGTGAGAAAGTTACAAATGAAAGGTTTGCAGCGTTGAGCATGAGCTCAATACACATGAAAACAACGATTGCGTTGCGGCGAACAACTACGCCAACGGCTCCGATAGTAAAGAGGAGCGCTGAAATGTAGAGGTAATTGGAGGCGTCCATTATTTCTCCTCCTCAATCTGAGTGTTCACTTCTGAAAGATCAAAGCTCTTGTAATCCAACATATCTCCGCGAGCTTCAAGGCTGGCGTTAACAGATGTTGGTGCAGGCGTTCCATCTGGAAGTAGAGCTGGAACATCTACCGCGTTGTGGCGAGCATAAACACCAGGACCAGGAAGTCCTGCTGCGCTGCCTAGTGACTTACCGCGGAAACGGTTAATTGAAAGTTGGCGCTGAGTTGGTCGAGCGGTTGTGCGTTGGCTGTGCGCAAGAATCATCGCACCCATAGCCGCAGTGATCAATAATGCAGAAACGACTTCAAATGGGAATACATATGTTGAGAACAATGCAAATGCAATACCTTCAACATTTCCATTTGCATTTGCTGCTGATAAACCAACTGCGTCGCGACCCAAAGTAGCGCGTCCCAATAGTGCAACCATTAATCCACCGAAGCCAATCGCAGCTGTAATGGCGATTGGTCGAAGTCCTGCAATAGTTTCAGTTAATGAATCCGAAGTATCAACACCAACCAACATCAAAATAAACAGGAAGAGCATCATTACTGCTCCGGTGTAAACAACTACTTGGACAATTCCAAGGAAGACTGCATCTTGTGCGATGTAGAAGATTGCCAAAACAACCATTACAAATGCCATCAAGATTGCTGAATGAACTGCTTTCTTAACGAGCAACATTCCAAGAGCTGCAACAACAGCCATTGGTCCAAGAATCCAAAACATAACCGCTTCAGGTTTAGCTGTTTGGCCAACCTCTAGTGCTAACTGCATCATGACTGAATATCCCCCGGGTTTTTAGCCTGTGATGGATGTGCACCTTTCACATCACCGTTGTAATAGTTGGTATCTGTCATATCTGGATACATTGGATGAGGTGGCATAAGCATTCCCTGGCGCAAAGGAGCCAACAGATCCTGCTTTTCAAAGATCAACTTTGCACGAGAATCATCGGCAAGTTCGTACTCATTTGTCATTGTCAATGCACGCGTTGGGCAAGCTTCAATACACAATCCGCAGAAAACACAACGAAGGTAGTTGATTTGATACACCTTGCCGTAACGCTCACCTGGAGACATACGATTTTCTTCGGTGTTGCTTTCGCCTTCAACATAAATCGCATCTGCTGGACATGCCCATGCACAGAGTTCGCAACCGATGCACTTTTCTAATCCATCTGGATGGCGATTAAGTTGGTGACGACCATGGAAGCGGTCTTCAGTTGGAGCTTTAACTTCTGGATACTCAACCGTCAAAGGCTTCTTGAAGATTGTTGAGAAGGTAACCCAAAACCCCTTCATAGCACCAAGGAAGCCCACCGGAGGTGTTTGCTCTACTTCATAAAATTCAACATCGTTAATACCAAGATCCTTTGGCTTTAACGGTTCGAGGTTTTCAGCCACGGTCGCCCCCTGTGCTCTTTGAGACATTAATAGTTGAAACCTCCATAGGTAATGAAGGAACAGCAAAGGATGGTGCTTCTTTGTTGTCGCCATCCGGGACAGCAGCTTCCTTTTTCTTCTTTGAGTTTTCGAAACCAATATTGACCGCCATGATCAGAACCACGACGGTGCTTGCAAACGCGATTACCACTGAACGTGGAGCTCCTTGTAGTGAAAGAACACGCAAAGTTGCAACGACCAAGATCCAAAGAATTGAAATTGGAATCAAAACTTTCCAACCAAACTGCATGAACTGGTCGTAACGAAGACGTGGCAGAGTTCCACGTAGCCACACGAATACGAAGAAGAATGTAATCACCTTGGCGAAGAACCACACTGCGGTAAACCAGCCACCCAGCCAAGCTTCAGTAAAGCCAAGCCCCGGAGGCGCTTTGTAGCCACCCAAGAACAAGGTGGTTGCAAGGGCAGATACCGCAACAATATTGATGTATTCAGCAAGGAAGAAGAGTGCGAACTTGAGTGATGAGTATTCAGTGTGGAAACCACCGACTAACTCGCCTTCGGCTTCTGCAAGGTCAAAAGGTGCACGGTTAGTTTCGCCAACCATCGAAATCGCATAGATCGCAAATGATGGGAACAGAACGACTGCATACCACCAAGAAGATTGTGCAGCGACGATCTCTGATGTTGACATCGAACCTGCATAGATAAAGACGGCAACAAGTGAAAGTCCCATAGCAATTTCATATGAAATAACTTGGGCGCTTGAACGTAAGCCACCAAGCAATGGATATGTTGAACCAGAAGACCATCCCGCTAAAACAATTCCGTAAACACCAACTGATGCAACCGCCAAAATGTAAAGAACTCCGACCGGCAAATCAGTTAGCTGCATTGCAGTCTGCTTGCCAAACAAATTGACTTCGCCAGTAATTGGAATTACTGCAAATGCCATGAACGCTGTTGTTGCGCTGATGATTGGAGCAATGACGAAAACAATTTTGTCCGCTGCAGTAGGAATGATGTCTTCCTTAAGTGCAAGCTTTACTCCATCAGCTAAAGATTGAATCAAACCAAATGGTCCTACACGGTTTGGTCCTGGGCGTTGTTGCATGCGACCTACAAGACGTCGCTCTCCCCAAACTGCCAGCAATGTCAGTACTACGCACCCAGCAAAAACCAGTAGCGCTTTGACGAGAATGAGCCAGCCTGGATCTGCTGCAATTAGCTCTGCATTTGTCATGCTTTCACCACCGTAACTACTGCGCCATGTGCGACGCCTAGGTTTACCAACAATTGAGAACCGCGTGAGTTACGAGGAGCCCAGACCGCATCATCATGAATGTTTTCGACCAGTGCTGAAAGTGTTACTGAGCCTTGCGTTGTTGAAATCTTCAATTGATCGCCATCGACTACGCCCATTGCTTGAGCGCGCTTTGGCGAGATAACCGCAACGGTTCTGCGAGCAGTACCAGCAAGGTGTTCTTCACCCTCTTGCAAAGTTCCAAGATCTAGCAGACGGCGCCAAGAAGTAATCAAAGCTTGATCGTTGTTAAGCGAAGGTTGTGTTTGCGGTGCAACCTTATTGAACTGCGTGCGCGCACCATCCCAAGTGCCAAGAGATGCGATCTCTTTAGCTGCTGCAGTTACTGTTCCAAGATTTAAAGAGATGCCCATTTCTTCGGCGATCATTGAAAGAATTCGCAAATCGCTGCGGTTAAGTGATTCGGCAACTGCTGCATCAAATGAACGTGGGCGACCTTCCCAGTTTAGGAACGAGCCAGACTTTTCAGTAACTGCTGCAACTGGCAAAACAACATTTGCTCGAGCTGTTACCGCGCTTGGCGCAATTTCAAGAGAAACCACAAATGCTTTTTCAAGAGCTGAAAGTGCAGCTTGGCTGTTATCGCCATCTAGTGGATCGACTCCACCAACTAATAGCGCACCGATCTGGCCTGCATGTACTGCATCAATAATTTGATTTGTAGAACGGCCAATTTCGGAAGGAATCGATTCGGTATTCCAAGCAGCTGCGATATCAACTCGTGCTGCTGCATCAGTTACTGGACGTCCACCAGGCAATAGATTTCCAATTGCACCAGCTTCGATCGCACCGCGCTCACCTGCACGACGTGGAATCCAAGCAAGTTTTGCACCTGTTGAATCAGCAAGGGCTGCAACTGCGCTCAGTGCGCCTGCGCTTTCTGCAGCACGTTCACCAACAAGAATCACTGACTTATCAGTTAGTTTTTGCCCAGCAATTGCTGCTGCTTCTTGTCCTGGAGCTACCTTTACAAACTCAGCCTTTAGCTTGTCGACAGCAATAGATTCCTTTGAACCGATTGAAATAACCTTCAAAGCACGCTTGCGGAACTGCTTATTGATGCGCAAGAAAACAATTGGTGACTCTTCTTCTGGTTCAAAGCCGACTAGTAGAACTTGATCGGCCTTATCGATGTCTCGGTACGTTGTAGTTGAACCAACAACGCGTGATGCGATGAATTCACGTTCTTCATCAGATGAAACACGTGAACGGAAATCAATGTCATTTGTACCAAGAGCAACACGTGCAAACTTGCTGTAACCATATGCATCTTCATGAGTTGCACGACCACCAACAAGGACTGCCGCCTTTGCAGACTTAAGTCCTTCTGCGGCAACGGCTAACGCTTCTGGCCATGATGCTTCGACAAGTTCACCTGAAGCGTTACGAATCATTGGATTCTTAAGACGATCAACTGCCGTTACATACTTAAATGCCCAACGACCCTTATCGCAGTTCCACTCTTCGTTAACAGATGCATCTTCTCCAGCTAAACGACGC
>Ga0208231_1000515_pt1 | contig 10721 bp, 4 predicted proteins | sample LakMenEpi15Jun12_FD_150702 | JGI IMG/M metagenome (GOLD analysis project Ga0208231, IMG submission 150702) | Freshwater microbial communities from Lake Mendota, WI - 15JUN2012 deep hole epilimnion (SPAdes) | ecosystem: Environmental > Aquatic > Freshwater > Lentic | place: Lake Mendota, Madison...
TCACCGCGCGAATTTCACCATTCAATCCTACCTCTCCTGCAAAGCAAATACCCTGAGGTAGCGGCACATCTTCGTAAGACGAAAGTAAAGAAAGAATTACCGCAAGGTCCAATGATGGGTCTTCTATTTTAAGTCCTCCAGCGATATTGACAAAAACATCCTTCATGCCAAACGCAAACCCACCGCGCTTTTCCAGCACCGCTAATAATAATTGTAATCTTCTTAAATCAAATCCAGTGACCGTTCTTTGAGGTGTGCCATATACACTTTGTGTTACTAAAGCTTGCACTTCTATCAACAATGGACGCATCCCTTCCATTGCTGCGGCAATGGTGCTTCCACTTAATGAATCGTTTCTTTGTGCGATTAAAAATGCAGACGGATTCGTTACGACTTTCATGCCCGTTCCAGTCATTTCATAAATCCCTAATTCGCTCGTGCTTCCAAATCTATTTTTTAAAGTGCGTAACATTCTGTAAGCATAATGACGGTCCCCTTCAAATTGCAACACCGTATCCACCATATGTTCTAAAATTTTTGGTCCAGCAATTGAACCTTCTTTAGTGATATGCCCAATTAAAAAAACAGGTGTACCAGTTTCTTTTGCAAATCTTTGAAATTCTGCTGCAGTTTGTTTGATTTGTGAAATACTTCCTGCTGCGGCATCAATTAAATTAGATTCAAGTGTTTGAATCGAATCAACAATCACCACAGTTGGTTTTAATTTTTTGATTGCTTTAAATATAGCTTGTGTATGTGTTTCGGTCAATAAATAAAAATGATCATTATCCAAACTAAGTCTGTCTGCACGCATTTTAATTTGCTGTATACTTTCCTCGCCGCTGATATATAAAACAGTTTGGTCCTTCATCATTAAACCCTGCTGTAAAAACAAAGTACTTTTTCCAATGCCCGGTTCTCCTGCAACAAGTACGATAGAACCAAGTACAATCCCGCCACCTAATACACGATTTAATTCTGTATCTGAGCTATCAATTCTTTTTTCTGATTGACTTTGTACTTCATTGATGGCAATGACTTCGGTCCCTTTTTGCGTTAAAGCATAATCTTCCCAAGTTTGTGTGTTGCCCTTACCTTTATCTATGACTTCTTCTGTAAAACTGTTCCACTCATTACATGCGGGGCATTTACCAACCCATTTTGCGGACTCATAGCCACAATTGGTGCAAAAAAAGGCAGATTTTGATTTACTCATAGGATAAAGATACCTCGATTATCATTTTGTTAAAAGGTAATTACCGAAAATGAATAAAAATGAAAATTTGTTTAATAAAACTAACATTTGTATAAATATTTTTTTAACGTTTAGTTAAAAAAAAGGATTAAAAAATTGTTAAATTACATGGTTACTTGTAATTTGTGGCATTACATAAAATAAACATAAACAGAAAATGAAAAAATTACTTCTTGTTTTTGCATTGTTTTTGGGATTTCAAGTATCTCAAGCACAACAATCTAAAGTTCAAGGGACTGTTTCTGATGCTCAAGGAAAACCTATTGCCGGAGTATCAATCACCCTTAAAGGACAAAAATCGGGTGTTGTTTCTGAAAACAACGGAACATATTCAATTTCGCTAAGCAATTCAAATGGCACTTTGGTGTTCAGTTCTATTGGCTACAGTGATAAAGAAGTGTCTATTAATGGAAAAACAACAATCGATGTTGTACTTAGTGCCAAAGACGACAATCTTAACGAAGTCGTTGTAGTTGGTTATGGTACACAGAAAAAGAAAGACATTACCGGTTCTGTAGGAACTGTAAATGCTTCACAAATCAAAAACTTGTCTTTGACAAGTCCAGAGCAAGCATTGCAAGGTAGAGTTGCGGGTGTGAATGTAACTTCTTCTTCAGGTACACCAGGTGGTGCAATCAACATCAACGTTCGTGGTGTGGGTACGATCAATGGTAGTGCACAACCTTTATACGTTGTGGATGGTATTCCTATTGCTACAGGTTCTTTCTCTCAATTAGGAGTAGGTAACCAAACTTTAAACAGCTTGGCAGACATCAATCCAAATGATATAGAATCTTTGGATGTATTGAAAGACGCATCTGCTACAGCGATCTATGGTTCTAGAGGTGCGAATGGTGTGGTATTGATTACGACTAAAAGAGGTAAGAATCAAAAAACTAGATTCTCTTACAATGGTTATTACGGTACACAAGAAGCATGGAAAAAAATCACTCCATTGACTGGTCCTGAATTCCAAACTTTATTACAAGAGAGTCTTGCAAATAGATATGGTGGCAATTTAGAACCATCAGCCTATTTTGGTGCTACAATCCATGATAATTCAACAGTAAATACCAATTGGCAGGATTTAATTTTTAGAACTGCTCCAATTCAAAGTCATGATATTAGTGCACAAGGCGGTAATGATAAGACGAAGTTTTATGTTGGTGGAAGTTATTTCGACCAAGAAGGTACAATCCTTGGTTCTAGATTCCAACGTTATAACTTTAGAATCAATGTGGACAACCAGGTTTCTGAAAAATTCAAAATTACAACAGGGTTAACTGGAAGCAATACAATTCAAAATCGTATTCAAAACGATAACAACATTTATGGTGTATTAAGTACTGCGGTGTTATTAGCATCTGATATTCCTGCATACAATGCAGATGGCACTTATGGCAAGGACCCATTGTCTTCTGTAGAAAGTCCATTACTTGCTGCAATTGAAAATTACAATAAAGTAAACAATAGCAGGGTAAACGCAAATTTGGGTGCTGAATACCAATTCATTCCTCAATTAAGTTTAAAAGTGAATTTAGGTGCTGATTATGTGGCATTGAACGAAGCTAGATTTTATCCATCTATTTCTAATGCGGGAGCAGGTGTGAAAGGACAAGCAACTGAAGCATACAATAAAAGCATGAACTTAGTGAATGAGAATATTCTTTCTTATAAGCAAACTTTTGGAGACCATGACTTAAATGCAATCGCAGTGGCTTCTTACCAAACACAAAAATTTGAGTCTTTGTATGCATTGGCTGAGAATTTCCCAGGTAACTCAATTAAGCGTCTATCTGCTGGTTCTGTAAAGAAAGATGCATCAAGTTCTGGTAATGCATTTGGTATCATTGGTTATGTGGGAAGAGTAAACTATGGCTATAAAGGTAAATACTTATTAAGCGGTAGTATAAGAAGAGACGGAACTTCTAACTTAGGAGCGGATAAGCGATGGGGAACTTTCCCTGCGGTGTCTGCTGCTTGGAGATTCTCTGATGAAGGTTTCATGCGTAATCTTAAGTTCTTAAACAATGGTAAGATTCGTGGATCTCATGGAACTAGCGGATCTAATTCTGGTTCTTTATTTGGATCTTTACCATTGATTAGCCCAGGTGCCAACTATTTAACTTCTGCAGGTTTAGCGCCATCTCAATTGGGTAATCCATCATTGGGATGGGAGACTTCAACTCAAACAGATATAGCATTGGAATTAGGTTTTTGGAATAGAATCACTTTAACAACTGAGGTGTACAACAGAAAAACAGACAACTTGTTAACAAGTAGAGGTTTAGTGGGCAATGCTGGTTTCACTTCAGTGAGTGACAACGTGGGTGGAATTACAAACCAAGGTATTGAGATTTCATTAGAAACTAGAAATTTTATTAAGCCTAATTTTTCTTGGACAACGAATTTCAACATCACTTTCCAAACAAATAATGTAGACACTATTTTTGGTGGCAATGCATTCGGTTCTGGATTCGCAAGTTGGATTCAACAAGGCCAACCATTGAGTTCTTTCAGAGGTTATAGGGTAGATAGAATTTTCCAAAACGCTTCTGAAATTGTTGCTGCAAGAGACGGTACTGCTGCAAGAGCTGGAGATATTCGTTGGAAAGATTTAAACAACGATGGAAGAATTACTTCTGATGACCAAGAAATTTTAGGAAACGCACTTCCAAAATTCTTCGGAAGTTTAACGAACAATTTCACTTACAAGAATTTTGAATTAACAGTGTTCTTCCAGTTTGTTGGTGGAAATAAAATTTACAACAACAACAGGGCATTTGCGGAAGGTATGAATAGTTTGTTTGGACAATATGCGACTACTTTAACTAGATGGACGCCAACTAATCCATTTACAACAATGCCAAGAGCTGTTTATGGTGACCCTGCAAATAACCGTCGTACATCTGATAGATGGCTTGAAGATGGTTCTTTTACACGTTTGAAAAATTTAGTTTTTGCTTATAATTTAGATTCTAAATTAGCATCAAAAATGAAAGTATCTTCTTTGAAAGTATATGTACAAGCGCAGAATTTAGTTACTTGGACTAACTATTCTGGATTTGATCCAGAGGTTAGTACGTTTACAACAACGAATACTGCACAAGGAACAGATTTCTTAACATTCCCACAAGCCAAGACGATCACTTTTGGTTTGAATGTTGGATTCTAAATTAATTATCAATCATTTAATAATTTATCAAATGAAAAAGATGCTATATAAAATTTTATTATTTTCTACTTCTATATTCATGCTAACAGCATGTGAGAAGGTAATAGATCTAGCGCCTGAAACCTCTTTAGATGCAAATACTGCATATACAAATAGACAGGGGGTGGAAGCTGGTTTATTAGGTTGTTACAATGCCCTTCAAAGTACTAGCTATTATGGACTAGAATACTGGGCATTATCAGATATGTATGCTGGGGTAATTTCTCATACAGGTACTTTCCCTACGTTTGCTCAGTTCTCAAACAGAGCGTTGCTTCCTGACAACACGAATATTACAAGTGCTTGGAACGGTATTTACAATGGTATCAACCGTGTAAATACAATCTTAGCATCTGCCGAGGCAATTACTGATCCTGCTTTTGCAAAAACACAATCAATAGGAGAAGCAAGATTCCTAAGAGCATTGATGTATTTTGACTTATTAAGGGCTTTTGGTGGAAGTTCTACAGGTTTTACTAAGAGTGGTAGAGGTGTGCCATTGAGAACAAAGGCAACACTTGCTCCATTGGATGCAGATCCAATCGAACTTTCAACTGAAGGGGCTGTTTGGACTCAAATTACAGCAGACTTAGATTATGCCATTGCTAATTTAAAAGCAAATGTTGCTGGTCGTGCAACCGCAAATGCAGCAAAAGCTTTAAAAGCTAGAGCTGCTTTGTATACTAAAGATTATAGCACTGCAGAAACACTTTCTACAGAAGTGATCAATGCTTTAAAAGGCACTGGAACTGGCTTGGCTACTGACTATAGTTCTTTATTCTTAAGTCAAAATACAAGACCTGAAAGTATTTTTGAATTGTCTTATGACATCAACAATACCAACTCAATCGCTTTCTATTATTTCCCAACTACATTTGGTGGTAGAAATGAGATTGGATCAAGTACAACTTTAGTAGCACAGTCTACTGCGGATGGCAGAAGAGCAATGAATGTATTTTTGATGGGTACAACTAATAAAACAAGAAAATACTCAAGAATCAACGGTACAGACAATGTAATTATCATTCGTTTAGCTGAATTATATTTAACTAGAGCAGAAGCTAGGGCTTTGAAAGCTGCTCCAGATTTAACTGGTGCTTTAGCTGATTTAAATGTGATCAGAAATAGAGCTGGTTTACCAAGCTCTACAACAAGCGATGCTACAACTTTAGTAACTGAAATTTTAGCAGACAGGTATTGGGAATTTGCACATGAAGGTCATGCTTTCTTTGATTTCAAAAGAACTGGTCGTTTGGCAACAGCCTTGACTGGTTTTTCTGGAGCAAATGCATTTAGAGCTTTATACCCAACGCCACAAAGAGAAATCTTAAATAGTGCTGGTAAAATTACACAGGTAGCAGGTTACTAATTAAGTATAAGATGTAATCAAAAAGGGAGTACTATTTAAGTACTCCCTTTTTTTATGTCGACAATTAGTAAAAAGAACCTTTTTTATTTATATATCATAAAAATAATTAATATTTAATATAAAATTTAACAAAAAACTAATAAAGTCTAAATTTTTGTTAAATTGCAATTAATCCAATTTGGTTTTTTCAAAAAAATAAATTCTATGATGAAAAAATTTTTTCTATTGAGTTTTCTTGCTTCCTTTCTTATGATAGGAGTAGCAATAGCTCAAAACACAACAGTCAATGGTAAGGTTACCGATGAATCTGGTGCTCCAATTGCAGGTGCAAGTGTACTTGTAAAAGGAACTAAATCAGGGGTGAACTCTGATGCTCAAGGTAATTTCACAATTGCAGTTCAAGCAAACAAAGTATTAGAAGTAGTTGCAGTTGGTTACGAAACCCGTCAGGTTTCTACCAACGCTAAATCTTTTTTAATTGTATTGAAACAGGATGTAAGATCACTTTCAGAAGTGGTTGTAACTGGTTTCGGTGGATCATTGATTAAAAAAGAATTAACAGGTAATATTGCTCGCGTTAAAGGTAAAGACATCGAGTACATGCCAACACCTAGTGTGGATGCGGCATTACAAGGTAAAGCTGCGGGTGTATTCGTTAATAGCCAATCTGGTAAATTAGGTCAGGCAGTAACAGTGCGTGTAAGAGGTAACTCTTCTATCTCTGCATCTAGCCAACCTTTATATGTATTAGATGGTATTCCAGTTACTTCTCAAGACCAATCTACTTATGGTGGTGACATGAACCCTTTGACCGATTTGAACCCGAATGATATCGAGTCAATCGAAGTTTTAAAAGATGCATCTGCAGGTGCGATCTACGGATCTCGAGCTGCGAATGGTGTGGTTTTAATTACAACCAAAAGAGGTAAGGCTGGTAGAACTCAAATTACTTTCAACTTGCAAACTGGTCAATCAGAAGCAACAAAGAGAGTTAGAATGTTGAACTCAACTGAGTACAACGAGTTAATAACAGAAGCTGCAAAATATACTGATGATGAAGATGGTTACACTTATGACGATCCAGATAGCTGGTCACAATACGCTAAAAGCATTATGAGCTATAATAGCTTTGGTGAGTGGGATAAAGATCCAAGTAAAACATACGATTGGCAGGACCAGGCTTTCCAAACTGGACACTACCGTCAAGCTGACTTACAAATTAGAGGTGGTAATGATAAAACGAAGTTTTTCTCTTCTTTCCAACATTTAGACCAAGGTGGTACAATTGTAGGTAATGAATTAAGCAGAACAACAGGTCGTTTGAATGTAGACCAACAAGCTAATAACTGGTTAGATTTAGGTGTTTCTTTAAGCTTATCTAGAACATTTAACCGTCGTTTACCAGGTGATAATGCGTTCTCTAACCCATTACAATCTGCGGCTTTATTACCAATGTCTCCATTCTTGGATCCATCAACTGGTTTACCAATTGGTACACCTCCAGGAGATGCAAACGTAGGTATCTATTTTAACCCAAGAATTCAAATTGACTACGCTAGATATGTACAAGATGTATACAGAACATTTGGTAACACTTACTTCAAAGTAAAATTATTACCAGGTTTGACTTTTCAATCTGAATTTGGTTTAGACTTCTTAAGCCAAAACGAAGAGCGTTACTGGCAAACTCAAACTGTTAGAAATACTAGTTCTCCTAATGGGGAAGGTACCAATACTGGTGCATTCATTACAAACTACAACACCAACAGTTATTTCAACTATAATAAAGTAGCTGGCAAGCATAATTTTGCTGCTACTCTGGGTATGCAATACCAACAATCTCAAGCAAAATACAACAGCACAACTGGTCTTGATTTCCCTTCAAATTCTTATCAAAAAATCGCAAGTGCTGCGACTAAGTCTGGTGGTAGTTCTTCTCAAACAGATTTTAGATTCTTATCTTATTTCTTAAGATCTAATTATACATTCAATGAAAAGTATATTGTTTCTGCAAGTGGTCGTATTGATGCCTCTTCTAGATTCGGTAAAAATTCAAGAACAGGTTTCTTCCCAGCGGTTTCTGCTGGATGGATCTTGTCTAACGAAGAATTCCTAATGGATAATAAAGTGATTAGCTTCTTAAAGGCAAGAGCTTCTTATGGTATCGTGGGTAACTCTGAAATTGGTAACTTCCCACAATTGGGCTTATTTACTGGTGATGCAGGTTATGCAGGTGCTGCAGGACAAAGACCTTCTCAATTAAGAAATGATAATTTACAGTGGGAAACAACTGCTCAATTAGATGCGGGTATTGATTTCGGATTATTCAATAATAGAATTTCTGGAGAAATCGATTACTATATAAAGACTACAACTGGTTTATTATTAAACGTAAATATCCCTGCTACAACTGGTTTCTCTAGCATGGTTAAAAATATTGGTGAGTTAGAAAATAGAGGTTATGAATTTGTATTGAACACGCAAAATACAGTTGGTGCATTTAAGTGGAATACAAGCTTTAACGTAGCATTGAATCAAGGTAAAGTAACCAATATCCAAGGTCAAGTGATTGAAGGTGGAGTTGGTGCCATGAACCGTGTTCAAGAAGGAAATGCAATTGGTGTATTCTTTACTGCAGAGTGGGCTGGTGTAGATCCTGCAAATGGTAATGCATTATGGTATAAGAATACAAAATTACCTGATGGAACGCTGGATCGTACAACTACAAGCGTATTCAGTCAAGCACAAAGAGTGGTAACTGGTGATCCAAATCCAGATTTGATTTTTGGTTTAACAAATAACTTCTCTTATAAAGGATTTGATGCAACGATCTTCTTTAATGGTGTTACTGGTAATCAAAATAATATCTACGGTATGGGTCGTTACTCTTCTGCAAATATGCGTTACGAGGACAACCAAACTTATGATCAAATGCAACGATGGCAGAAGCCTGGTGATATCACCAATGTTCCACAAGCTAGATTTTATGTTAACAATGGTGCTCAAATTAGTAGCCGTTATATTGTGGATGGTTCTTATATCCGTTTAAGAACTGCTTCACTTGGTTATACTTTTGATTCTAAGAAATTAAACAAGCTTAAACTTGAGAAAGTGAGAGTGTATGTATCTGGTCAAAACTTATTGACTTTCACAAAGTATCCTTATTGGGATCCAGAAGTTAACGCCGATGATTTTGATTCAAATATTGCAAAAGGTAGTGACTTCTACACACCGCCACAACCAAGAACAATCTTGTTTGGCGTAAACATTAATTTCTAATTCGTTAATAAAGCATTTTATGAAAATATATAACAAAACAATAAACAAATACTTAGCTGCTATTTTGTTTACAAGCGTGCTAGCTACGGCTTGCGAAAAGCGTTTGGATGTATTCCCTTACCAAAGTATTGCAGATGACAAAGCCTTGTTGACTGAAGGTGATGTAAATGTAACTTTAATTGGTGCCTATGATGGAGCACAAGCTGCAACAGTATACGGTGGTGATATCATGGTATTGAACGAGTTAATTGGCAATATCGAGAACATCAATTTTACTGGTACTTTCGCGGGCTTGTCTGATGCATACAGAGCACAGATGATTGCGAACAATGGTAATGCCACTGGTACTTGGGCTGCCACATATAGTACAATCAACCGTATCAACAACACATTGTCTGCTGTAAGTAAAGTAACTTCTTCTGCTGCTAGAAAAAATTCAGTAGAAGGACAGGCCTTATTTTTAAGAGGTTCTCTTTACTTTGAATTGGTAAAATTATATGCTAAGCCAGTAGGCGACGGCGACTTTAATACCAATCCAGGTGTGCCATTGGTTTTGACACCAACAGGTAATGTAACCGATGAAGACTATAAAGCTAGAGCATCTGTGAAAGCAGTATATGATCAAGTGATTGCTGATTTAGTGAAAGCAGAATCTTTATTACCTTCTACAAATGGCATTTATGCTACAAAGTGGTCTGCTGCTGCTCAATTGTCTAGAGTATACTTAGCATTGAAAAACTATACTGAAGCTGGTGCTGCTGCTAATCGTGTAATCACAGGTAGTGGAAAATCTTTAGCGTCTGATATTGGTAAAAACTGGTTTACATTCACCAATAATGGTGGAACAACACCTGGAGAATATCTATTCTCAATGAAAGTAACTGCACAAGATGGTAGTAATTCATTGAATACTTATTTTGGTAGAAATATCAGTGCTTTTCCTGGTTCTGCTGGTAGAAGCGATTGTAAAATCAGAGCAGCACATTTTGCGCAATATGAAACTGGAGATAAAAGAAAAGATTATTTTGTTTTATCTGGTGGTAACTACTATACCTTAAAACATTTAGATCGTTTTGGTGATGTGCCTGTGGTACGTTTATCTGAAATGTATTTAACAAGAGCTGAAGCAAACCAAAGAAACACAACTGCTGTTGGAGCGACTCCATTAAGTGATGTGAATGCAATTCGCACTAGAGCTGGTTTACCTGCTTTAACTGCAGTGACATTAGCAGATATCTTAAAAGAGAGAAGATTAGAATTGGCCTTCGAAGGACAATTCTTACCTGATGCTAAAAGATTACAAACTGCTGTTGGCGCATTGGCTTGGAATTCTCCAAAGTTAGTAATGCCTATCCCTCAAAGAGAGATGGACGTGAACAAGCAATTGGTTCAAAACCCAGGTTATTAATCTAACTAGGATGACATAAAAAAAAGACCCCGAATTTTCGGGGTCTTTTTTTTATAACTTAATTTCTTCCATCTGGTCGTCCAAGAATTTGTATTCTACCAAGTGACTCGTATTGGAAGCCTGAGACTGTAGTTTTAATTTATACTTCTTTTTCCAGCGCTTTATAATACTATTAAAGATCCCTTTTGTCAAATGT
>Ga0208231_1000534_pt1 | contig 10453 bp, 7 predicted proteins | sample LakMenEpi15Jun12_FD_150702 | JGI IMG/M metagenome (GOLD analysis project Ga0208231, IMG submission 150702) | Freshwater microbial communities from Lake Mendota, WI - 15JUN2012 deep hole epilimnion (SPAdes) | ecosystem: Environmental > Aquatic > Freshwater > Lentic | place: Lake Mendota, Madison...
GACACCGTGATCGAAGAAGACGGCAAAACCGAGAAGTAGATAAATGGCATCTGTTAATGAAGCACGGATGCCCCTTCTAGACCACTTACGCGAATTACGAAAACGAGTTCTTCGTTCCGCGATTGCAGTATTGGTTGCTTTCAGTGGAGGGTGGTATTTCTACGATTCAATCATCGTCACCCTAGCTAAGCCAGTATGCGACTTACGAGCCGCTCAAGAATCTGGGGCTGCTAGTTGCGGCGCGCTTTACATCAGCGGTGTTCTTGGTCCTCTGGATTTGCAGATCAAGGTTGCATTACTAACTGGAATAATCGTTTCAGCCCCTTTCTGGTTGTATCAGTTGTGGGCCTTCATTGCTCCGGCGCTTCATAGAAAAGAAAAACGAACCAGCGTGATGTTTGTTGCTGCAGCCACACCATTCTTCGCAATGGGCGCGACTCTCGGGTATTTCATTTTGCCTGTTGCAATCAAAGCTCTTTTTGGTTTCACTCCAGATTCGATTAGCAACCTAGTTAGGTTTGATGATTATTTGGATTTCGTTCTTCGACTCATTCTTTTTGTAGGTCTTGCTTTTGAATTACCAATCTTCCTGCTGACATTTAATCTCATTGGATTCTTGCGCGGTAAAACTATTTTGAGGCCGTGGAGAATTTGGATCTTTACTATTTTCTTTTTCGTTGCCGCACTGTCACCAACCGCCGATCCTTTAAGCATGGTCCTCTTATCCGGACCTTTGATTCTCTTCTACTTTATGGCTGGATTAATTGCAGTCCTGGTCGATCGTCGTCGAGATAAGAAAGCAGATTCAGTAGAAACTGGCAGCTCCGCGATTGAACCAGCGACATCTATTAAGGAATAGCCGATAGGGTCTTCCTATGTGGGCCTTGGTGATCAACCCTGTAGCAGGTCAAGGTAGGGGGACCACGGTTGGAACATATGTGGCTGGTTGGCTGACGCAAAGAAAAATCCCGTACACAATAATTACCGGCAACTCATCGGTCGCACTTGGTGATCACCTTTCACAATTTATTGAAAAATTTCCTGATACACCTGGAGTGATTGCAGTTGGGGGAGATGGACTTCTGCACAACGTTCTACAACGGCTAGTTTCAGCGCAGATTCCGCTAGCAATAATTCCCGCTGGAACTGGTAATGATTTTGTCCGAACTTTAGGGTGGAAACTAGATTCCTTCGATCTGCAACTTGAAGCAATCACGACTCAAGAACCGACGGCTGTCGATCTGGGACTAGTGGATGGTGAATGGTTTGGTGCCATTTTGTCTACTGGGTTTGATGCTGTGGTTAACGAAAAAGCCAACACAATGGCTTGGCCTAAAGGACCAATGAAATACAACGCGGCTATTGCAATCGAGCTTCCACGATTCAAACCACGACATTACGAGATAACTCTTGATGATCGAACTATTTCGACCGAAGCCATGCTGATTGCGGTGTCTAACGGCCGCTCATATGGTGGCGGGATGTTGGTATGTCCAAATGCGAACATCGTCGATGGGCTTTTTGATGTGATGGTTTTGCATCCGGTATCGACAATAGAGTTTATAAAAGTTTTTCCACGTGTTTTTGCTGGGTCACACATTTCTCATCCAGCCGTTGAAATAGTAAGAAGTCGAAATGTGACAATCGAAGCTAAGGCGGTCGCCTACGCCGACGGTGAAAGAATTGGACAGTTACCAATAACCGCTGAGTGTATTCCAGGCGCACTAAGGACGTGGGTCGCATGACGACGCCAGCGGAACGTTATGCAGCAGCTAAGTTGCGGGGCCAGCATCCAGTAACCACTGAATTTTTACTCACCTTTGATTTTGAATTCGATCCTTTTCAAGTTGCAGCTTGCCACGCCGTTGAAGATGGAAAAGGTGTATTGGTGGCCGCACCGACCGGAGCAGGTAAAACAGTAGTCGGTGAATTCGCGGCATTCTTCGCCCTGCAGGCTGGAAAGAAATGTTTTTACACCACTCCAATTAAGGCGTTGTCCAATCAAAAGTATTCAGAATTTGTAGCTAAGTTCGGTGAAGATCGTGTTGGACTCTTAACAGGTGACACCAGCATAAATGGTGAAGCAGAGATTTTGGTTATGACGACTGAGGTGCTTCGTAACATGCTGTATGCAGGTTCAAACACTTTGACCAACTTGGGATGCGTCGTCATGGATGAAGTTCACTATCTGGCGGACAAATTTCGCGGAGCGGTCTGGGAAGAAGTTTTGATTCACCTTATGGAAAGCGTGCAAGTGATTTCCTTGTCAGCCACTGTATCTAATGCTGAAGAGTTTGGAGAATGGCTGGGCGAGGTCCGCGGTGAAACCGAAGTCATCGTCAGTGAGATCCGCCCGATTCCATTGTTCCAGCATGTCCTTATTGGTAATCGCTTGATGGATCTTTTTGATCAACCAGGAAAGATTAATCCCGAAATCCTTCAACGTGAGCGTGAAGCGATCAGGCGAGCATCATTAGGTCGCAACAGGCGGGGCAGGTTTGCAGAGCCTTCCGACCGAATGAGCCGGGCTGAAATCATTGAGAAGTTGCAACGCGAAAACTTGTTGCCGGCCATTACCTTTATCTTCTCTCGCGTTGGGTGTGATGCTGCGGTAAAACAATGTCTGCACGCCGGTCTTCGCTTAACCTCACCGGAAGAGCGCACTGAGATTCGCCAAACCGCACTTAGGTACACCCAAAATATTGCCGAAGAAGATTTAGAAGTTCTCGGTTTTCAGGAATGGCTAACCGCTCTAGAGCGAGGCATCGCCGCCCACCATGCTGGCTTGTTGCCCAGTTTCAAAGGCGCGGTAGAAGACTTATTCCAACGCGGTTTGGTTAAGGCGGTGTTTGCAACTGAAACCCTTGCACTAGGAATAAACATGCCGGCTAGAACGGTCGTTTTGGAAAAGCTGATCAAGTTCAATGGTGAAGCCCATGTTCCGATCACTCCAGGGGAGTACACGCAGTTAACTGGTCGTGCTGGTCGCCGAGGAATCGATATCGAAGGTAATGCAGTCATTCAGTGGTCGCCCACAGTTGATTCAGCGTCTGCAGCGGGCCTTGCATCAACTCGTACGTATCCTTTGCGCTCATCTTTTTCTCCTACCTACAACATGGCAATCAATTTAATTGCACGATTTGGCCGAGAAACCGCACGAAGATCACTTGAATCATCCTTTGCGCAATTCCAGGCAGATCGCGCCGTAGTAGGACTGACGCGACAGATTCGAAAGAATGAGACATTGATCCAGGAGTTAATGAAGGATGCGCAATGTCATCTTGGTGATTTTTCCGAATATGCACGTTTAAGACGCTCTATCAAAGAAGTAGAAGTTTTATTGAGTCGTCGAGATCAGCGAAAGACATTTGATAATAGACAACGTGGTCACATGGAAGGCGAGCTCGCAGATTTACGAAAGAGTTTAAAGTCGCACCCAAGTCACGGATGCGCCGAACGCGAAGACCATGCACGTTTAGCAGAGCGTGCTGGTCGGTTAACGCGCGAGAATGATGGCTTAACTGCGCGTGTGGAAAATCGCACACATGTAATCGCTAAAACCTTCGACCAAATTTGTCAGGTGCTTGATCATTTGCAATACATTGACGGAGAAAAGCCAACAGTTCAGGGCAAGATCTTGACCAAGATTTACGCCGAATCCGATCTATTGCTCACCGAATCAATCAGACGTGGACTTCTGGAAGACTTAAACGCTACCGAGTTGTTATCGGTTGTTTCCTGCATGATCTTTGAATCACGTTCACAGGAAAACCTAGCCCCCAAACTTCCTAGTCAAAAGGTCACATCCACCCTGACTGAAATCATTTCTTTGTGGGCTGCGTTAGAACAGATTGAAAATGATTTCGGCGTTAAAACTCAACGAGAACCTGATGCCGGCTTCTGCTTTATCTCCTATAAATGGGCAAGTGGTAATTCGCTCAACAGTGTCTTAAAGGGAAGCGATATGTCAGTGGGTGACTTTGTTCGCTCCACCAAGCAATTAGTAGATTTATTAAACCAAATTGGTGGAGCTAGTGAAAAACTTCGCCCGGTCTGTAAGGATGCAGTCAAGCGAATCGATCGCGGAGTAGTTGCTTATCTAATGGGGGATATATGACATTAATGCTCCTTGATAGCGCATCACTTTGGTATCGCGCTTACTACGGAATGCCTGACACGTTGTTGGCACCAGATGGCACTTCAGTTAATGCAATCCGTGGTTATGTAGATATGACCGCCCGTTTAATGAATGTGTATAAACCTGATCGTTTAGTTGCATGTCTAGATGGCGATTGGCGTCCAAGTTGGAGAGTAGATATTTTTCCTGAATACAAAGCTAATCGTTTAGAAGAAGAGGGTGGAGAAGAAGAGGAGGAGCCAGAAACTCTCACTCCACAGATTCCAATTCTTTTGGATTTACTTGATTTGTTTGGTATCCCAGTTGTTGGTGTTGACGATTACGAAGCTGATGATGTTATGGCAACCTATGCCGAAATCGAAAGAGGCCCGATCCGAATAGTTACTGGAGATCGAGATTTGTTCCAGATGGTCGATGATGCTCGGGATATCAAGGTTGTTTATCTTGCTAAAGGAATTTCCCAACATGATTTAGTGGATACTAAATACGTTGCTGACAAGTACCAAATTCCCGGCGATAGGTACGATCTCTTTGCGATGTTTCGCGGAGATCCATCGGATGGATTACCTGGGGTCAAAGGGATTGGCGAAAAAGGTGCAGCTGTCATTGCCAACAATTTTGCAACCGCCGAGGACGCACTTGCTGGTGCTATGCAAGCACACGAATCATTGCCGCCAGCGTTAGCCAAAAAAATCATTGCCGGCGCCGATTACCTTAAGATTGCACCTAAATTGGTTCGCGTTGCCCGCGATGCACCGTTACCAAAAGTTGATCTAACTTTACCGAAGGCACCAAAAGATCTTTCAGAAATTTATCAATTCAAGGAGCGCTATGCCTTGGGGGCAAGTGTTGATCGTTTGATCAGTGCATTGGGTTGGTAGCACTTCTTCTTTCGGTCCTATCCGGCGCCCTGCTTTCAGCTGCTTTCGAACCGGTGGGGAAGTGGTGGGTAGCACCTATTGCCATAGCTGTTCATATGTTTGCATTGTCGCTAACTAGGCGAAAAGTACTGTCCACTTTCATCTTTGCATCAGTGATGAATTTGATTGTTTTGCATTGGAGTAGCACTTTTGTTGGTTCAGTACCGTGGTTAATTTTAGCGCTTGGACTTTCTGTTTTTTATCTACCACTTGCACTGGTTTCGCGTTGGGGGATGGCCGCCTACCCGCTGATCTATGTAATGCTCGAAGAGATTAGAAATAGATTTCCTTTTGGGGGATTTGGTTGGGCACGTATCGCTTACACACAAGCTGACGCACCGTATTCGAAAATCGCAGCTATTGGTGGAGCTTCTGCGTTATCAGCACTGGCTTTGGTTTCGAGCTTGATTCTGTTTATTGCACTAAAGCGACGATTTGCAGTAATTACTCTGATTCCCTTCCTGCTTGTTTTTATTCCGGTTAATCTGACATCCGCAGCAACCACCAAAGTATTAATGATCCAAGGAAATGTTCCGCAAATGGGATTGGATTTTAATTCGCGGGCTAAGGAAGTCTTTAACAATCATTTCGAAAGAACGCAGGCTGAACTCGCCAAAGATTCAAATGTCGATTTTGTTTTATGGCCAGAGAATTCAGTCGATGTGGATCCATTTACCAATGTGGATGTAAAGAAAGCTCTGGATTCGGTAGATAAGCCTTTGATCATTGGAGCGATCATGGGCAAAGGAAATAGGTTTCTCAATACCTCAATTTTGTGGGGCGGAGATCTCCCGCCCATCTATATAAAGCAACACCTGACGCCCTTTGGTGAATACATTCCGTTGCGCTCTTTGGCCTCTAAAATTTCGCCGTACACCGACCGGGTTACCGATTTTGAACCCGGGCAAGAACAAGTTCTATTCACCATAAAGTCTGCAGTAATCGCACCCATTATTTGCTTCGAACTAGTTGATGATCAGTTACTCCATGAAGCTGCCGTCTCAGCCAATATTTTGGCGGTTCAAACCAATAGTGCAACCTTTGGAATGTCAGCTGAAAGTGCACAGCAATTGTCGATAACTCGGGTACGAGCTATAGAACATGGCAGAAATATCGTTTCAGTATCTACAACGGGTTATTCCGCGGTAATCAATTCAGATGGAAAAGTTCTTCAGAAAAGTTCTATGGGAACGGCTGAAACGCTTCGCGCCGAAGTTGAACTATTAGAAGGTAAAACGCCTAGGGATGCAGCCGGTGACTGGGCCTTGGTAGGCGTGCTATTCGTGCTGCTCATGGTTGCCCGCCGAGCGTATGTATAACGCCGATAAGTTACATTATGTAAAGTAAGAAAGGAAAAGGGACGGCTTCTTTCCGCCAACCTCTCCTATCGCCAACTACCCTTAGCGATAGTCATCCATCGGCGTGCAGGCGCAGACCAGATTACGGTCTCCGTGAGCACCATCGATACGCGATACCGGCGGCCAATACTTCATCCTGGAACCAATTGATTCGCCAGCTACAAAACCCTCCAAAGCGACCGGATAACCGCCCTTTTCGCGGCTATAGCCCCTATCCCAGTCACTGTTTACAACAGACAAAGCTGTGTGCGGCGCGTGTCGAAGCGCTGAATCTTCAATGCTGATCTTTCCATCTAGCACCTCTTGGATTTCGGCACGGATCGAAATCATGGCATCAATAAACCGATGAATCTCCCGAATGTCTTCTGATTCAGTCGGTTCAATCATCAAAGTTCCAGCTACCGGGAAAGACATAGTTGGTGCGTGGAAACCATAATCCATCAACCGCTTTGCGATGTCATCAACTGAGACTCCGCAATCTCTGGTCAATCCACGAATATCCAAAATGCATTCATGTGCAATTCGACCGTTCGCACCGGTGTAAAGAATCGGATATGAATCAGCAAGACGCGCAGCCATGTAATTGGCAGACAAAATCGCTACCTGCGTTGCATGGGTAAGGCCTTCTCCCCCTAGCAAACGGATGTAGGCCCATGAAATCGGCAAAATGCTTGCTGATCCAAATGGTGCACCCGAAATTGGTCCAGGACCAGTTACGGGACCAGCAGTTGAATCCATCGGGTGGTTAGGTAAAAAGGGAGAAAGATGTGCACGAACAATTACTGGACCAACACCTGGGCCACCTCCACCATGTGGAATCGCAAAAGTCTTGTGCAGATTTAAGTGCGAAACATCCGCGCCGAATTTTCCAGGTTGAGCAACACCAACCAAGGCGTTTAAGTTAGCGCCGTCAACATATACCTGACCGCCAGCATCATGAATTAATTCGCAGATTTCGGAAACCGCAGTTTCAAAAACACCATGTGTAGACGGATAAGTAATCATCAACGCAGCTAGTGCGTCGCCGTGTTCTGCAATTTTTGCCTTGATATCGGCTACCGAAACGTTTCCCCTTTCATCACAATCGATAACCACAACCTTCATACCCGCCATTACTGCTGATGCCGCATTTGTGCCGTGGGCACTAGATGGGATTAGGCAGATTGTGCGTGCTTGGTCGCCGCGTGAATCATGGTAATTTCGAATCGCAAGCAATCCAGCAAACTCGCCTTGGCTTCCGGCATTTGGTTGCAATGACACTGCGTCGTAACCAGTAATAGCAACCAACCAGTCAGATAGCTGAGCAATCAATTTGCGAGTACCGATGCTTTGATCAGCAGGTGCAAATGGATGAAGTGATGAGAACTCTGGCCAAGTGACCGCTTCCATCTCTGTCACAGAGTTCAGCTTCATTGTGCAGGAACCCAAAGGAATCATCGTTCTATCCAGCGCCAGATCCTTATCCGCCAAGTTACGCAGATAGCGCATCATTCCGGTCTCACTGTGATTTGTGTTGAAAACCGGGTGTGTTAGGTACTTGCTTGTTCGCAAAAATTTGGAAGGGATCTCCTCCCCTGCTGCATCTTTCAAACCAAATATCTCAAGAACCTGAAGAAATAATTCTTCAGTTGTTTGCTCATCAAAGGAAACTCGAACCTCTGTATCGCTGATTCTTGCAAAGTTAATGCCTTTGGCTGTTGCTTTGTCGTGGATGGCTTTTGCATCCTTTACGACGATATGGACCGTATCAAATATGACATCTTCTCGGTTGCCACTTGCCGCGTGCAGACGAGCAGCAAAGCCATGTACTCGTTCTGCAATTTCACGAAGACCAGTTGGTCCATGCCACATCGCATAGAAAGCGCTCATGTTTGCAAGCAACACCTGAGCTGTACAAATGTTTGATGTTGCCTTGTCTCGACGAATATGTTGTTCGCGGGTTTGTAGTGCTAAACGAAATGCCGGCTTGCCGGTTGCATCAATGCTTTGACCAACAAGACGGCCCGGCATAGAACGCTCTAAACCACTTCGCACCGCCAAGAAACCTGCGTGCGGTCCGCCAAATCCCATGGGAACACCAAAGCGTTGGGCGGTACCAACTGCGATGTCGGCACCCCACTCTCCTGGTGCCTTCAACATTGTTAATGCTAGAAGATCAGTTGCAGCGATCACAAAAGCATTTCGTGAATGCGCGTATTCGGCAAATGTTGTGTAATCAATAACAGTGCCTGTTGTGTCTGGGTACTGCAATAGGGCACCGAAAAATTCGCCATCATAACCATCGCGAACAACGTGCCCGGAATCAACTTCTACAACTGTGATTCCAAGTGGCTTTGCACGCGTGATTACAACTGCTTTAGTTTGTGGATGCACATGTTCTTCAATTAAGAAAACTGCGTCATCGCTTAACTTTGAAGCACGTCTTGCCAAGGTCATTGCTTCAGCTGCCGCCGTGCTTTCATCTAGCATCGACGCATTAGAAATATCTAAGCCCGTTAGTTCACACACCATGGTTTGAAAGGCAAAGAGCGCTTCTAAGCGACCTTGAGAAATTTCTGGTTGATACGGCGTATATGCGGTGTACCACGATGGATTTTCCAAAACATTTCGCTTGATTACCGGTGGAACGATAGTTCCGTAATATCCAGTTCCTATCAGGGAACGGAAAACTTTATTTTCTGAAGCAATCTCACGAAGTTCTGAGATAACTTGCACTTCACTCTTACCAAGATCCAAAGCTTTTTCTATGACTCCGTTAACTGCTATGTTCGATGGGACTACATCTTTGATAAATGAGGCTAGATCTGAATAACCAAGATGTTTAAGCATGGCGGTTTCATCAATTGAAGTTGGACCAATATGTCGATCCTCAAAAGAACGGCTCACTACGATCCCTCATCCCATACATGGCCTCTCGCCAAAGTGTGCGAGGGCAGGGTTGAAGAATAAGGTGAATTAAGCGCCTTTGCTCTTTCTACGCATCGAAAGCTCATCGTTATTTTCAACACCTGTTGGCTGACCATTTACTTCACCCTGAAGGACAGATAGCGATCCCTCGACCTCGTGCCAGACCTTGCCGACGGCGATACCAAAGACACCTTGGCCACCTTGCAACAAATCGATAATCTCATCCGGGCTTGCACACTCATAGATCGATGCGCCATCGCTCATCAATGTGATGCGCTCAAGTTCTGTGACTCCCCTATTTCGAAGATGCTCAACAGCTGTGCGAATATTCTGCAGCGAAACTCCAGCATCCAATAAACGCTTAACAATCTTTAACACCAAAATATCGCGGAAGCCGTATAAGCGTTGGGTTCCTGAACCACTTGCAGTTCTAATGCTTGGTTCAACTAATCCTGTGCGTGCCCAATAATCCAACTGACGGTAGCTAATTCCAGCAGCAGAGCAGGCAGTAGCGCCTCTGTAGCCGATTTCCATCTCTTCTGGGGACACGGGGAATGCTCGATTCTCTTGGGGAGTGAGATAAATGTACGGCTAGTTGTGGGGGGAAACAACGACCGACACGAAGCAAACCTCTACTAGAGGTTGAGGGTTTCCCGCGCTATCCGGCAAAGTCTTCGGGGTTAATCTGATCCAAGAATTCGCGGAATTTCTCGACCTCCTGATTTTCGCCTTCCCCCTGAGGGATCTCAATGCCAACTTCATTCAACAGTTCTTCTGTGGCCAAGATATTGCTGTGGGTTCTAACCGCCAAGGCGATCGCATCAGATGGTCTGGCCGAGATACTTAAAGGCTCCCCCTTTGAGTCCCTTAGATTCAGGGTCGCGTAGAAAGTTCCATCCTTGATTTCCGTGACATGTACGGCAATCAGCGTCGCATCAAAGAGCTCAACTAAGTTCTTCATTAAATCGTGGGTCAAGGGCCGCGGAGGTTCTACTCCTTGTTGGGCAAAAGCAATGGCGGTGGCTTCTACCGCTCCAACCCAAATCGGCAAGAAACGCGAGCCATCAACTTCCTTGAGCAGGACGATTGGCTGATTGGAAGGCATCTCGACGCGAACGCCAATGACCTCC
>Ga0208231_1000535_pt1 | contig 10450 bp, 8 predicted proteins | sample LakMenEpi15Jun12_FD_150702 | JGI IMG/M metagenome (GOLD analysis project Ga0208231, IMG submission 150702) | Freshwater microbial communities from Lake Mendota, WI - 15JUN2012 deep hole epilimnion (SPAdes) | ecosystem: Environmental > Aquatic > Freshwater > Lentic | place: Lake Mendota, Madison...
GGGGATGGTGAGCTGGGTGTATAAGAACACTTTCCACCAAGAGCCTGGGCGGGGGGTGTAGCCCAATCGCATCGTAGCGTAAACAGAACCCAGGATGATGATACCGTGGGAGATGCTGTATTCGATGTGGTTGTAAAGCGATGAGCCGTTGGTGATTTCAGGCGTTAGAAAAGCGTGGATCGCCCCAGCGCCCCAATAAACCAAGAATTCGTAACTGATCTGAGACCCGCGGATGAGGAGGTAGGCAGCGATGAAGGCCGACATTCCGCAGAGGTGAAGGGGCAAACTGTTTTCGATGTACCAGGTGTGGTCGAGGTACATTTTGATATTGCTGGCCGCGAAATTGATCAAGGAAAGCGCGCCGATACACCAACCCAGCATTTTTCTGGTTTTCTCAGTTTGGTTTTTTGAAACAATCAGGACCAGAAGGAATAGGCCCCAGAAAATGCCATTCATATACATCCAATCGGGTGAACCTAAGGGAACGGTATGGTGATAGTGGTTGAGGTCGAGTGGTTTTGCAGCTATGCCTGCCGAATCGGCAATTGAAAGGGTATCCATAGAAGCGTGCAAGATAAAAGTTATTGATTGAAAACCAAGCACCCAAGTAATATTGTAAAATTTACAATATTTATTCACGATTTCCTTTAGATGGTTGGATTTGCCGCGAAAATGTTGTTTTTTGCCGTTCAACTAATCCACATTTTGATGAAGCAGAACAATACCACACGCGCATTTGCCACTTTGGTGAGTGTATTCTTTTTCTGGGGCTTTGTAGCGGCCAGTAACGACATCCTGATTCCAGTATTTAAAGACAAATTGCATTTGGAGCAATGGCAGAGTCAGATGATTTCATTTGCGTTTTACGTGGCCTACACGTTGGGTGCCTTGGGCTATATGTTGGTGAGCTTTGTGCTGAAGCGCGATTTGTTGGGTAGCCTGGGTTACGGCAAGGGCATTTCTTTGGGTTTGATCATCAGCGCCATTGGAAGTTTGTTGTTTATCCCAGCGGCGGATTCGGCTTCCTTTCCGATGTTGTTGGGCGGATTGATCATCGTGGGATTGGGTTTCTCATTGCAACAGACCGCTGCCAATCCTTTGGCCATTGCGTTGGGTTCACGCGAAACTGGCTCTCAACGATTGAGTATGGCTGGAGGCGTGAATAATTTTGGTACAACAATCGGACCTTTGCTTGTTACCGCAGCCATTTACGGGGCGATGGGTTCAGGCTCTGGTGCAGAATTAGATGTAAGTGCCGTGAAAGTGCCATACCTTGTTTTGGGTGGTTTGTTCGTATTGTTTGCAGCGATTTTTTATCGATTAGACGTACAAGTGGATGCCGATGAAACGGTACATGCTTCCGACGATGATGGAAAATCGGTCCTTTCCTACAAGCAAGTATGGATGGGTATGATTGCGATCTTTTTGTATGTAGGTGTTGAAGTGAGTACCGCAGGCAACTTGAGTGAATATTTGAAGTCGAATTTGATGGTTAGTACGCAGGATGCGGCACCGTATATCAGTTTGTTTTGGGCGAGTTTGATGATTGGTCGATGGGCGAGCTCTGCAGGGTCGTTCAATGTGGCTGTGGGTACCAAGAAGGCCCTTCGTTTTGTATTGCCCTTGGTTGCTTTTGGTGTGTATTTGTTGGTGAATTCGGTGCGATACAAAGAAGGTGGGTTGTCTCTGGATTTCGGGGCAGTGGAGAAGTTCTATGGCTATGTAGCGATGGTGGGTGTGTTGATTGGTGTGGATTATATGAGTAAGGGGAATCCTGCCCGACAGCTACTGATCTACAGTGTATGCGGAATGGTGGCACTGATGGTGGGTATTTTCAATGGCGGTTCATTGGCGGCGATAGCGTTTGTGAGTGTGGGATTGTTTTGTTCAACCTTGTGGCCTTGTATTTTCACCTTGGCCATTGCGGGTTTGGGTAATAAAATGTCGAAAGCATCGAACTATTTGATCATGATGATCATGGGCGGCGGGGTTGTGAGCGTATTGCAGGGGAAGCTGGCTTCGGAATCGCTCCTGGGAATTTTGAACAGTTATTGGGTGGGTGTAGCGTGTTTTGCTTATTTGGCATATTATGCAGTGAGCATGACGGCACACTTCAAAAAAGAGGGTATAGAGGTAGGGCAAGCGTCAGGCGGACATTAATTTTCAATTTCCATTTGGGAAGTTCAGAAGATTTCTTATTTTTGCAGCCCGTTTGACAGGAAACTCTTCGGAAAATCCGGTCTTACATGTTGGTATCGTAGCTCAGTTGGTAGAGCAAAGGACTGAAAATCCTTGTGTCGACGGTTCGATTCCGCCCGATACCACAAAAAGCAGAAGCCCCCTCGTTTTCAACGAGGGGGCTTCTGCTTTTTGTGGTATTTCATCAACTAATTATGCCAAAAACAAGGTGGTTTTGGTGAAAATTTGTCACAGTTTTAAATCACTTTCCGCCTTCAGGGATTCCCAGCAACGGGGTTTTGCCATCGGTAATGATGACTTTGGTGTTACTGCTTTGCGATAGTGACTTAAATGCCTCGATTTGGTTGTTCTTTAGGATGTCGTTTGTGAGCGATTTGGTCAACATCTCGTTGCCTTTGGCCCGGGCTTCGGCTTCAATCTTGATGGCATTGGCTTGTCCCTCCGCCCTGATTTTTGCTACCTCCGCTTGTCCCTGTGCCCCAATTATGGCCGCTTGTTTATCACCTTCTGCTTGAATGGCTTTGCGTTCCGCTTCAAGTTTTTCCTTTTGTTTTGTGAATTCCATTCGCTGGGCTTCTTGTTCCGCACGCAATTTTTCTTCGATGGCAGCGGATAGACCTTGTGGAAGGGAGATTGATTTTAGCAGTACGTTTTCAACGATGAATCCCTTGGCACCGAGGATTTCCATCATGGTATCGCGGATGTTTCTTTCAATCAATGCGCGTTCACCACTGTGCATGTCTTTGGCATAGAATTTTGAGGTGACGTCGGCCGCTGCGGATCGGAATACTGGGAGAATCACTACATCTTCATAGTCCATTCCGATGTTCCGAATGACGTCGGGTGCTGATTGCTTTTCGATGCGGTAAAGTATGGAGATTTCGGATTGAATGGTTAATCCTTCCCTACTTGGAAGTGGGAGTTTCACCTCTAGATTCACGGTTCTAATGGGCACCATGAGAATGCGCGATAAAAATGGGTTGTAAAGGCGGATGCCTGGTTCGTAGGATTCGTTGCTAAGTTTACCCAATTTCCGCTTGACGCCAGTTTGCCCGGGTTTGATGATGGTACAAGCCTGTAGCATTAGGGCGGTGACGAAACAGAAAGAACTGATTTTGAGGAGTTTGTTTGACATAAGAGCAAATTACTTGATTTATTCTAAGCAATGTTCGATTATGGAAGTTAACCAATCACACTTCGTTGAACATGATTTTTTTTGGGACCATTGTAACGAAGCGCTGCTGGAATCAATCAAAAAAGAAGAAGAAATACAATGCGGCGTGGGTTGGCTTTAGGCTTTCGAAATACCCGATGGTACTTCTTGAACTGTTCATCGCCCTGCCATCTTCCACATAACCAATCGTTGAGCGAGAACTATTCATGACCCTACCATCCTCGATGTAACCAATGGTTGAGCGAGAACTGTTCATGACCCGCCCGTTCTCAATGTAACCAATGGTTGAACGGGAACTGTTCATGATCCTTCCGTCCTCAATGTAGCCAATGGTGCTTCGTGAGCTGTTCATTACCCGTCCTGATTCTATGTATCCAACAGTTGAACGAGAACTGTTCATCAAGCGTTGGGCCTGAGTGGTTACCCCGATGAAGAGGAGCACAGTAAACAACAAAATTCTTTTCATGATTTTTTGATCAAATATATACGGTTCTGTATTGAAATCGGTGGGTAGATGGAGATTTTTTGGAAATTAGGTCTTTGCGATTTTCCGTAAAATACGGTTTTGGATTTTGCGATTTTCCGTAAAGGGTTTAAGGGGGTATTTGGTATAATTGACCTGTTTATGTTAAACTATATAGCCCTCCTCATCCCACTATTCCTTGGTTTGATTGCACTTGAGTGGTGGTACAGTATCAAGCAAAACGACCGTCGTTATCATGCACCAAACACCGTTTTGAATATGGCTGTAGGTGCCATCGATCAATTTGGCGCACTATTGTATTTGCTCTTGTTTTACATGGCGTTGGTGTTTTCCCAAAAACATTTCCAATGGCTCATATTGCCTAACGATTGGCGACAGTGGTTGCTCGCTTTTCTCTCCGTTGATTTTGTCTCTTATTGGTATCACAGGTTCTCCCATCGCATCAATTTATTGTGGGCAGGACATATTACGCATCACTCTTCCAGTTATTTTAATTTATCCAATGGATTTCGTACATCGCCATTTCAGGGCCTCTTTCGCATTCCATTTTGGATGATTTTACCCGTTTTCGGATTTGATCCGCTTGTTTTGGTCGTAACTTTCAAGGTGATTGGCCTCCATGATTTTTTTGTACATACATCGTACATTCCAAAGTTAGGCTGGCTAGAATGGGTCATTGTTACCCCCTCGCATCACCGTGTTCATCATGGGAAGAACGAAATGTATATCGATAAGAATTATGGATCTGCACTCATAATTTGGGATCGGATGTTCGGAACCTATCAAGAAGAAACCGTGGCCGTTGAGTATGGTATTACCGCAAAATACGAGGATGACAGTCCTTTACATGCCATTGTGTTTCATTTTAAACAGATCATTGAACAAGTGCGCAAAACAAGGGGTTGGCTCAATAAATTAAAAGTGCTTTTGATGCCGCCGGGATGGGGAGTTGTCTATTTGGATGTTGCACACGTGGATATAAACGGAGAGAAATCCACGGAAAAAGGAGTGGTATACTATGCCATTTGGTTGCTAATTACGGGTGTTTTAGGATTTGTTGGGATTCTATTTTCTTATGCTATCTTACCACCATTTACTGTATCTTATTGCTTCTTGCTCGCAGTAGGAAATATTGTTCAGTCTGCCATTTTATTGAATCAGTCTGAAACAGCAAATTTTGGATTTTGGGAGTCGTTTCGATTGATGGGTTTTGGTCTTTTCGGATACTTTTTATTGGAAACACTAATCCCTCTTGGCTACCTTGTTATGGGGTGGATTTTTATAAGCGGTATCGGATTCTCCTTACTGAAGTCGCGATATTTTGGTAAAAAGTCTCAAAATAATTGATTGTTTCTCCTATTATTCGGGCAAAGAATTACGGATTATCGCAAAAAATCGTATGTCATTCTACGGAATATCGCAAATGCCAATCGGTGGATTTGGATAGTTTTGTTAAAATGAAATATTTGGTTTTCTTCCTTCTTGTCCTTGGCGGGTGTCAAATCACCCCGAGGTACCATAACCGGGGATTTCAGGTGTCGCTTAGGAATAATTATTCCGTGAATCCGTCATCAAAGGAGAGTGTTACACAGGGCAAACTTTATTTAGGTTCTCGCAAAATTCAATCAAGCATGTCTGTGGTTACAGATCGTTGTGCAGATACAGCTTGGGGAGGGATTCGTGCTTCTCACGTTATGCCGACGATTCAGTTGGAAACCAAAGTGTTAGCTCAGAGGAATAAAGGCGATCGCCCCGTGCGTCACTCGGATTTGCGGATTGGTAAACAACTTTTAGCGACAGCGCATTTGCATCGTGTGCATTACAGTCTGCCTCCCAAAAAACACAGTGTTTTTAAGCCAACAGACCGCGAGGACTGGTTGGAATTGGGCTCAATCCTTTGTTACGCAGTGGGGTTGTTGTTGGTATTGCTTTCTTGGGCGATGGCAAGTGAAATTGTTTTTACCATTGGTGCATTTTTACTGGCCGGTGGCTTGGCGTTTTGTCTGGTGCTCGGATTCAATCAGATAACCCACACGTTCTCGGGTTATATGAGTGTTTTGACGATCCTTGGTGCGATTTATTTGTTGGTGCGATTTGGATTTTTGGATGAGTTGCTGAGTGTTTTGAAAATCTAGTTACAGAGATTCCAAGTCACCCTTTTCCAAAGTGCTGATGTCGGTCTCGGTGGGATCCGATAAAGCAGCCACCCGATTGCTCTGTTGCTCGAGGAGCTTCTCAAACAAATTTCGCGCGTATCGGGCATTGCCAAATTTGCGGTCGGCACCAGTCAATTGGGCTTCAAAATGGGCTTCCAATGCTTCGGCCATGCCATCGCCCAAACGGTATTCATTCTTGGCGCAAATCTTCGAGAAAATCTCTACCAAGTCCTTCGCACTGTAATTGGGGAACTCAATGTATCTGGAGAATCGACTGCTCAAACCCGGGTTGGAATCAATGAATTGGTGCATCTCTTCGGCATAGCCGGCCACAATCACCACAAAGCGATCCCGGTCGTCTTCCATGCGCTTCAACAATACGTTCACCGCCTCGTCGCCGTAGCTGTCTTCTGCGTCTTGCGGCGCCAAACTATAGGCTTCGTCGATGAACAACACCCCATCCATGGCTTGGTTGATGATGCCTTCGGTTTTCATGGCGGTCTGACCCAAATACCCGGCCACCAATTCGGTGCGATCCACTTCCACCAAATGGCCTTTTTTCAAAATTCCCAATTCCTTGAGGATGCCAGCATACAAACGGGCCACCGTGGTCTTTCCCGTTCCAGGCGCTCCTGTGAAAACGCTGTGTAACGAAACCTGTACCGCCTGCATGCCTTTGTCTTTTCGCATCTGCTGCACCTTGATCAGGTTGCTCAAACTCTTGATTTGCTCTTTTACCTCAGTGATGCCCACCAACGCTTCCAACTCTTCAAATGGATTGCTGTCTGCGGTGTCTTTGGTTGATTTGCTGGGGGTTTTTACCGGCGATTCGGCGGGTTTTGGCTGTTTTACGGGGTCAGCAGCCGGCGCGGGCTTGTCGGAAGTGGGTTTATCTTCAAACTCGTCGGCAATCACCACCAAACGATCGGCCTCGGTGGTGCCTTGGATGGGGATGTTCGACAAGAAACTGTATAAGAAGTCATAGTCTTCCTTGGTTGCAATGTTGGAAATTCGGTAGGGCTGTCGCTCCCCTTTTACTTTGAACGAAATGTATCGCACATCGTTGATGGCGTCCAATCCTGGCGATAAATCTTTGATTTCATCTGGCTGAATCATGAGCCCATTGTAATAGGTCTTGAAAATGATGAATCCGCCAAAAATATACGCTCTGCATCGGTCCATATTGGGGCCACTGGCCTTCACTTTTCCGTACTCGCAATCTACCCACCAATAAATGGGTCTTCCGGTGAATGATTTGAAACCCAGCCACATGTAAAAGGGGATGAGGTCTTCGCCTTTTCGGAACTGACGTTGGTTCACCACTTTGTGGAAATGCTCCATGGCAGTGGTGTTGGTATCGAGGTTGCACAAGGCAATCAGCAATCCATAGCGAGATACTTTGATTACGTTTTCCCAATGTACTTCTTGCTGGTCGATGTTGTTGATCCAATCGTCATAATGCGGACCTGCCATTTCGGCCCAAATGGGTTGGAGATCGCTGGGTGGTAGTAACAAATGTTTGATGGTGAGGGTGATGGCCTCCATGTCTTCATTGCTAATTTCTGCGTCCTCAAACAATCGCTGGGCTTGCAATTTGGCTAAGTGCAGGTTACGCGGTTTCGCAGCGAGTTCTTCGGCCACCGTGATGCCCAGTAGGCCAATCATTGCGCCCATTTTTTGCATCTCTGGTTTAAAGCCACCCAACAATTGCACCCAATCCTTTAATGCCTTCCAAACTATGCGCTTATTCTTTGCGATGATGTTATCGCCCTCGGTACAGGCCGCATCAATCTCCACGATGTCAACCGATTGCATTTGATCATGCTCGCGTTCATCGAAATAGGCACACAACGACAATAGATGTGTGTTTTCTCGCTTGGTAAACAGGAATCCAAGATGTTTGTCGGACTCATCAATCAAATTCAGAATAGAGGTTTGCATAGCGCAACCGCAAGATATTGGCTTTTGGCTACAAAATTGTTGCCGAAGAAACTTTTGCTACCTTATTCTACTACCAGGCGATGCTGTTGAATGCCACTTTGGGTGTGAATGCGAACGAAATAAATTCCCGGTTGAAGGCTGTCCGGAATTCTCATCTTTTCTTCAGCGTAGCGTAAGATCTCCAGCCCATGAATCTCTCGGCCCATCGCATCGCACAGAAAAACAGAAGAAATAGCGTGCTTGCCTTCCTTGTTGGTGGTTTGCAGGGTGATGTTTGATCCGGCTTTTACGGGGTTGGGATAGAGGGTGAAGCGATTTACTGGGATTGTGTGGGTGGCGGCGGAACAGGGCAATCGGTTTACGAAGGTCCAGATCACGTCGTTGAAGCCCACGGCCATAGACGCAGAGCCAGTGCCACCGGGGGCGTTGCCCATTCGGATTAAGACCAACTTTTGACTTGGAACCACGTTGATATACTGACCGTTTTTACCCCATGCGCAATACATATCGGCGGGTGCATTGGGGTTGAGGCTACCGGGGAAACGAAATTGAGAACCGGGTGCCATGAAGGCCGATTTGCCATTGAGCCATGTGAGGTAGCCATAGCTGGGGTTGATGGTTTGACTGCTGTTGGTTTGTTCCCGGAAGTATTGGGTATCGCTCATGATTGTGGTGCCGTTCCATTTGCCTTTGTTGAGCAGTAGCAGGCCGAAACGTGCCATGGTGCGGGCATTGGAGAAGTAGACGTTTAGGTAGCCAGTTTTCACGAAAAGGCCTTTCATGCCGATGTTGGTGGTGAATTTTTTGGCCATGTACAGGTTGAGGTTTCCACCGGTGGCGCCTTCAATGACTTGATCGAGTAGTGTGTACGGCGCATTGTGATATGCCCAGCGGGTGCCGGCGGCGGCTTTGTAAGTAAGGCAGGCGGGCAGGGTGCAATCGGGGTCGGCTCCGGCATCGTTCAAACCTGTGGTCATGGTGAGGTGGTGCCATACTTTGATGCTGTCTTCGCGCGCGCTGCTGAGTGAGCTCCATCCCGTGCCGAGGTATTTGCTGGAAGCGTCGCTGAGTTTGAGCAGACCGTCTTGCTGGGCCAATCCCACGGTGAAGGCGGTGAGGGTTTTTCCGGCCGATGCCCAGTACCAAATGCTGTCTTGGGTGAAGTTGCCGAAGTATTTTTCGAGTACAATTTTACCGTCTTTGAGGATGATAAACGCTTTGGTATTTTTCTGGTTTAGGTAGTTGTAGAGGCTGTCGATATTGGCATTACACCATCCCAAACTCTGGGGCGATATGGTTTCCCAAGTGCCTGTATTGGGCGGGAAGTAGGTGGTTTGTGCCGATACTTTTTGTGGGGCTATGAAGGCGATGAAGGCGATGATGGCGACCCAAGCGGCGGTGAAAAAGGGTGTGGCTTTCATGGAAGTGGGTGATGGTTTGGATTTGAACCCGTGCATTAGACGTGTTGAGCGGTTGAAAGTTTACTTTGATGTGCTAATTTTTCCCGGGTTGAGGCAGAGGGCGTTGGCGCCGAAAAGGATTTTGTTGTTTTCTTTTCGATAGGTGCTGAGGGTGCGCAAGGGTTCGTCGCCCCGCTCCAGGGTTATGGGGTCTATGGTTGTGAGGATGCATCGGCTGCAGGGTTTGGCGATGTGAAAAGTGGCCGTGCCGAGTTGGAATGTGCCCAGTGAATCTTCTTGGTGGGGTTCTAAATGGCTCAATACAACGTTCGGGCGGAATCTTATCAGGCTCATGGGCTCTGTTTGGGGACTGCTGTGTTGGATTTTTTGGTTGAGCAATGAAAGGGAGGCCTCAGAAACCACGAGAATGGGGTATCCATCGGCCAGGCTGACGTGATGCGTATTCTGAGGGTTGGGTTGATACTCTGGCGGCAAGGGTCTGTTGGCGTGATCCGGCTGGTAAACGAGGGTTACATCGCGCTGTAGTTTTTGAGAAAACCATTGATTGATGTGGGATGGCGCTGATAGCACTTCAACGGAATCATCCCACACGTTGGCGGTTAGGGTTTGATGGTTTTGGTGGCTGAGCGATAGTGGAATATCTAGTGTATCGCCCTGAAACGTGACCATAAAGCCGCTCTGGTCTGCGTTGTAAGCGAGGTGAAATTGTCCCAATTCGGGTGTTTGTCGTTGCGTGAGAAACTTCCCCTCAGCCGAAACCAACATGTACCTGCGATCGTGTTGGAGTCCGCGCATCCCCACTTCGGCATCGCCCAGAGACATGCCACCCATAGATTTGATGGGGTAGATATAGATGGCGGTGATGCGGGGCGTTGGCATGGAACGTTGTTGATTCAAAAGTAAATGGAAGTTTTTGAGTAATTTGCTGCCGATGAAAAAGATTTCTTGGTTAGGTGGGCGGTTGGTGATAGGGGTGCTTGGGTTTTTGGCGATGGATCCGTTGTTGGCGCAGGGCATTCGGGGTACGCGTTCGGATGGGCCCATTTCTTTGGATAGTTTGATGTTCAAGCAATTG
>Ga0208231_1000536_pt1 | contig 10447 bp, 5 predicted proteins | sample LakMenEpi15Jun12_FD_150702 | JGI IMG/M metagenome (GOLD analysis project Ga0208231, IMG submission 150702) | Freshwater microbial communities from Lake Mendota, WI - 15JUN2012 deep hole epilimnion (SPAdes) | ecosystem: Environmental > Aquatic > Freshwater > Lentic | place: Lake Mendota, Madison...
CCCATCACCGAATAGGTATGGTTATTGGCTTGTAGTCTCGTAAACTTACTATTAAAATTATAGTTCTGATTATCTCGATCTATTTTTAGTTTGACTAAGTCAATTAAATTCAAATTCATTTCATTTTCTAATGGCCAAACATCTCTTACCTCTGAAATTGAATACGTTTTTCTTTTAGTCGTAGTTAATGGGATACGAATTTCATAAAAGTTATTTTGAAAATCCTGACCAATACGAAGTACCGCTGTGATCACCCCTTTTTCGACAATGTCAGGCTGTCTTTTATTTTCTGCATGCAGAAACATGGACAAGCTTCCATAACGACGAATATCAACATTCATCGTTTTAAATACACCCCTTGGAGTCGTATTTTTTTGTAAATTATATAATTGAACACTTAATGCTTGTTCGTTCTGCAATAAGTTAACGCCGTTGTTGCTTAATAATTGAACACGCTCAATTCCTGGAGGCACTAAATAATTGACTGGAGTTCTACTACCATTCTCTTCCAAACTTACTGCAATCGTATTCATGGTAGCTGCAGTACTAGAAGCTGAAACTAATTTATACTCTCCAGAACTATCTACATCGTACATAAACTGTCTCCACTGATTACGAACTAAATCGAGCCTTGCAAAACGCAGTGTGATTGAATCCTCAAAACCAGTAAGGTACATTCTTAAAAAACGTATTGACTTATAATCTCGAATACCTCCAATTCTTTTTGCCAAATTAGAGTTAATGGGTACCCTAAATAAATACCAATTCTCAACAGATTTAGACCCATCCGCTAAAGTCACACTAACTGTTTTTGAATCTGTCACATACCTTGTTGAATTCACGCCTAATCTACCTTTTTGTAAATCAATCTCGTATTCAAAATAGGCTTCTGTTTCATTTAATGTATTGTCTCTATTTAAATCTTCATTATCAGGTAATAAAGTAGCCGCACTACTGAACTGACTATTGCCAGCTAATGCTGAGTTTCCTTGGGGATTATTAAAGTATTTATACCTGCTTAAGATATTTGCATTACTTGCATCATAGCTTGCATCACGATACCATACATAGTTGTCTGCAGAAGGATCTTTCTTAAATTGTTCTGCAATATTGCTGTTGCCAATTTGATTGATCAAATAGGCTCTTTTAATTCTTTCGTCATCATCTCCAAGTCCATCAAAACCAATATCCTGAAATTTTCTATCTTCTGGATTATTACTAAATGCATTGGTGACTTGTATTGGAGTCACTGGCACCCTACCCCAAGTTGAACTATCAATACTGGCAGGTATGGTAGGGGTTGGCATACCGTTTTCATAAAAACGTCTTCCATCTTTTAAGATATCCTCACTCACATTTCCTAAGTTTAAAAACAATTTACCTCTAGTCGCTGCCGATTTAATAAAAGGATCCTGTACCCAAAACTCAACGTATTCTATAATATTTGTTTCGAAATCTGTTTGATCTAAAGCACGCATAATACCACCCCATTTATCTGAAGGATTCTTACTATTCCCGTTTCCATCTAAGTCCTTGTAATTATAGTTATATGGGCCTCGGTCTTTAGGATAATAACTTAAATCAAAAGTAGGTAATTGAACATCTGTGATATTGGTTGTTCTTTGAGGAAATAATTCATTGGTAAATACTTGACGAACTCTTGGATCACTTAATGCTGGTATATTATTTGCTAATGGATTATTTGAACTATTTCGGTCTTGCAAATTAGGTTCAATTGTATACCAAGCTAACCTTGCTCTATTCTTGTTGTAGTCAACTGAATCGGCTAAAGCACCTTCCGGAAAACGATCTAATGGCGTGGAAGCAAGGGTCCAAGCATTGAATGGAAATCTTAAATCTATATTGGTTCTCGTGGCTTCAAAATCATCTAAATAAACTAAACCCGCAGCCCCTTTTCCAATTTGTTGTGCGTGCCCAGGTTTTAAATAAGCACCTTCACCATATGCCAAAATAGATGATTTTGCTTTTGTGCTATAAAATGGAAGTTTATCTAGGAATCTTGTTAAACCAGGTAAATCTTTTTTATAGTTAAAATCGAAGCCATACATTGAATTTTTAATCGGATCAGATCCAAAATTTGTCTTAATAAAAAATGGTCGCTCATTTAAACGTGAAGAGGATAATCCAAAATTAAAATTCTTACTTGCTAAGTAATCTATTCTTAAGGCTCTAAAGCCACGCTCCTGAAATCCAAAACCTAAATTATTCTCATAAGAAACATTCACAGGAATATTAGAACTCAAAATGCCAGGGTTGATAATTCTTACTGTACCAGATCCATAATCAACAAGATAATCAACCCCTTCTCTTAAAATCTGTCCTCCAGCTCGCACGCTCACAGAACCTGGAGGAACATTAAAGGCATTTAAGCTAATCTCAGATCCACCTGCACTACCTTTTACTTGCCCTTCCATTACAAAGCGATTCAAGTTGGCATAGGTTTGTGCCTCTGCTTTGATATTGCGATATAATTGGTTGTAAATATATTTTTTTGAAACATTTGTGTCAACACCAGCAAATGCAATGTTTTGCAAGTCTTTACCAAAGGGTTCTAATAAAGGAAAAACTATTCTACCCATACTAGACAATACTGTATAACCTTCTACATAATCGAACACACCGTCAGGTTGTGGGTCATTTCGATTATTCAATCTATCTAATTGTAAAATTTTAATCAATGAAATACCTTCGTTTGCTTTATTGGTAACTGGCAGGTATCTTTTTAATCCAGCACTAGGCTCTTCATACAATACATTCAATTGAAAATCTTGCTGTTGTATGGCCCCAAATAAATCTAGTGAGTATACGTTTTTCATCATCAAATCCCAGATAGGTAAGTCTGTTCTTTGTGTAGTGGCTTTCAATAATTTTAAATATAAAATTTGTTGTACGCCATTTTTGGGATCCAATGCAACCCCTTCAGAAAATTCTCCTACTTGATAAAGTTTTCCATTATATGTATACTGAAAAGCAACAGCCAATACTTCATCCGCTTGTAAAGGAATATTTAAGGATAAAAATCCCACTTGACCATTAAAGAAGTATTCATTTTCCGTCAGTTTTCTTGCAAATGTGCGTTCATAGTCTTCGGCAGATCTTAAATTAGCAGCAGCTAAAAAACTTGCTACTCCAGAAGGTATTCTTGAATTAGGATTGCTATTGATTTTTGAATATAAACTATTGGCATTATTGTCTGGGAATTGATTATTTGGATTGGTCTCTAAAGATTTTCGTTCTGTTCTTAATACTGGTTCACCAATATCTGCCAAACCAACCACATCTCTTGCATTGGTTGTTTGTCCATTACGATTTGTTACCCAAACTTCGATACGCTTAATTTGTATTTGAGAATTAATTACAGGCAATGTGCTCATTGCCTTATTATAATTATTCCTAAAATACTGAGATAATAAAAAGTGCCTATTTTCTTCATAGTCATCTAATCTCTTTTGGAATCTTTGAGTAGACGATCCTCCCTGCAATGCCATGGATTGACGTTGAGATCTTTGATTGGCAATGGCAGCTGTAACAAATAATTTACCAAATTGCAATTGGGTTTTTACCCCAAATAAATTTTGCGTGCTTGGAATCAAAGTACTTCGAGAAACATAATTGATATTACCTGCTTCGATAAACTTAACTACTTCATCTTTCTTGCCAGTATAATTTAACTTAATCTGGTTATCGAATCCAAGATTAGATAATGAATTTAAATTAATTGGAAACCTCAGCTTTTCGCCAATACTTGCGTTCAAACTAAAATTAGTATTGGCATCAAAATCAAATCCCCCATTTCTTCTAGCACGTTCAGGCAAGGTTGGATTTTTTACATTCTGCCCTTGATATCCAGCCCTGATATTAATTTCTCCAACTGGTTTAATATCAATTTTTAAATCCGATCCTGTCTTTCCAAATAATCTATCAAAATAACTATTAAATACTTTTGTTTTAGGTCTTGTAATTTTTCGGTTTAAAACACCTAGTGAATTAGCACGCTGCATAAAATACGCTTGTTCATCCTTACGTGTTTTTAATTTCCAGAACTCGTCAAAACTTAAGGTGGATGGAAAACGGTTGTATCCTGAACCTAATTTCTCTGTAATATAATATTGCTTAGTGGAAGGATCATAGTCTACCCTTCTATTGAGTACGCTTGAATCTCTAATGTCAAATGGATTAATACTTGGCTGAGATAAAAAGTCAGCACGTCTATCTGCGATAGGATACCTTAGTTTACCCACCAAAGTGTCAGCAGTTTTTTTTGTAGTTGTATCTTTAAACGGAGCAATGAGTCTGGTTGTATCTTGCGCATGACTTGTTTGCTTCAATAGAAGTATGGCAAACAATAACAAGATAGTGTGAAAAGATCTCAAGAATAAAGCATTAAATATGACTGATTAACAATTTTTGAGGGCTTGTTTGATTAAAATTTCTAGAGAAACATCTGCTCCCTCTGATTGTATCGCCTTATCAATCGCTTTTTCTGCAACAACTTTTTGAATCCCTAATGAAACAAGTGCTTGTATAGCGTCTTGATGAGGTGTGGACTTACTAAATGTGGAACCACCTGACATCTGCATTGGCAATTTTGCCAATTTATCTTTTAACTCCAAAACCAAGCGCTCTGCTGATTTCTTCCCGATCCCTTTAATTTGCTCTAATTGACGTGCATCTCCTTGCACAATGGCACGGATAATTTCTTCTGGTCGCATCCCCGACAACATCATCCTTGCAGTGCTTGCACCAACACCAGAAACACTTATGAGCTGCATAAAAAGTTCTTTTTCATCTTGCCCAAAAAATCCAAAAAGTACCTGGGAATTTTCGGTTAAATGTAAATAGGTATGGAGCAACCCCTTCTCTTTACCAGAGATGGATTCATAAGTGTTTAAACTAATGTTGACTTCATAGCCTACGCCTCCAACATCCACAATCAGTTTAGCTGGGGTCAATTGGACAAAATTTCCTTGTAAAAATGCAATCATAGTTGAGCCAAAAATAAGGCTTACACAATGAAAAATGGCCATTTTAGGTCATTCTTAAGCATTTTTTAAGATATTTGTGCCTTATATAAACAAGATACTATGTCCCAAAAGCTGAAAGCAGCAATCACCTCGGTTGGAGGCTATGTCCCTGAGACCAAATTGACCAATTTTGACTTGGAAAAAATGGTTGATACAAATGATGAATGGATCAAGAGTAGAACCGGTATTTCGGAGCGTAGAATCTTAAGAGAACCAGGCAAAGCAAGTTCTGACATGGCTGTAAAAGCAATCGAAGAGATTTTGAGAAAAAAGAACTTAGACCCATTAGAAATAGACTGTATTATTTGTGCCACAGTGACTCCAGATATGGTATTCCCTGCAACCGCAAATATCATTGGAGATAAAATTGGCGCAAAAAATGCATTTGGATTTGACTTAGGAGCAGCATGTAGTGGTTTCTTATTTGCCTTAACTACTGGTGCAAGTTTTGTAGAAGCTGGAAGGTATAAAAAAGTAATTGTGGTGGGCGTGGATAAAATGAGTTCCATCATCGATTATACTGATAGAGCCACCTGTATCATTTTTGGAGATGGCGCTGGGGCTGTTTTATTAGAACCAAGCGAAGATGAGGATGGATTTCAAGATTCAATCCTTAAAAGTGATGGAAGTGGATGCACCTATTTACATCTTAAAGCTGGTGGTAGTTTGAAACCAGCATCTATTGAAACAGTCATGGCGAAAGAGCATTATGCTTTTCAAGATGGACAACCAGTTTTTAAATTTGCTGTGAAAGGAATGGCAGATGTGAGTGCCGAACTATTAGAAAAACACAATTTAAAGGGAGAAGATATTGCATGGTTAGTGCCACATCAGGCGAACTTAAGAATCATTGATGCCACTGCAGACCGTGTTGGCTTGCCTAAAGAAAAAGTGATGATCAATATTCAAAAATATGGCAATACCACAGCAGCTACTATTCCATTATGTTTATGGGAGTGGGAGTCTCAACTAAAAAAAGGAGATAATTTAATATTGGCAGCTTTTGGAGGAGGATTTACTTGGGGTGCAGCATGGGTGAAATGGGCCTATTAATACTGGCTGTTTGATTGTATATTTAGTATGAATAATTTTAGTGAAAAATATTTCACAATTTAAAAAATGCATTATGAGTCAAAAGAAATTTAAAGGAATAAGCACTGTTACATTGCATACTGCGGGACATGACAATGATAATTTTTCGCATACTACACCTATTTATGCCACTTCTACATTTACATTTAATTCTGCAGAGGAAGGGATGGAGCGTTTTGCAGGAAATGATAAAACTAGATTGTATACTAGATGGGGTAACCCTACTTTCACTGCAGCAGAGCAAACTATTGCAGCATTAGAATCACATGGATTAAAAAATGAACAAGGTGACCCCTTGGAATTAAAAGCATTATTACATTCAAGTGGACAAGCCGCTATGACCACTTTATTTTTTAGCAACCTTAGTGCAGGCGATACATTGATCTCACATTATTCATTATACGGAGGCTCTCAAGAATTAATGCAAAAAGTGTTGGTAGAAGCTGGGGTAAAAATTGTTTTAATTGATATCCATGATGAAAATCTTTTAATCGAGGCCATTAAAGCCAATCCAAGCACTAAACTAATTCATCTAGAAACCCCTGCGAACCCTACATTACAGTGTGTGGACATTCAAGCGATATGTACTATTGCAAAAGCACATGGCATTAAAGTATCAGTGGACAATACAGTTGCTACACCCTATCTGCAGCAACCATTTGCTTTAGGAGCAGATTTTGTTTTTCATTCAGCCACTAAATTTTTAAATGGACATGGATCTGCATTGCATGGTGTGATGTTAGGAAAGGATTTGGAATTCATGAATAAGAAAGCTTGGAAATGGCATGCATTAATGGGCGGTAATAGTAACGCGTTTGATGCTTACTTATTAATTCAAGGAATGAAGACTTTAGAAGTTAGAATGGAAAGACATTGTAGCAATACAGAAAAAGTAGCAAATTTTTTAGCTGCACATCCTGCTATTGCGCATGTAAATTATACAGGACTTGCAACACATCCACAACATGAGATTGCAAAAAAACAAATGAAGCAGCATGCACCCTTAATTAGTTTTGAACTAAAGGGTGGTATCGAAGCTGGAAAGAAGTTCATTAACGCAGTGGAAGTTTGCACCCGTGCGGTATCATTAGGTACTGTGGACACCTTGGTGTCGCATCCAGCAAGCATGACGCATATGTCTATACCTAAAGAAGAAAGAATAAAATACGGTATTACAGATGGCTTAATTAGAATGAGTGTAGGGATTGAAAATATAGAAGACCTAGAAGCAGATTTAGCACAAGCATTGGCTAAAGCGTCATTATAGTTTAAATATTTTCTAATCATACTTTTCATTTTTACTTCAATGTAAAAATCATAACGCTATAATTACTTCTTATGGAAATAAAAATTCGAAAAGCAGTTCGTAAAGATTGCGTCCGTATGATGGAATTGATCCAAGAACTTGCTACCTACGAAAAAGCACCAGACGAAGTCACTGTGTCACTTTCTCATTTTGAGGAGAGTGGATTTGGTTCTAATCCAGTATGGTGGTCCTTTGTAGCGGAGGCTCAAGGAGTAGTGATTGGAATGGCTTTGTATTATGTGCGCTATTCTACTTGGAAAGGACAAAGGATGTACTTAGAAGATATTTTAGTCACAGAAGATATGCGTGGACAAAAAATTGGTAGTCAATTAATGGATGCTTTGATAGTAGAAGCAAAAGAAAAAGGATTCAAAGGTATCAACTGGCAGGTATTAGACTGGAACGAGCCAGCTATTAATTTTTACAAAAAATACAATGCTAATTTTGATCCTGAATGGGTGAACTGTTCGATTGTTTTTTAATCGATAAAGTTTAATCAAATAAAGTACGCATCAATTCCTGTTTGCGCTTCCCAAAAGATTTTGATAGCGTCAATTCAAAGCTATTAGACCTAATTCCAGCAGCAGCTAATCCATTGGTATAGATATCATAACTTATTCCAAAAATATAATTATCCATCATGATATTGACCGATGGAATTATGGCATCATTTGCACGATAAAAGCCACCTATATATAAACGACGATCATGGTTGAATTCATATCTAATAGGAATAGAAATACTCCCTCCAACTATATAACTGCTTTCATTATTTCTGCTACTATATGCACCATGAAATAAAAAAGTATAATCTTCATTAAAATATTTTTCTAGATTCAAAAATAAAGTGGAACGCATTCCAGGCGATTCATTATAAGGAGAATTGGTCACATCAGGCTTTGCAAAAAAGAATCCATTGGCACTCAATTGTAAAAAAGTACTTCCTGAATGTCTTGTATAAAGCAACCCTGTATTGGCTGAAAGGCGTCCAGGATTTGATAAAAATATTTCTGCACTAGGATTACCTGATAATTTTCCAGATGGATCATACATGTCGCCAAACCTTAACTTGGATCGATCTAAATTCGTTTGAGCATAAGTCACACCCATGCCAATTGCTAAATTTGAATATTCATCTCCATCTAAAAATAAATGATAAGCAGTATTTACTGTGATAAAGTTTGTATTCAATAAGCCATTCATTAATTGCTCTGATATAATTTGACCTCCAATCCCTAAATAATTAGACTGGTCTTGCGCTTTACGATTGTATTTTCTATCCCAGCCAACCACTAAGGTTTTTGCAAAATTTAGACCAGCAATTGATTGGCTTCTAAAATTAGATTGAATTCGTTGATCAAAAACGCCATTACCAACTGATGCAGGAGTTAAAAATTGAGCAGCAGCAAAAGGTTGTGATAAAAAAATTTCTTGTGCATTTGACTTCATTAAGACAAATAAGAAAAGAAATAATATGTATACTTTGAATTTCAAACTATTTTAATAATAGGACAGTTCCATTTTTAGGATTAGTTACATTATTTCTATCTACATATACAGCAGTCCAATAATAAATATCTGCTGGAAGTAAGTTTCCATTATACCTGCCATCCCATCCTCTTGATAAATCCCTAGACTCAAATACAAGATTACCAGACCTACTAAATATTTTAAAGCTTGTCAAAGAACGCACTCCAGCATTGCTAATTATTTTAAGTTCGTCATTCATGCCATCCCCATTAGGCGTAAATGCGTTGGGTATTTCGAAGATGATTGTTGCTGGTGTAATTGTAATTACAAAATCTGCACTTTGAGTCGAACAATTATTTGCATCTTTTACTTGATACTTGATATTAACTGTCCCTTCTCTAAGTGCATTAAATAAAGCATTTGATCCGCCACTAATTGTATAATTAGTTGTTGAATTGGGTACCCAAGTATATAAATATGCACCTGTGCCACCAGAAGCAGCTGCAGTTAGATTTAATGTGGTGCCTTCCATTACTTTATTATCTGAAGCAACAATAGCAGCAGCGGTTGGTAAAGGATAAAATGTTACCGTATTATTTAAAGCAGCACTTTCACAATTAGTGGATTTGTTTTTTATTGTAGCAGTATAAACGCCTGGAATTGTTGTTGTAAAGTTTGAAACATTCCCTGGATTAGCAACTCCAGTAGGAACTACCCAAGTATAATTAAAATCAGAAGATGTACCTGATATTGGATTTACATTAATTGTAAATACACTACCTACACAAACCGATGGACTTAATATATTAAAACTAGGTATAGGATTGATAATGGTATTTACAGGCTGAATAGCACTACAATTTAAAGTTGATGTCCCTTTAATGTAATAGGTGCCCGAAGCTCCAATTAAGGATGTATTCGTTAAAGTATTTGTAGCTGTAGCATTCGTAAAATAGGAATAAGTTAAACTTGCAGTAGAGCCCGCAGTAATTGTTGTTGCAGTTAAATCAATTGTTCCAGGTGCACAGACTGCTGCAGGATTTGTGATTGTTAATGTTGGTAACGGATTTACTGTTACCGTTCCAGTTCCAACTTCACTAGTACAACTATTTACATCTGTAATGGTTAAACTATATGTACCCGCTTTATTTGTACTAACTGTCTTTGTTGTTGATGTTGCAACACCTGTTGGAACTGTCCAGGTATATGTATATGTGTTCGTTCCAGTTGGTGTTAACATTGTAACAGTCGCAGTCTCACCGTCACAAATTGTAGCACTTGTTAGTGTGGGTTTTGCAGGAAGTGGATTCACTGTAACTGTTCCAGTTCCAATATCACTAGTACAACTATTTGCATCTGTAATGGTTAAACTATAAGTACCAGCTTTGCTTGTACTGATTGTTTTAGTTGTTGATGTTGCAACGCCCGTTGGAACTATCCATGTGTAAGTATAAGTGCCTGCCGGTAAAGACATTGAAACATTAGTAGTTTGACCTTCACAAATTGTTGAACTTGTTAATGTGGGTTTTGTTGG
>Ga0208231_1000538_pt1 | contig 10415 bp, 10 predicted proteins | sample LakMenEpi15Jun12_FD_150702 | JGI IMG/M metagenome (GOLD analysis project Ga0208231, IMG submission 150702) | Freshwater microbial communities from Lake Mendota, WI - 15JUN2012 deep hole epilimnion (SPAdes) | ecosystem: Environmental > Aquatic > Freshwater > Lentic | place: Lake Mendota, Madison...
CCTACCATCAAGGCCAAATGGTGCTGCACCGCGAGGCCTTCTGGGTTGCCCAAGCCGACCATGCGCCTCAAGCAACCTTCGCCGACGCGCTATGGCAGGAGTACACCCGCCACGACTATAGCACTTTTAACCCCCTTCATACCTGGATTGAGTTCATCAACCGCCTGCTTGGAGTGTTTTTGGGAATTCCCGTGCTGCTCGCCACGGTTGCGAGCCTGAGGTTCCTTCGGAGCCATCCCCTTTGGTTCATAACCATGTTCACGGCCCTGCTTACCCTGGGATTTGAAGCCTGGCTAGGCAAGGTTGTGGTAGACGGCAACCTCGTTCCGCACCACATAACCTACCATCTTTTGGGCGCCTACTTCCTTCTTGCCTTGCTCACGGCGCTCTTTCGCAACGTTCACAGCCTGGCCGAGCAAAATTTATGGAGGGCGGAACCTCCGGCAGCCAAAAACCTAAAGAAAATGATTGCCATGTTTGCGGCATTGGCCTTTCTATTGCTGGCACAAACCGTCTTGGGAACCTCCGTGCGCGAAGGCGTTGATGCCCTCGTTCACGACTTGGGTTTTGACGCATCGAGGCTCGGCTGGGTAGCGAAGCTTGAACCCGGCGTGCTGATTCACCGCAGCTTTAGTCTCGTTCTGCTGGGCTTTGCCTACTGGATCTACCGACGCAGCGAGGGAATGGCAGGCCTTCGTGCCAGGGCTGGTTTGGTTTTGGTCATTTTTTGCCTTCAGGCCGCTGTGGGCGCCCTGCTCTACTACCTTGAGCTACCGCGCGGACTGCAACCCATTCACCTCATGCTCGGCGTCGGCGCCTGGATGATTCTCCTCGATGCCGTGGTTAAGGCTGGCTTGATGCTTCGCGCCATTCAAGCGTCTCGAGATAGCGCTTGAATTCGTCTTCAAAAAAAGCGTGGACGGGAGACAAGCTGTCGGCGTTAGGATGGGCGTAAACATAGAGGGCTCCTCGTACAAAATGCGATACGCTGTCGGTGGCATAGAACTGAAGTCCGCTTGCGGCATTGCCTCCAATGCGAAACAGCACGCCATAAACCTTGAGGGAATCATTGAGGTAGACCATTTGGCTCATGCCGTCTGCGACTACGCTGTGCTTGAGGGCTAGGTCGTGGGCGTCGTCAATGAGTTTTGATAGGTTGCCGCGCACCGGCAGGTAGGTAAACTGTACCCTGCTCTGGCAAAAGGGATAGACCAAGTCTCCCCAGCCCGCTTCTTTTTTGGCTTCCCATTGGCCGTTAGGGTGGTGCTCCAAGGTAAAGGGTACCCGAGCCTCTAGGCTCACGGCTTCTGCGTCAGGAAGGTCGATGCGCGGGTAGCCCTTGGGTTTGGGCATCGGCGTCGCTTCGGGCCAAAAAACCAGGGCAGCCAGGCCTAAAACTCCAGACAGTCCTGTAGCGAGTAGAATTCCCTTAGTCTTCACGGCGCGAAACCTTTACGCGATCAATTCGGCGGCGGTCGCAGGCCTCCACGGTCCAGGTTAAGGGGCCAATGTCTTGCTGTTCGCCCTTGACGGGCATGCGCCCTAGTTGCTCGAGAATGAGTCCGGCCAGGGTATCGGCCTCTCCGCGTTCCAAAACGTCGGTCTCAAGGTTCATGGCGCGGAGCACGTCGTGCAGGGGCGTTCGAGCCTCAAAAACAAAGGTCCGCTCGTCCAATTGGGTGAACATTTTCTTTTCAGTGTCGAATTCATCGTTGATTTCGCCCACGATTTCTTCCATGACGTCCTCGAGGGTTACCACGCCAGAAACTCCGCCGTACTCATCAACCACTACGGCAAGGTGCATTTTTTTTGCCCTAAAATCGCCCAGCAGGTCGTCAATTTTCATGGATTCAGAAACGAACATGGCAGGCCTAATTAAGTGCTGCCAGTCGGTACTCGAATCCGAACCCAAAAAGGGCAAAAGATCTTTGGTGTGCAGCACTCCGATAATTCGGTCGCGCTGGTCTTGGTAGACGGGCAACCTCGAGTATCCGCTCTCGGTAACAACCTTGAGCACCTCCTTGATGTCCCAAGCGGAGCTCAGGTCAATCAAATCCTGTCGGGGCGTGCATATTTGCTTGATGCTTGTGGTGCCAAAGCGAACGATCTCACGGAGCCATAATTTTTGCTGGGTGCTGGTGGCACTGCTGTCGGTCAGCTCCAGTGCCCGCTCGAGCTGCGCCACCGTAACCGACGATTTTGGACCCCCCTTGCTCAGAGCCCGCGAGGTAAAGGTTAGGCTTTTTGCCAAGGGTCGTGCCAGTTTCATTGCGGTGAGCACGATGGGAGCCATAAAAATACCGACCTCAATCCGCTTTAGATTGGAGAAGGACTTCGGCAAGACCTCTCCAAAAATGAGCAGCAGAAGGGTGGCTAGGCCGGTTTCTAGAACTGCCCGAAGCCACTCGAGGCTGCCGTCTTCCATGGCTTGACCAATCCATATGCCCCAGACGAGCACAAAGGCGAGGTTAAAAAAGTTATTCCAAATCAGCAAGGTGGCCAGCAGCGACTCTGGCTGGCGGCAAAGTTCGAGTACTCTAGAGCCTCCGTTTCTTCGCTCTAGTTCGTCTTTTTCACTGGGGCTAAGGGCAAAAAAAGCTACTTCAGAGGCCGAGGCCATGAAGGAGCCCGCAAGAAGCAAAAGCAACACAAACCATGCGGCTGCAGTGCCACTGGCATCAATGGCTAAAAAAAGGAGTTGAGGGAGGGGGTCAGGGTCCAAAATAGGGTACTAAGGTCTGCCTGGAGCTCAGAATTGCTCTTCGCCCTCGAAGTCGTCTTCGGCTGCAGCAAACGAGGGACTGTCGGGAGCACTGCGGAACTTACTGGTTCCATGGTCTCTCCCTTTGCGGTGGTCTTCGTCGCGGCCTCGACCGGTGCGGCCTTGGTGCTCTTCGTCGCGAGTGCGGCCTTGCTGGTTGGGCCCGAGCATGGTCATGGCATCCGCAGCAATTTCAATGTTGTAGCGCGTTTGGTTGTGCTCGTCGGTCCATTGACGCGAGCGAATTCGACCTTCAATAAATACCTTGTCGCCTTTGTGTAAAAAACGCTCACAGACCTCGGCCAAGCGAGGCGCACGCACCACCACGGTGTGCCACTCGGTAGTTTCCTTTCGGTTCCCGTCGCGGTCTGTAAAATTTTCGGTAGTAGCGAGGGGGAATTTTACAAGCATTCCTCCGTTTTCGAATCGACGTATTTCAGGGTCTTTCCCGAGGTTGCCGATGAGCATAACTTTATTTAAAGTGCCTGCCATGTATTATTTGATACGATATTGTGAGTGCTTCAAAGGTACATGAATTTGGTCATCCAATGCTCAAAGGCTTGAGGCATACCCTTATCGCGCCACTCCTTTGCCGTCATCCAAACCAGGACTTCGGAACTCTCGGCAATAGGGTGCATGCAGAGGGTGAGCTTGCGGTGGCTCAATCGGTGCTCAATACGTTCTATGCCTCCTTCGGGCGGACCCTCCTCGAGCGGAACGGGGGTGTAAAGTCCCGACCAAATTCCGCCAATGGGCCTTTGGACGAGCCCAAAAAGGTCTCCCTTGCGGACTACCCCAAAATGCCAAAGTTCTTCGCGCACCCTGACCTTGCGAACCTTGATGGGCAAGGAAGCCGCTGTTCCAGCCCGCCCAGCCTCGCAGAATTCGATCAAAGGGCATTCGCTGCATTTAGGATTCTTGGTTAGGCAGTGGCTCTGCGCCAAGTCCATAATGGCCTGGTTGAAGTCGCCAGGTCGGCTTGAGGACACTAAGTTTTGACTAAAATCATGTATAAACTGCCTACTTAAGGCTGAATCGATGGGCTGACTCCAGTTGGAGAGCCGGGCGTACACGCGGTAGGCGTTGCCGTCAAGCGCCGGCCTCACCTCAGCGTCAAGAATGGACGCTAGTGCAGCTGCCGTGTAGGGGCCCACCCCGGGTATTTTGAGCCAAGCCACGTAGCCCTTGGGCCAGCCCTGTTCATCAATTAATCGGGCGGCGCGGTGAAGCAGGTCTGCCCTGCGGTAGTATCCGAGTCCGCTCCAGAGACCCTTCACAACCTCGGTTTCAGCCATGGCTAAATCATGAACGCTAGGCAGCTCCTGAAGGAATCGCCGCCAGTAAGGGAGGCCTTGCTCAACCCTTGTTTGCTGAAGTATTATCTCGCTGAGCCAAATGGCATAGTGATTGCTCACTTCCCTCCAAGGCAGAGAACGCCCGTAGAAGTCATACCATTTCAGTAAAATTTCAGCTATTGTTGTAGTTTGACTTGGTTCTTGCTTCAATGCGGACTATCTTTGCGGCCGCTAAAATAGGCTTATCTAGGCCACTTAAATTAAACGTTTTACATCAATAAAACATGACAAAAGCAGACATCGTATCAAAAATTGCCGACCGTACTGGCATGGAAAAAGCAGACGTACTAGCAGCCGTAGAAGGCTTCATGCGCGAAGTTAAAAGCGGAATGGAATCCGGCGAAAACGTTTACCTGCGCGGCTTCGGTAGCTTCGTGCTCAAGAGCCGTGCTCAGAAAACGGGTCGCAACATTTCAAAGAACACCACCCTGGTGATTCCTGCACATTTTATTCCTTCATTCAAGCCGGCTAAGACCTTTGCAGAATCTGTGAAGAAGAATGTTCCGGTGAAGAAGTAACCTTCCAACCTTCTTAGAATGAATCGTGTGGTTTGGATCGCAGCATCAGCCATCGTCCTTGGGGCTTTGGCTGTTTTACTGTTGCCCACCAATCCTGGCTCAGAAACCAATGAGCCAACAGAGCGCGTCGTTAGTCCCTTGGATTCCAAGGTCCGCGAAGCCGTTCGCCTGATTCAAGAAGGAACGGGAAACCCTATGGACGCCATCACCTTGCTTCGTGAGGTGGTCGAAGAGGATCCCAAACACCGAGATGGCCTGTTTCATCTTGGTGAATTTTCGCGTATGTCTGGACAATTGGACCGGGCTTTAGAACGATATGCAAGTATTTTACAGTTGTACCCGAGCGACCACGAGGCCGCCCTGCGGTATGCCGAGACTCTTGCCGATTTAGGTCGTCAAAGCGAAGCCCAAGATTTTATTGGGCGCTACCTAGCCGACCATCCAGATTCCGATCTGAGTTCACTAACACAGCTGCGCGATAGCTGGACCGAGGGGGATGCTGCGGCACCCGCCGGATCCGAACCTGTATTAACCGAATAAACGACTTAGTTATGCCAAGCGGTAAAAAACGCAAGCGCCATAAGATGGCCACTCACAAACGCAAAAAGCGCCTTCGCAAGAATCGCCACAAAAAGAAATAAGGATTGACCATGCGTACCGAACTGATTATTCAAGCCAGTGAATCGGACGCCATCATCGCCTTACTTCAGGACGGTCGCTTGACCGAACTCGTCTCCGAAAACGAGCAACAGCAGTTTTCGGTTGGCGATGTATACCTCGGGGTAGTGCGCAAGTTAGCGCCCAACCTCAATGCGGCTTTTGTAGACGTGGGTTACGAGAAGGATTCCTTCTTGCACTACCATGATCTAGGCCCCCAGATTCCAACCTGGCAGAACTACCTTAAAAAAGTTCGCCAGAGTAAGTACACCTCTGATTTGTCAGAGGTAGAAATTCTTCCCGAAATCGAGAAGGACGGAAGCTTGGAGGTTCTACTTAAGCCCGGCGATGAGGTGCTGGTTCAGATTACGAAGGAACCCATATCGACCAAGGGTCCTAGGGTTACCTCTGATATTTCCATAGCGGGGCGATTTATCGTACTCGTTCCCTTCAACGGGAGGATTTCTGTATCGCAAAAGATACGGGATCGCAAGGAGCGCGATCGCCTGCGCAAGCAGGTGCAAAACGTGCTCCCTAAAGGTTTTGGCGTGATTGTTCGCACCGTGGCTGAGGGAGTGACCCAAGAAGACATTGAGGCTGACCTCAATGACTTAGTGGGCCGCTGGAAGACCCTTTACCGCAACGTGCGGGGTGCCAAACCCAAGAAGTGCATACTTCGCGAGATGGACCGAGCTTCGGCCTACCTGCGCGACTCCTTCAACGACAGTTTTGATCAAATTGTAGTGGACCACCAGGCCCTTTACGAAGACATCAAGGGCTACGTCGAGGCCATCGCTCCCGAGCGGGTTGGAATCGTCAAGCTTCATACTTCGGCCGTTCCGGTGTTTCAGCACTACGGTGTGGACCGGCAGGTGAAGAGCGCGTTCGGACGCACCGTGAACATGGGCAAGGGCACCTACCTGGTGGTCGAGCACACGGAGGCGATGCACGTCATTGATGTGAATTCGGGCAACCGATCGGGCAAAGGCGAAAGCCAAGAAGAGAACGCGCTGGCTGTCAACATGATGGCTGCCGAAGAAATCGCTCGCCAGCTTCGTTTGCGCGATATGGGCGGAATCATTTGCGTGGACTTCATCGACATGGCCAAAAGCGAAAACCGTCGGGAGCTCTATGAGTTTCTCAAGGATTTGATGGCTACTGACCGGGCTCGGCACAAAATTCTTCCGCCGTCAAAGTTTGGTTTGGTCGAGATCACGCGCCAGCGCGTGCGGCCGGCACAAGCCATTGAGACGCAAGAAGAAAATCCCGATGCCTTGATCGATGCGCCCATCACGTTGATTGATGCCCTCCAGCAGAAGTTCGAGCAAATTAGCGCGACACTCAAGCAAAAGGGCAAAGGAGCTCCCATCTTTTTGCACGTGCATCCATTTTTGGCCTCCTACCTCAAGCAGGGTTGGTTTTGGCAAACGCTGGAGTACAAATGGTCTAGGATTGCCGGTCAAAAGCTTCAGGTTGTCTCCCGAGATGCCTTTAAAATGCTGGAGTACCGTTTTGCCGATGCCGAGGGCAAGAAGATTGGGTGATTATTCTCCCTTACTTGTAATTAGGCGGCCAGTGATGGCCGCCTTTTTTGTTTCTTAGCAGCATGGCATTTTCACGAACCAAAACCTACACTATTGATGCCGCTCGCCAAGCGATACATCGGTACTGCGCCTTTCAGGAGCGCTGCCAAAGCGAGGTTCAGGAGCGTTTGCGCAGCATGGGAATCGTTCCGGAGGCGCAAGCGGAGTTGGTTTCTGAACTCATTTCTGGCGACTTTTTAAGCGAGGAGCGATTTGCCAGGGCCTTTGCCAGGGGTAAATTCCGCATCAAAGGATGGGGTCCGCGCAAAATTATTCAAGGACTTCAAGCCAAGAGGGTTTCTTCTGCATGCATCGCCCTGGGAATGAGTGAACTCAACGACGAAGAGGTGCGGACCTACTTAAGCAGGCAGCGCAGCAAGTACCCGGACGATCAGCAATGGATTGCCTGGTGCCTGCGCAAGGGCTACGATCTTGCCGCGGCTAAGGCTGCTATGGCGGGCGAAGACTAGGCCTTCCAGGTGCTCAGGGCCTCTTTAAGACGGCTAACTTCCTGGTCGCCCACGTCGTAGTGAAGCACGGCCCTCAGCCAAAAGGGGTCCATGGCCATGAGGCGGATTCCCTGGGCGTCTAGATGGGCCAAAAGCTCCCGCGGATCAAGACCTGCCTTCAATCTAAATAGGACCATGTTGGTGTCGGCGGGCTTGAGGGCTTCGACGTAGGGAAGGTTCGAAACATGCTGTGCCAGATTCTCGGCGCGCGCATGGTCTTCGGCCAAGCGTTCCACATGGTGATCCAGGGCATAAATTCCGGCGGCTGCGAGGTAGCCGGCTTGGCGCATGCCTCCGCCCAGACGCTTGCGAATGCGACGGGCCTGATTAATAAAGTCGCGCGAACCCAGAAGAACCGAACCCACGGGTGCACCAAGACCCTTGGACAGGCAAATAGAAATGGAGTCAAAGACTTGGCCGTAGTCGCTGGCATTCTCGCGGTCGGCCACAAGGGCATTGAAGAGGCGCGCTCCGTCAAGATGGTAGCCAAGATGATGGAGCCTGGCAAATCCGCCGAGCTCGCGCAGTGCGTCTAGCCCAATAGTGGTTCCGCCGCCTTTGTTTGAAGTATTCTCTGCTACGACCAGTCGGGTAGGGGCCGCATGCACATTGTCCATGGGCTGAAGCAGCAGTTCGGCTTGTGCGGCAGAAAGTCGCCCGTAGTCGTCGCCCCCCACGCGCACCTGAACCCCGCTGTTGAAGGCAAGGCCTCCGCCCTCGTAGTTGTAGACGTGCGCCAACTTACTGCAGATTACCTCATCGCCCGGTTGGGTATGCACCTTGACCGAGATTTGGTTGGTCATGGTGCCCGAGGGGCAAAAAAGACCGGACTCCAGGCCAAAGCGTTCGGCGAGGATGGCCTCGAGCCGCAAAACGGTGGGGTCGTCGCCCAGGACGTCGTCGCCAACAGGGGCTGCGGCCATGGCCCGGAGCATGGCCTCGGTGGGGCGGGTTACGGTATCGGAGCGGAAATCCGCAGTCGCTGCATTCATAGGTTCGAAGGTAGGGGGTGGCGTACTTTTGCCGCCATGATTTCGCCCGAAAAAATTAAGGAATACCATCAACGCATCGAGTACCTGAAAGGCTACCTGCGCCTCGAAGAAAAGCGCATTACCGTCGCCAACGAAGAGGAGAAAACCGGAAATCCGAATTTTTGGGACGACGCCAAGAAGGCCGAACTGACCATGCGCAAAATCCGCGAACTGAAGTACTGGATTCAGGGCTACGAGGCCGTTCAAGCGCAGTTTGGCGAAGTCGAGACCTCGGTAGAGTTTTACCGCGAGGGCGTGATTGAAGAGTCTGAGGTAGACGCAGCAGTCGCTCAGCTTGAGGCGCAGTTGAGCACCCTGGAGTTCAGGAACATGCTCAGCGGCGAAGAAGACAAGATGAGTGCCGTGCTCCAGGTAACGGCGGGAGCGGGCGGTACCGAGTCCTGCGATTGGGCGGGTATGCTCATGCGCATGTACCTGCGCTGGGCCGAGCGCAACGGCCACAAGGTGCGCGAATTAAACTTTCAAGAAGGCGAAGTCGCGGGAGTAAAAACAGTTACCCTCGAAATTGAAGGAGAGTTTGTGTTTGGCTACCTCAAGGGGGAGAACGGAGTCCACCGGCTCGTCCGCATCAGTCCCTTTGATTCCAACGCACGTCGCCACACGTCCTTCGTAAGCGTTTATGTCTATCCCCTGGTGGACGATACCATTGACATTCAGGTGAATCTGGCCGATATTGACTGGGACACGTTCCGCTCCAGTGGGGCGGGCGGCCAGAACGTCAACAAGGTCGAAACGGGAGTGCGACTCCGCCACAAACCCTCGGGCATTGTCATCGAAAACACCGAGACGCGGTCGCAGCTTCAAAATAAAGAGAAGGCGATTCAGCTGCTCAAATCGCGCCTGTACGAGCAGGTAATTGAAGAGCGCAATGCCAAACGCACCATTATTGAGGCGGGCAAAAAGAAGATTGAGTGGGGTTCGCAAATTCGCAACTACGTGCTGCATCCCTATAAATTGGTTAAGGACGTGCGCACTGGGGTCGAGACCAGCGACCCTGATTCGGTGCTAGAGGGCGAAATTGATGCCTTCCTCAAGGCCTACCTCATGTCAGACGGGCAGGCGTCGGCTGACTTTAACGACGACGGACTTTAGTAAGACATCGTTGGGGCAGGGAGCACCGCCCTGGTCGGGAGCGTTTGTACCTTAGGCTCAATGACTCGACTCTTCGCTCTTTGGTTGCTGTCCTTGATGGGAATTGGCGGGATGCAGGCGCAGGTCCTCTCCAAGCCAGAAGCCCTGATTCTCCCCAATGAGGGTCAGTGGCCTAGCGAGGTGCTTGCCATGGTCAACGTAGACGCCGCTCGCGTCTGGATTCTTGCCGACGGACTTCGCTTTGTGGCGCGTATGCCTGGCGAGGGCGACAGCGTGGTCGTTTGGACCGAGCGCTATTTGAATTCCATGGGCGGACAGCTTGAAATCCAGGGAAGCGGCCCTCCTACGGCCTTTGCCTTAGGGCGCAAGCCCCTGGTCGCCGTCAGGGGCAGTTCGCAGGCCTGGCTTCGGGGCATTTACCCGGGTGTTGACCTCGAGCTTCGCGTCGAGGGAGGGCGCCTGAAGACCTGGTGGCAGGGCGAGGACCTTTCGCCGATTCTGCTCCATTTTGAAGGATGCGCCGGCCGCAGGCAAAGGCGGCATCCGGAGGTCCTTGAACTGCAGACCCCCGCGGGAGTGGCGGAACTTTGGGCGCCGGTGGCCTATGCCCGCGACGGAAGTCCGGTCCCGGTGCAGTGGCAGCAATCGGGCGAAAACTGGGGATTCAAGGCCCCGGGAGCCCAGCGAATTGATCCGACCTACGTTTTCAGTAGCTTCAGCGGTTCCCTGAGCGACAACTTCGGCTATACCGCAACCTACGACCTGCAGGGCCGCACCTGGCTCGGGGGTGTGGCTTTTGCCAACCAGTTCCCTACTCAGAACGGAGTTCAGCCCAACTTTGGGGGAGGGGGAGTTGACATGGTCTTCATGCTGTTTAACGCCACGGGA
>Ga0208231_1000546_pt1 | contig 10312 bp, 8 predicted proteins | sample LakMenEpi15Jun12_FD_150702 | JGI IMG/M metagenome (GOLD analysis project Ga0208231, IMG submission 150702) | Freshwater microbial communities from Lake Mendota, WI - 15JUN2012 deep hole epilimnion (SPAdes) | ecosystem: Environmental > Aquatic > Freshwater > Lentic | place: Lake Mendota, Madison...
AGTAATGAAAAGTTTTATCATCACTCATTACTACAAAAATTCCTTGTGCAAATCCTGGTAATTTTGATGCCGATATTTCAGAACCATCTGAATTTTTTGCAGTTACTGTAAACCTACCAACCAATCGATGTTGGTGGGGCTTATTATTATAGCCTTCACGACTATATACATTAAATGTATGCGCAGATTGATCACTTACCAAAATATAACCACTGTCTTTAGCACTTTTATAAATTGAAATTCCCTCATTATCTTCCTTAAAATCATTTTGTCCAAATAGTGCTAACTCAATATTACTACTGTCAGGATGTGCATAATACTTTCGAATACCATATTGCTCATCAGAATAATATACATACCCTAATTCATGATCAACTGCAATAGATTCAATTTCTTTTTTACCAGAAAATTTTCCAAATTTTCTAACTAGTTTGGCTTTTACGAGTCCACTACTATCATATAATAAGTACTGGTATAAATAGCCATTATTGGGGCCTGTTTTTCTTCCTACGATGGCGTATACTTTTTTATTTTCTGGATTGGTATACAAAGCAATACCCATTGGTAAGTTTAAACTGTCATCTTTAAATACTTCTATCCCGCCGCCATCAATGTTTTCCATTTGTGGAATTGAATAAATTCGAATAGAATGCCGATCTCTTTCGGTTGCCACTGCAATTGCAATGTCTTTGCCTAAATAGCTAAAATGATTTGCAATATCAATATTATTAACACGCTTCATTTTAAATTTAGATCGCACCGAATCTATTTTTCCATGGATATCAAAAACATAGATACCTCCATTCTCACTGTCTTTATCTGTGCCAAGAATGATGGTACTATCAGGAAATTGGTCGTGCACCCATATTGCAGGATCATCACTATCTCCAAAAACAGCTTTTGTAATTACAATAGGTTGCAAAGGTTTATCTGTGGTGGTGGCACAGCTTATTAAACACAGATAAAGAAATACGATATATTTAAGGTTAGGATTATACATAAATAAAAAATGGTAGGCATAAAATTATGCCTACCATTTTACTTTAAAAATTAATTTATTTAACTAAGTCAAATTTAATACCCATATTAAAACGGGCACCATAAAACTCAGTTTGTGCTGTGCGCTCTTTAATACCTTGATAATATCTTAAGCCTTGATTGGTGATATTATTAATTTCAGAGAAAATTCTCAACTTTCTAGTAAAGGCGTAAGATCCGTTAAAGTCTAAGAAAAATTGCTTATCGTAATACCTATCAAAAAATGGATCTGCATTATAACCTGCATCGTCACTATCATCTACATAAGAAGAGGTGAAATTAGCAGAAAGTCGTAACACTAATTTCTTATTTTCATAAGATAACGAACCGTTAAACATATGTGGTGCAGTACCAGGCAAAGTAACATTTTCTCTGATCAAACTTCCAGATCCATCAAAAATGCCTTTTGCCTTTGATGTTGTATAGGTATAGTTTGTATAGATACCAAATCCTTTCCAAAATCCAGGTAAAAAATCCAATTGACGCTGAAATGCAATTTCGTAACCAAATACATTCACAGAACTTCCATTTCTTCTTTGTAAAAACTGCCAATTGTCAGTTGCCAAAATTGGATTATTTGCAATTGTAGGGAAATCAGTTGCAAATTCTTGTCTATTGTACGTTTCGTCTCTATAAGTGTAGAAGAAATTATTTAAGTGTTTGTAAAAAATACCACCAGATACGATACCAATTGACTTAAAGTATTTTTCAAACATGATGTCTACATTATTAGATCTAATTGGCTTTAAACTTGGATTACCAGCACTTAATTCTTGATCACTTGTTAACACATTAAAATAGGGAACTAAATCAAAATATTTTGGACGAGCAATACCCGTGGTGTATGCCAATCTCCAAATAAGATTATCACTTGCTTGGTATCTAAAATTTAAACTTGGTAGTACATCGAGGTAGTTATTCTTGTTGGTAGCCTTTCCTCTTAAACTTGTTTCATTTTCAACAATATTTCCAGTATAGTTTAAAGATGTATTTTCTAATCTAACACCAGCAACCATAGATAATTTATCGGTAAACTCCTGATTTAACTGTAAATAACCAGCTTGAATCGTTTCTTTTGCAGAAAAATTACCAGCAAGATATTCTGCAGGCGCATCTGTCTCTCTAAAGCTAGCTACATCTTTAAAATTAATAGATCCTAAGAAATTAGCATCCACGAAATTTCCAGTGTTAAATTTTGAACCTGCGTAAAAACCAGGATTAGATAAATCTGCTAACTTCAACAAAGTGATATTTGCAAAATTTGCAACATTCGAACCAATTGGTGCATATTGAAAAAAGCTATTGGCACGTACTTTTGTTTTAGTACGTAACCTGTAACCATATTTCAAAATACTTTTTCCATTATCTGATAATGGCATACTAAAACCAAGTTTTGCATTTAAATCTTCTTCATACTGGTCTTGAAATTCTTCGGTAAGTTCATTCAATCTTGTATATGCATTTAAAGCAGTAGTACTTGTTAATAAGGGAAAATATGGGTCTTTGATGTCTTGAGATACCTGAATAGATCTTCTTCCCATTGAAACATATCTTTCATTGGGTCTTTTTTCTGAAGCTCTTGCATATTGCACACTCCAATCCATCTTTACCTTTCCTAATAAATGATCACCTTTAATTTGTAATGACCTTACGCGTTGATCCTCTAATCTTCTTGACTCACTTCTGTCATTGTTAATACCACCCTTTGTTTGTCGTAAAACTTCACCATTGTTATAACCAGTAATATTTCCAGCTGCATCATATAATAAATTAGTTTCACCACCTCTAAAACGATGTCTTAGCCTGTATCTATTTTCTAAATCATCGCGCCAATTGTATGATCCAACAACACTGATAGTACTAGAAGGTGCCAATTTAAAATCAAAAGATGCAGATAATGAACGTCTAACACGCTTTACATCATATGTTCTGATATCATGATCAGATACAAATACTTTACCAGCAGCACTTTTAGACCAAACAGCCTCTACGTTGTCAGAACCAAAGTCATTTGAATTAATTGAACCATTAATTAAATATCCTACTTTTTGATTTTTACTTCTATTTCCGATAATAAAATTACCTGTTCCTATAAATCCATCACGAATAGGATTATAACCCCCTGCTAGTGTACCTGATAAACGAAGACCGTTTGAAGGAGCCCTACTCACTAAATTAACTGATCCACCAATAGCATCGGCATCCATTTCAGGAGTCAATGTTTTATTCACTTCAATAGTTTGAATCATATCGGAAGGAATCAAATCAAGCTGAATTCTTCTATTATCACCCTCTGCCGAAGGAACCCTCTCACCATTAAAGGTAACTGAGTTTAATTCTGGTCCCATACCTCTAATGATGATGTTTCTTGCTTCTCCCTGATCGTTTTGCATAGTGATGCCGGGAATACGTTTTAATGCATCACCAATATTAGCATCAGGGAAACGACCTATCTGATCAGAAGAAACGATATTGGTAATATTTAAATTATTTTTTTGTTGACTCAGCGCTTTTGCTTGGCCTTTTAAGCGGTCACCCAGTACTAATACATCTTTCATGATAGTAACACCTTCGGTCAATTGCTCAGTCAATTCATTTACACCAGCTTTGATATTGACTTTTAATTCTTTAGGTTGGTAGCCTACATATGAGATTTGTAAAGTATAATTTCCAGGTTTGATTTGCTGAAAACTAGCTACTCCAAGCTGGTTGGTAACCTTAAAATAATTTCCAGGAACCAATTTAACAGTTGCGCCTGGCATGTTTAATTTTTCGTTATCAATTACTTTTAAATTGATAATTGATTGAGCACTACAAATTTGCAGCGTAAAAAAAACAAGGATTGTAGAGAAAATCTTTGACATGATGTTAATTTAAGAGATAAAATTATTCATGCTCTATTAACAAAATGTTAGATAATTATTACTATAATATTAACTAAGATATACTAACCAAGTCTAAACCACCCTTCAAACAATTTGTCACTGCTTAATTCAAAATCTTTTTGATCGATAACTTCGTTATTTATTTTTTTAATTAGAGTGACTTTTCTTCCCTTTTGTAAAAATGTATTATTGACAAAGACCCTAAATATAATTTCCTTATGTTGTCTTAAATAAATTTCTTTTGACCAACTATTTCCCACAAACTCTTTAATCCAAGGTCTTCCATTATCATCTGTAAATTGAACCTGACCAAAGGTGTCAAAATTTATTTTCACAATTAATTCTACTTTAATTAATGGTAAAGTATCCATCATCCTGTTATCAGGAAACAGCTTGAAAAAATCTTTCAGTGAAATGATTCGTGCTGCCAATTTGGTATTGTTTAATTGAATAGCAAATTAGTGTCAGCATATTACCAACTTGTTAAATTGATATTATCTTTTTGAATTTTGAGATAGAATTTATTCCGGCCAGGTTCCGTGCCAGGTTTTCACCTAAAACGTGTTAAAAGAGGTGAAATATGAGAAATATAAATCTATTTCAATATTTGATTATTTTTAATTAGAGCTGCACGTAATTCTGGGTAGGAAACCTCCTGTGTTTGTACATTTTTATCAATGGCAATACTAGCTGCTATTGCTGCAGATTGACCTAATACCATAAACACAGGCTCCATTCGAATGGATCCATAAGCAATATGGGAAGATGAAAGGCAAACGGGTATAAACAAATTAGTTATTTCTGATTTTTTAGGAATGATTGATTTATAGCTAATTGGAAAAGGTGCATCAACATGCGCTTCTACATTGCCTTCGTTTTTAACAAATCCATTTACATCTACGTACCGCTGAATGGGATGAGAATCCATCTGATATGCTCCCAGTCCTATAACATCTTGCGCAACATCCATTGCCTCACAATTTCTTTGGGTCATCACATAATCACTCACCATTCTTCTAGCTTCACGAATATATAATTGGTCAGTCCAACCACCATCTGTAATAAATTCGTCTTTACATGTTCCCCATTGAGAAACCACATCACGAACTTGCTTAGGAATTCTAGGATGATAAGACAAAGTCCACATTAGACCTTGTTGGTACTTTTTATGCAACGCCGCAATTTTTAACCTTTCATCATAACTCGCTTCAGGGTAACGGTAATTTTGTCCAATAAAATCTGTTGAAAAGCCCTTTTGATTATTGGTATCTGTTTTTCTGTTTGGCATTGCGGAATTTATCCAAGGCACTAAAGGATCTCCATAATTATACATATTACGAATGTCACCTTTGGCAGCTTCATAATTCCGAAACAATAATTCATATTCTAATTCTTTATAACCAAAAGGTTTTTTGAAAGGAATACGATTTTCAGGATGATTGGTCAAAGTCATACGATAACAATAAGCTTGAATTTTATGATCGGCCTGACCATCAATCCCAGGCTTTTCAGCACGCACAAATGGTAATAAACCACTCTTTGGATTCCCCTTAACCAAATAAGGACTCACGCCTTCTATAAAATTATGATGAATTGCGTTCCTGGATATTTTATTATGAAGTGTTAAACTGACATTATTTGCCTGAACACCGTTTAAAGATTCACCATACTGACTATTTGCTTCTCTGCCCACGGTATAGCTAACACCTGATGCAGCCATCAAATCGCCTTCATAGGTGCAATCCATAAACATTTTACCCTGGTAAATTTGTCCCGATTCCATCTGAATAGATTTTATAACTTGCTTTTCCTTTTTTACACCTGTTTTCCGGTTTAATCGTTGATTATAAACAATGTGAATACTAGATTCATTTTTAACCATTTCAAGAAATACTTTTAATGCAACGGAAGGTTCAAAAGCCCACATCGCATCCTCGTTAAAAGTGTTGTAACCAACGCCCGTATAGTCCTCCCTTTTTTCCCAAATCCAATTTTCAGGCTTTAGATAATATCTTTTGATATTTTGATAAAACTCACGAGCAAGACCTCCAATCGCTTGCTTATTCCCAATATCCGTTTTGCCTAATCCTCCAGTGGTTAGTCCGCCCATTCGATTTGTAGGTTCAATTAAAATTACTTTTTTACCCATTCGAGAACATTGGATGGCAGCAGAAACTCCAGCAGAAGTTCCACCATAAATAACCACATCATACGATTGAATTATTTGAGCAGAGGTACTAATTGGACACAAAATAATGAAGTAAATAAACCAAAGGGAGAAGGTGTTCTTAACGATTGAAATAGGTTTTGAGAAAATCATATTTTATTAAATTAATGTATCATTAGATTCGATCAACAAAGAATATTGAAAATATGAAAAATATAAAGAAGATGCTTTTGAAAGATAAAATAGTCAAATTATATACACATTGATAAATTAATAGACCAATTTAAATTCATAATTAAAAAGAGTAAAACTTCCACTACATATCGATACCTTAGCGCCGCTGCATAAATGAGCAAAATAATGGTGTACAAGATTCTTACTGTAATTGGTTTAGCTACTTTTGAAATTTATGCTGCAATTCCCGCTGGATTTGCCTTTAAACTACACCCTTTAGAAATTTTTTCTTACAGCTTACTAGGGGGGCTAATAGGTGTTTTTGTAGCTGCATACCTAGGAGACATCATAAAAAAATGGATAAGCAGGTTTAGAAAACCAAAATCCAATAAAGCAACAAAAGAACCAGGATTTGTCTTAAAAATTTGGGAGAAATATGGCGTTATTGGATTAGGCTTATTAGGAACGATGAGTGTTGGAGCTCCAATAAGTATTGGTATTGGGGTAGGCTTTAATGTACCTACCAATAAAATGGTTTTTTGGTGTAGTTTAGGCGTGCTATTGCGTTGTGCTATATTCACAGCAATTGGTTATTTTAGTATCCAATTAATATAAATTGAATAAATAGTCTAATTTATGGAAGTACATCATCCGCACCATCCTACCCATAAGAAAAAATGGTCGGAATACATTACGGAGTTTATCATGCTATTTGCAGCCGTTACGCTGGGCTTTTTTGCCGAAAATATAAGGGAACATCAAGTTATTGATAATCATAAAAATCAGAATTTGATTGCTATGATTGATGATTTAAAACAAGATTCAGTTCAAATTAATAAAAGAATAGATGAGTACAGTAATTCTTTGGTAAAATTTGAGCAAATGAAAGACCTGTCTTTTGCATTTAGTCATCATCAAATGAATGAAAATCAGCTAATAGATTCAGTAGTTAAAATATATTCAAATACGACATTTAGTGTAGCCCTCTTTATTAACAATGCTTCTTACAAAAACACTATTTCTTCCGGTAGCTTAAGTTTTATTAAAAATAATGAAACAAAAAAGCTCATAGCAGAGTATTATGAAGCTTTATATGGCAAACTTGTTGTGAACAATACATTATTAGACAATGACTATAATGAATTTGTTGGGAAAACTTTTGGATATGGATTTGTTATTAATTCAATTGAAAAGCTACCCTTCCAGACAAGATCAAGTTCAGATCAGTTAGAAGACTTTAAAACAATTCTCGCTTTAAGAAAAAGGATTATTGATCCAGAATTCAGGTTATTAGTAAATAAAATTGAAAGTCGATGCGGGTATTACCTATATGTAATACAAACAGCGAAAGAGCTAAACACAAAACTTCTCTCTCAATTAAATAAAAAAGAATTTTAAAATAAAATAAAAGTTATGGAAGTACATCACCACTCGCATCATCCAAAAAAATGGAAAGAATATGTTACAGAGTTTATCATGCTTTTTGCAGCGGTAACGCTTGGCTTTTTTGCAGAAAATCAACGGGAACATTTAATTGAAGGGAATCGTGAAAAACAATACATGCAAAGTCTTTACGAAGACTTACGAAAAGATACCACCATATTAAATAGTTTGGTAAAATATAACACCATTCAAACTTCTAAATTAGATACGACCAATACATTACTAATCAATAATGTTTGGAATGTTAATACAATTAAACTTTTATACCGTTTAAATTTGAAAACAGGTGGTGCACTAAGATGGAACTTAAGTGAGCGAACCTCTGCTCAATTAAAAAATGCAGGAGGTATGCGACTTGTAGAAAACCAAGAGCTTAGTAACAAAATTTCTGATTATTGGGTAAAATCAGACAATCTAAAAGAGTATAGCAATTTTGTTGATGAATTAAAATTTAAAGCAAGAGAAAAATCCTACTCTATTTTTGATCAAAAATATTATATAAATGTAACAACAGGTGAGGTGGCAGACAATGCAAAACTATTAACCACCGACCCGCTCATTTTAACTGAATTTGGCAATCGATTAAACCATATTAATAATTCGCTAAAAAACGTGCTATTAGTGAGTGTGGACAGGCATTTCAAAAGAGCAGTAGAACTACTAGAACTATTAAAAAAAGAATATAAGATTGACGAAAATACAGACGTCAATGTAGCTATCTTTTAAACCCTTTTTACTTATACAGATTTTTCTAGTTGCTCAATTGTTTTTTTAGCTGCTTCTAATCTTGACTGCTTATTTTTTTCAATTAACTTATGCACCGCCCAATGTTCAAGCTTATGGTGCAAAGGTATAAGTAGCGCAGCCAATCCTACGAGGGCTAGCAACATTAATACGGGTGAATGATGGGTTACTTTCTCATGGTAAACGCTTCCTTAAAAAAATGCGGCGTGTGGGGATCAAGTTCCGTATCACTATATGCATGATGCATTCGGTGCAGTATCGCGTAAGCACGGGCATTTAAATAAGAGGTTCCTTGCGTTATCCAAGTATACATGTACCAGAACTTCTCCCAAAACTTAGACATGGTAAACATTTTATGTGCCGAATAACGGTGCAAATAAAATGTTTGACCAAAAAGGGATAGGTACCAATGAAGCAACAAAAAAACAATAATAGCCATCAATAAATTTTAGAGCCTAAATTTAATTGAACAGCGCTAATTTATATTTTAATGTTTAATCATACCACAATAAAACCCCGTAACAGCTTACAAACCACTGTTAAAAGTTAATAGGTGCCCCACAATCACTATTTAATCAAGTCAAAAAAGCGTTTTTGGAAAACTAAAAACTGATCTTCTAAAACAGCGATTCCTTTTTCTTGAATAGGAGAAAGTGGCTCAAGTCCATTAGCAACACTTACATATAAATCACTAACGCGTCTACGGTATTTAAACTCATCAAAGAAAATTGATTTTCTATTGAGTTCTACAATCTCTCTTTTAAATAAGTCCAACTTACTCAACTTTTCTTTAACAGATGTAGCCGTAGTGTCTCCTAACGAAATCGTCTTTACCGTTTTATCTAAAGAATCTATTAGTGTATGTAAACGCTCATGTAACTGATATAAACGCATGCTTTGCTTGTGCAATAAACCAACCGTTTGTGCACTTAAGCCTTTTGCAGGATTGGCTTCTATCAAAATATTTTGAACATACTCTTTACCATCTGTTTTGAGTACTACTTTGTAAGTTCCAATATCAACCTTTGGTCCAATCACCGAAGAAAATAAAACAGTTGACTGAGCAATATAGCCACCTTGAGCAACCTTTGGTGCATTAATGGTTAAATCCCAATAAACACGGTTTAATCCCTTTGAACTTGATCCATTAATATCCTTGATCTTTTTATTGGAAGCATCATAAATTTCAATTTTAACACCGGTATTGCTACGTTCTTTTAAATAATAATAAAAAGTAGGCGCTACTGCATTACTACCGCCATTCCAACCTGTTAAATTATCGGCAGGCAATGGAAATTGTGGTGTGTATGCGTATTTGAAATTTTGAACTGGGTAAAATTTAACCGGTTGGTTAACATCCGATTTTACAAGTTCGCGTAACGGCTCAATATTATCAATAATATAAATGCCTCTTCCGTGCGATCCAATTACTAAATCATTGGTTTGTGGTTGAATTTTGATATCGCGCACTAAATTATACCAAGGCATGTTTTGATACTTACTACGCATCCAGTTATTACCGCCATCCAAAGAAATAAATAAACCCATTTCTGTTCCTAAAAATAACAGCTTTTCATTTACAATATCTTCTCTAATGATATGTGCAAATCCTGTAAATTCTGATGAACTAAATTTCTTCCATGTTATACCACCATCAGCGCTCATCACCACATAGGTATTCATATCGCCATACATATGGTTATCAAGCGTCACATAAATCCTTTTTGAATCCAAAGAAGAAATTTCAATACTGCTAATCCAAGTTTTTTCTGGAACACCTGTTTTCCAAATAGCAGGGGCTTTGTTTTGCCAAGTTTTACCGCCATCGGTTGTTAATTGCAAGTTACCATCATCGGTTCCG
>Ga0208231_1000551_pt1 | contig 10234 bp, 10 predicted proteins | sample LakMenEpi15Jun12_FD_150702 | JGI IMG/M metagenome (GOLD analysis project Ga0208231, IMG submission 150702) | Freshwater microbial communities from Lake Mendota, WI - 15JUN2012 deep hole epilimnion (SPAdes) | ecosystem: Environmental > Aquatic > Freshwater > Lentic | place: Lake Mendota, Madison...
GAGGTAATCCGCGCAGTGCAAGAGGCGCGTAAGAGTGCTGGGCTCCAGCGCGAAGACCGCGTGGAGATGGAGATTCGAGGTGCCCCGAGTGAACTGGAGCACCATCGGGGAGAGATCGTTAGCGCGGTTGGCGCGCTCCGCTGCCTCTTCGCAGCGAACGGGGGAGCACCACTCTCCGGGTGGGAGCGCGCGACCGTGGCGCTCTCTGGAGGCGACGCGGAACTGTTCATTCGCCGCGCGACCGAATGAGGCGTGCACTTGTCGTTGGTGTGGCGAGCCTCGTCTTTCTGCTTGATCGGTTCAGCAAATCGGTGCTCCCTGATCTACTAAGTGATGGCTCTCCACGGGAGATTATTGGAAGTACCTTGCAGTTGATTCGCAGTGAGAACCGAGGCGGTCTCTTCGGCCTCTTCCAAGGGAGCGCACCGATCCTTGCACTCTTGAGTCTCGGCGTCGTGGTTGCACTCTTGGTGGTGCATGAGCGGGAGGGTGAGCGGCGACCGTCTGCGCTGACCTTTGCAACCGGGCTCTTGATCGGTGGCGCGCTGGGGAATCTGCTCGATCGCATCACGATGGGCTACGTGCTCGACTTCATCGATCTTGGGCTTGGATCCTTGCGCTTCTGGACCTTTAATGTGGCTGATATGGGAATTAGCTTCGGGATCTTGATCATGCTGCTCGCGGCACTCCGTCCACCGCGTGAACGTGACCAGAGGAACCGATGAGCGACCCCCGAGAGATTGATCTTCCGATCCCGGCTGAAGCGGCGCGACAGCGTGCGGATCGATTCGTAGCAGATCGTTGCGGTCTCTCTCGTTCGTTCGTCCAGCGTCTGATCAGCGAGGGGCGGCTCACTATGAACGGCGTGGAGATTCGCGCAAGCAGCACGCTGATTCCGGGAGGCACACTCCACCTCTCTATCCCGCCAGTGGCTGATGCGCAGCTCTTGGCTGAAGAGATCCCGATTAGCGTGGTGTATGAAGACGAAGACATCCTTGTGGTGGACAAGCCTGCGGGGCTTGTGGTTCACCCGGCTCCAGGGCATGCAAGCGGAACACTCGTGAACGCGCTCCTCCATCATGTGGAGGACCTTCCTGGCATTGCTGGGGTTGCGCGTCCTGGACTCGTTCACCGACTTGATAAAGACACCTCAGGCCTGCTGGTCGTGGCGAAAGGGGATCTAGCCCAGTCGAGCCTCATGGCACAACTGAAGGCACGACGTGTCAAGAAGACCTACATCACGCTGGTGCAGGGTCCTGTTGCTGCGGAGGTTGGACGGATTGAGGCTCCGATCGGTCGTGACCCATCGGAGCGAAAGCGGATGGCGGTCGTCGCAGGCGGTCGCCCGGCCACAACTGGCTACCGAGTGCGTGAGCGTTTCGCGGGCTGGACGATGCTCGAAGTCGATCTAATCACCGGTCGAACGCACCAGATCCGCGTCCATTTGACGGAGATCGGTCATCCGATCGCCGGCGATCCAACGTACGGGAACGGAACGAGCCGACGCGGACCTGAAGGGACGACGAGGCTCTTCCTGCATGCGTGGCGGATCGCGTTCACCCATCCGCGCGACGGGCGGCTGATGCGGCTTGAGGCGCCACTCCCTCCGGATCTGCAGCTCCCTCTTGATACGCTACGGTTGCACGGAGAGAGATCGGAGGGCTGATGCCAGGTCAGCGTCGCGATGGCGCAGCAGGAGCGCAGGTGATTGTGATCTCAGGCCCCAGTGGCGTGGGCAAGGACACAATCATTAACGAGTTGCGTCGCCGTCCGATCGGTCAGACCTTCCACTACGTGGTGACCTGTACCACTCGAGAACCGCGATCGGGCGAGATGAACGGCGTGCACTATCACTTCCACACCGACGAATCATTCACCGCCTTGCGCGAGGCGAGCGGTCTGCTTGAATCAGCGACGGTTCATGGGCGCTCGTACGGGACGCCTCGGAGTGAGGTTCGAGAGGCGCTGGAGCGTGGCGAGGATGCGATCCTCAAGATCGACGTGCAAGGCGCGCGCAGCGTTCGCGCAGAGATTCCCGAGGCGATCCTCATCTTCATTGCGCCACCGTCTCCTGAGGCGCTCGCTGCCCGACTCGCGGGCCGCGGGACTGAGTCGCCGGAAGATCTTGTGACCCGAGCGCGAAGTGCGATCGTGGAGATGGATCGTGCAAAAGAGTACGACTACCTCGTACTCAACGAGACTGGTTACCCGGAAGAGGCGGCCGCGCAGGTTGAGAAGATCGTGCTCGCGGAACGCGCCAAGCATCCGGAGCGTCGGATCAGCGTGTGAGTGGGGGCGACGTGCCCCGAACTGCGCGGCCCAGTGATCCGCCGAACACCGTTCGCATTGCGGTGGACCTCCCTGGCCCTCAAGGGGAGCGGCTCTACGATTATTTGCCCCCAGAACATGGAGAGGTTGCGATTGGGGACGCGGTTGTCGTGCCATTTGGTGGGCGGCGCGCGATCGGGATCGTTACCTCAAACGTTGGCGCACTCCCGCCTCCCCCTGGCGTCACCCTAAAGCGTGCGGAGGCGAAGCTAAGCGGCGATCCCCTGATTGGATCGCTCGGCATGCGCCTCGCCGAGGCGATCGCCACACACTGGCTTGCACCGCTTGCACTGACAGTTCGTTCGCTCCTTCCGCCTGGTCTCCTCGACAAGGTGGAGGTTGCCATTCGCTCGGTGGGTGCGCCAAGTGAAGCAGAGGAGCGTGTAGGGATCAGCCAGACATGGGTATCGGTTGACCGACTTGCTGGAGCACGTGGGAGCGGGCGCAGCGCGCTCCTCGCACTGATTCGGAGTGGTGAGCGCGATGGTCGGCTTGAGCGAAGTTGGAGGCTGAGCGCCGTGCATGGTCGCCTTATTGAAGAAGCGTACGCATCACGAACTAGCGCCGCTGACCTGCCAGATGCCCGTACTCGCCTCGGACTCCGCCAGCGCGAGTTGCTGACAGCGCTGGATCGCGCCGAAGCCAGCGGTGATGGACAGGTACGTGCAGCCGATCTCCCTGGCGGGCTTCCCGCCGCCCGTCGACTTGCAGCCCTCGGTCTCGTGCAGATTGCGATGCGACGACACCAGCGACGTCACGCTGATCGCCGCGACAACGTCATCAGCGATCTCTCTGTCTCCGAGTGGAGCCCCACACAGCGCGCACTCCTGAGCGAGCCGCGCCTTGATGGCGTCACGCTGATTGACGGAGCGCCAGGATCTGGGAAGAGTCGTCTCGCCGCCGAGATCGCGTCGCGCACGCTCTCTGCGGGGCGTTCAGTGCTCTGGCTCGTCCCTGAGGCAACGCAGGTTGCACTTGCCGCAGATGTGCTTCGGAGCATCACAGGGGTTGAGCCGGAACTCGTGCATTCAGGGGCGAGCCAAGGTGAGCGGCTGGATGCTCACGCCCGGCTGCAGGAGGTCGGGCCGCACCTCGTGGTGGGCACTCGCGTTGCGCTGGGCGCGCTGAGCCGTGAAGTTGGCCTGATCGTCGTCGATGAGGAGCATGAGGCGGCCTACAAGTCTGATCGCACCCCACGCCTCCATGCGCGCGACGCTGCAATCATGCTCGGTGCGTTCGCGGCAGCACCCGTCCTTCTTATCAGTGCGACGCCATCCATTGAGACGATCGCACGGGCCAAACAGCAGGAGTGGCGTCATGTAACCCTTGAGCATCGCAGCGCGGTAATCCGTGTCGAAGTGGTGGATATGCGCCGCGAACTTGAGGACGGCTGGAAATCAATGATCAGTCGACCACTCCTCGCAGCGCTTGAGGCGCTGAAATGGGGTGACGGGGAGCAGGCACTTCTAATCATGAATCGGCGAGGCCTGGCATCGGCACTGCTCTGCAGGGACTGTGGCGCGGCGCAATCATGCCCTTCGTGTGAACGGCCACTCGTCCTGCACAGTGCAGGGTCGTTGCTCCGCTGCCACGGGTGCGGGCTGGTTGCGGAGCCGCTCACGCGCTGCCCTTCGTGCAACGGTGCACGGATTCGCGCGATCGGTGGTGGGACCGAGCGCCTTGAGGGCGAAGTGAAGCGACTCCTACCGTCGCTTCGCATCGGCCGACTCGACGCGGACACCACCGCGAGCATCGGTGCAGGCGATCGCATCCTGGACGCCTTCCGAAAGGGTGAGACCCAGCTGCTGATCGGTACCGCACTGGCGGCCAAGGCGTTAGATCTCCCTCGACTCGCGCTGGTTGGGATCGCCTCTGCGGACGCCGGCCTCCTCCTCCCCGACGAACGCGCTGCGGAGCGGGTCGTCTCTCTGATCGTGCAGGCGAGTGGCCGTTTGGGGCGAGGGGGGAGCGGTGGAACCGCATGGGTGCAGAGCTATCGGCCGGAAGATCCTGCGATTGCGGCGGCAGTAGAGCTTGCGCGTGGCGGTGACGTGAGCGCGTGGCGGCGGCGCGAAGTTCTGCTTCGTGAACGGGCGGGTGGTGCCCCCTTCCTGCGCACGGCGAAGATCACCGTCTCTGGCGCTACTGCAACGGCTACTCATACGCGCGCGGTTGCCGTTGCGGAGAAGCTGCGCGGCCAACTTCCAGAGGGTTCCGGTGCGCGTCTCCTTGGGCCGATACCTGCCTGGGTGCCAAAACGCGCGGGGCGTTGGAGGGAGAACCTCATACTGCGCGCCGCCGATCCGCTCCCGTTTGTTCGGGCGCTCGGAGGGCGCGATGTCAGCATTGACTTGGATCCAGAGACGCTCCTCTAGCCTCCCCGCCGATTGGTAGAATCAGGCCATGAGTGTGAAGCCGATCCTGCTCCTCGGTGATCCGCGCCTCCGCATGCCCGGGGAACCCGTAGAGAGTTTTGGAAAGTTGCTGCACAGCCTTCTTGACGATCTCGTGCATACGATGCGCGCCGCGCCAGGCGCTGGACTTGCCGCCCCCCAGCTTGGCGAACCGCTTAACGTTGCGGTCGTCGAGGCGAAAGGGCGAACGTATGAGCTCGTCAACCCGCGCATCATGCGCGACAAGGGCGATGTGACCGATCTTGAAGGGTGCCTATCAATCCCAGGCTACGTGGCCGACATCACACGACGTGAACGAGTGTGGGTTGAAGCGCAAGATCGTCATGGTCGTGTCTATAAGTTCAGCGAACACGGTTACATTGCGCGCGCCGTGCAACACGAGCTCGATCACCTTAAGGGGAAACTCTACATTGACTATCTCGATTCGCTCGACCAGCTGATCGCCGTAACTGGCGATGAGGATGGCGGCGAGATTGATCCTGAAAGTCCGGAAGGGAAACGCGCGAAGCGTGCGGCGCGCGCCGCAGAGGCACACAGTCACTGATCTGCGGCTCCTGTTGATTGGGAGTGGCGGCTTCGGCGTGCCAGCATTTGATGCTCTCCACGAGAAGCACGAGGGGAGTATTGCCGCCGTGATCACTGCCGCACCGCGGCCGTCGGGGCGAGACGGCGCGCTCGTTGCAACGCCAGTCGCATCGTGGGCGCGGGAGCGCGATCTGCCACTCCTTGAAGTTGAGCGACTTCGCGCCCCCTCCACGCAGGAGACGATCGCTTCCCTTGATGTAACCGTGGGCCTGCTCGCAGACTTTGGGCAGATCGTTCCTGCTGAAATGTTGCGCTCGGTTCCGCGAGGAATCCTGAATCTTCACCCTTCGCTTCTGCCTGCGTATCGTGGCGCTGCACCGATCCCTGCAGCCATCCTGGCTGGCGATCAAGAGACTGGAGTGAGTACCATCCTCATGGATGAGGGGCTGGATACAGGGCCGCTCCTCGTAGTGGAGCGGCATCAGTTGCGCGGTGACGAGGACGCACCGCGTCTTGAGGCGCAACTCGCGCAACTGGCCGCGGACGGCATTGTAAGGACGTTGGATCGATACCTTGCAGGGGAGATCGTTCCGAGCGCTCAGCCTGCAGAGGGTGTTTCGCTGACGCGTCGTTTGCAACGGTCGGACGGTGAGGCTCTGGCGACCTGGACCGCAGACCAGGCACACCGGGCATGGCGCGCGTACCGCCCATGGCCTGGTGTCTGGATCAGCCTCGCCCCAGCGCTCGAGCGGCTGAAGCTTGATGTGATTGGTGCACCGCTCTCTGAGATTGATGTCCCTCTTGGAGGCCTCCTCGTGCATGAGGAGGTCCTCCTCCTCGGACTGAAAGGGGGCGCCCTCCCACTCCTTGAAGTGACCCCGATGGGCGGGCGCCGCATGAGCGGAACTGCGCTGATTCACGGCCGACCGGAACTTCTCGCTCCGCATGCGAGAATCCGCACATGAGCACCGCAGCATCACCCCTCCCCGCGATCAGTGATCTTGATCCGAGCGCAGTTGCGCAACTTGTTGCCGATCTTGGACTTGAGAAGTACCGCTCGGCTCAGATCCTTGATGCGATCTGGCGCTCTGATGCAACGACCTGGTCGGAGGTCACGACGCTGAGCCGACGAGCGCAGGAGGCACTCGCTGGTGTCGCCCGCTTCTACTCCGCAGAGCAGCTCGAACGAGAAGATGTTGAGGACGGGGCAACGAGCAAGCTCCTAATCACGCTCAGCGGTGGCGCGAAGGTTGAGGCGGTGCTGATGCGCTATCCGCCAGATCCACGGCGCGGCCGCGGAGAGCGAGCGACCATCTGTGTCTCAAGCCAAGCAGGGTGCGCGGTCGGCTGCCCCTTCTGCGCCACGGGTGAGCTTGGCTTTACCCGCAACCTGACCGCTGGTGAGATCCAAGATCAGGTGCGTCGCGCGCGACAGATCCTTCGAGGCGAAGGGCGGGAGCTCACGAACGTCGTGTTCATGGGGATGGGGGAGCCACTCCAGAACCTTGACCCAGTGCTCGCGTCAATTGACGGCCTCACCGACCCACTTCGGGGCGGGATCGGACAACGCCGAATTGTTGTTTCAACGAGCGGAGTGGTGCCAGGGATCGCCAGGCTCGCAAAGCTGCGGCCTCAGGTGACCCTCGCCGTCTCTCTCCACGCCGCGCGCAATGCTCTACGCGACCTGCTCGTGCCGCTCAACCGTAAGTGGCCTGTAGAGGAAGTGATCGCAGCCGCAGCAGCGCATGCACGTGCAACTGGGCGACGGACCACGTTCGAGGTGACGATGATTGACGGCATCAACGACAGCCCAGAGGATGCCGCGGCCTTGGCACAACTGCTGCGGGGGAGCAGTGCACACGTCAATCTGATCCCAATGAATAGCGTCGCACACACACCATGGCAGGAGAGCCCCGCCGCACGTATTGAAGAGATCGCAGAGCAGCTGCGCGCCTCTGGCCTCTCGGTAACGGTTCGAAGAAACCGAGGTCGCGAAGCGGGTGCCGCGTGCGGTCAACTCGCTGCTGAACGAGCCGGCGCTCCAGCGCCAGCGGCAGTGGCCCGCCGCAGAGAGCTTCTGGTCGTAGCGAGCGCCGCCGCACTAAAGGGGGAGCGTTCACCGACACCACTAGCACCGTCTGGGCCACTTGGAGGGGTTGAGCAGTGACGCGTGGTGTTCAGATTGCGGCGAGCATCTTGAATGCGGATCTGGGTGCGTTGCGTGAAGCAGTTCAGGCGGCGGAGCAGGCTGGCGTTGACCGCATCCACCTAGACATCATGGACGGGCATTTTGTGCCGAACCTTACATTCGGGATCGCAACCGTTGAAGCACTGCGTGGGGTGACGTCACTCCCATTTGATGCGCACCTGATGATTGCGAACCCTGCGCTCTGGGCGCCACGATATGCCGCAGCTGGCTGCCAGACCGTTGCCATTCACGTTGAAGTTCCAGAGCGCCATCAAGGGACCCTTGATGCCATCCGAACCGCAGGCGCACAGGCTGGTCTCGCAGCGGATCCAGGCACACCCGCCAGAGCCTTCGCAGCGCATGATGCGCATCTTGATTTTGCGCTCGTGATGACGGTGAAGTCCGGCTTCGGTGGCCAGTCATATCAGCCCGATGCAGCTGCGCGCATCAAGGAGATTAGAGGCCTCCTTGGTGCTGAGCGCCTCATTCACGTAGATGGTGGGATTCGGTCAAGCACCGCAGCTGATGCGGTCGCACAAGGGGGAGACGTCCTCGTTGCGGGTACCGCGATTTTCGGAGCGGCGCAGATGCGCGCAGCGGTAGAGGGGTTACGCCCAAAGGCGTAGCTGAGGCTTAGGCGCCCTTTGTTGCCGTTCGTCGGCAGGATGTGCAGACGAGCGCGCGCTTCATCGTCCCATTGGCGAGGACCATGGTCGGCTGGAGGTTGGCCCGGAAGCGTCGGTGTGCGCGTACGCGGTTCATCCCGACCGACTGGGGGTTGAACCCAGAGATCGAATCCTTGCCGCAGAGGACGCAGAAGCGAGCCATGACCTTCTCCTTGCTGTACTTGGCGCCCGAGAGGGACGCACCGCCGTTGGTGCCGTATCGTAGCAGGAACGCCGTAGGGCCGAGGGAGCCTTGGCTGAGGGAGGGAGTCATGCCGAGCGAGCGACAGCGAGCACCGCAGACGGGTCTACTTCTCGCCGCCCGCCACGCCCCCCTCTTCCGCGTGGCGGAGACCCGCGAGTGGGGCGCTCGATGAGCCGTAAGAGCTGGGACGGCGTGGAGCTGATGGCGGCCCTCCGGTCAGGCGCTGATCGGCTGGAGGCCCGCGTCGCGGAGGTGAACGCGCTCAATGTCTTCCCTGTCCCCGACGGCGATACGGGGACCAACATGCTCGCGACCCTCAAGGCGGCGATCGCTGAAGGGGAGGCGACGCTTGCAACGGGGGTCACATCAATTGACGAGGTCAGCGAAGCGGTTGCTCGCGGCGCACTCCTAGGCGCCAGAGGGAATTCGGGGGTTCTGCTCTCGCAAATCCTGCGCGGACTACCCCAAGCGGTCAGAGGGCGGAAGCGCGCTCGCGCGGCAGAGATCGCAAACGCACTCTCGATCGGCGTGCTCCACGCCTACAGCGCCGTTGCAACACCCACAGAGGGGACGATTCTCACTGTTGCGCGCGAAGTTGCATCGAGCGCGCTGGCAGATGCGGAAGGATCGACCGAGCTTCGCCCATTCCTCCTCCGCGTTGCCGAGAGCGCTCGCATCTCGGTGGAGAAGACGCCAATGCTTCTCGCCGTGCTCCGAGAGGCTGGAGTCGTTGATTCGGGAGGCACCGGGTTACAACTCATTCTCGAGGGGATCGCAGATGTGCCCTCGGTTGCTCCTTCGGCAACCCTGGACGATGCAGAGCCCGCGAGAAGTGCGCACGTTCCAACTCCTGCACTACCACTCCCAGCTGCGGGCGGAGATGGCGCTCCGGGCGAGTATGGCTACGAGACCGTCTTCATCCTCCGCGCCACAGAGGCACCACTCGACCTCGTCAAGATTCGTGCTGACCTTGAACGCATCGGAGAGAGCGTACTTGTCGCCGGTGATGCGTCGGTCTGCAAGGTGCACGTGCACAACCTGCAGCCAGATCAGATCCTCGCCTACGGGATTGCCCATGGCGATGTCCGTGGCGTAACGATTGAGAATCTTGACCAGCAAAGTTCCGAACGTGCCACTGGACATGGTGCCTTTACTGACCTCTCCACGCGCGTTGGCGTTGCCAGCGCAACGCCTGACAAGGGGCCTGAGCCTGGCACAGCGATCGTTGCGGTCGCTGCAGGGAGTGGACTTGCTGCGATCATGAAATCGGCGGGGGCCTCGCAGTTGGTGCACGGTGGCCAAACGGAGAACCCTTCGGCAGCGGAGATTGCCACCGCAATCAACGCGACGGGACGGCGCGATGTCATTGTATTTCCGAACAACGGGAACATCGTGCTCGCAGCGCGCCAGGCCGCAGACCTGGTTGCGGCGAACGTCACCGTCGTCCCAACGCGTAACGCAGCCGAGGGGATTGCGGCGCTCCTGACGTGGGATCCTTCACTCCCCTTAGATGTTGCGCTGAAGCAGTTTGAAACTGCGCGAACAGGTGCGAGAACGTTCCGCATTGTGCAGGCGGTGCGCGATGCGGTGGTGAAAGGGGTCGGCGTACGCAACGGCGAAGTGATGGCGCTTGATCCTGTTGACGGGATTGTTGCCACCGGTCAAGACGAGATAGAGGCGCTCACCCGTGCGCTGCAGGGAGAGAAGGCGGAGTTGATCACGCTCTACCTAGGAGCGGATGTTGACGCGGCCGCTGGCGAGCGCATGGCTGATGCTGCTCGAGGAGTCATCCGCGGCGTGGAAGTGGAGCTCGCGCGTGGCGAACAGCCAATCGAGCGGGTGCTCGTGAGCTTGGAGTGAGCGCCGACCCGAGCGGCATGCCGCTCAAGGGGCTCGGCCTGCCTGGCGG
>Ga0208231_1000561_pt1 | contig 10161 bp, 2 predicted proteins | sample LakMenEpi15Jun12_FD_150702 | JGI IMG/M metagenome (GOLD analysis project Ga0208231, IMG submission 150702) | Freshwater microbial communities from Lake Mendota, WI - 15JUN2012 deep hole epilimnion (SPAdes) | ecosystem: Environmental > Aquatic > Freshwater > Lentic | place: Lake Mendota, Madison...
GCCGCCTCGGTCTCTGAAGCCGCCTCCGCCGCCACCTTGGTAGCCGCCTCCGCCGCCACCTTGGTATCCGCCACGGTCACCGCCTCGGTCTCTGAAGCCTCCGCCGCCACCGCCTTGGTAGCCGCCTCCGCCGCCACCGCCTTGGTAGCCGCCACGACCGCCTCGGTCGCCAAACTTACCCTGGGGACGACCGCCACCAAAGCGATCGTTACGAGGTCCTTTGTCGCGCTCAAAGCGTCCGACTTGATCTTCAACCGCGTCGAGTTTTACCTCAACGCCTTGAATCAAGGAACCTTCTAATGCTGTACGCACGTCGGCCACACGGGACTCGGGCACGTTAAAGTAGCTGTGGGCCTCTTCGCAGTTCACTCCTTGAACGTCGTTTTCTCCCAATCGCACCGTCTCGCGCAAGAAATCCTTGAGGGAGAACCAGCTGAAGCCTTGGGCAGTACCCACGTTGATAAAGAAGCGCTGCTCCACGGGAGCGTCCATATTGCGTGCACGCTTTGGTCCGCGCTCTTCAAAATCGTCGCCTCGCTCTCTGCGCTCTTTTTGGGCGCGAACGGAAGGAACTTCTTGCTGCTCCGTTACGTAGTGCTGAACCAACTCGTGAAGCTCGGCCGCAAAAAAGCGCTCGATTAGCTCCCTTGAAGTCAAATGCTCAAACTGGGGCATGATGGCTTCAATAAGTGGCTTGATGTTCTCAGGAGCCTCTGGGTGTGCGGCAAATTCTTCGGCGAAGTAGTTAACCTGACGCGCAAGAACCTCATCACGGGTAGGAAGCGGGCTTTGCAGCATTTCGCGCTGAATCATTTTTTGAATGTAGGCGATCTTGCGGCGCTCCATCGGGTTGATTAGGGACCAACTCTGACCGGACTTTCCTGCACGGCCGGTACGGCCACTGCGGTGGGTATAGCTCTCGGTGTCGTTAGGGAATCCGAAGTGAATGACGTGAGACAGGTCTTGAACGTCAATTCCACGGGCTGCTACGTCGGTACACACAAGAAGCTTAATACGCTTGTGACGGAAGGACTGCATAACCAAGTCACGCTGCTGCTGGCTTAAGTCGCCGTGCAGGGCGGAGGCCGTGTAGCCTTCTGCAACAAGACGCTCCGCGAGCTCCTGCGTTTCGATTTTGGTGCGGCAAAAGATCATGCCATAAAGACCAGGCGCGCTGTCGAGAAGGCGGCGCAAACCGCTGTATCGGTGCTCCTTGGGGACTACGAAAACCGTATGGGTAATCGTGGCCGTACCCGAATTGCGCTGACCGATCTGAACTCGAACGGGGTTGTTCATCAGGGTCTTGGTCATCGCATCGATAGGCTTAGGCAGGGTTGCGCTAAAGCACCAAATGTTTCGGCCCTCGGGAGCCTGCTTGAGAACCTCTTGCACGTCATCCCAGAAGCCCATGTTGAGCATCTCGTCTGCTTCGTCCAACACAATGTACTGAAGATCATCAAAAAGAACCTGCCCTTGGCGGTTCAAATCAAGCAACCTTCCAGGCGTGGCCATTAATACATCAACGCCTCTCTTGAGGGCAGTAACCTGGGTGCGCATGGAGGAACCTCCATAAACCGCCAGAATGCGCAGTCCGGTTTCGGCCGCGTACTTCTCCATCTCAGACGAAATCTGCACGCAGAGTTCGCGAGTCGGGGCGAGGATTAGGGCCTTCGGACGATTCTTTGCTGACGGCTCGCCGTCTTCTAGAAGCATGTGCAGCAATGGCAAGCCAAATGCAGCCGTTTTACCGGTGCCGGTTTGAGCCAAGGCAACCATGTCGGTTTGGCCTTTGGCATTGAGAAGAATTGGAATAGTTTCGGCCTGAACTGGCGTTGCTTGTTCAAAACCAAGCGAACTAACCGCTTGAAGTAATTCGGCACGTAGGCCGAGATCTGTAAATGAAGACATCTCGTGGATGGAATTAAAAGCCCTAAAAATGGCCCCAACCCGCGGAGCCTTCGGTCGTAGAAAGCATATCGTCCTATAAGCCGGATTCTGTCCGCGCCGTGAAGCGCGTCCTTGCCATTAATCTGGGCAGTTGGTCACCCAACTGCTCAAGCTGCCTACCCGCTGGCTCAGACGAACAGTCTTCAAGCGCCAGCCTACATGGCATTTCATCCCGCGAGGTTTACCAAGCCATCGAAATTGCTTTCGACGCTGGTGGGCTCTTACCCCACCTTTTCACCCTTACCTCCGGTACTCGTACGATGCAACCGGCGGCGGTTTCCCTCTCTGTGGCACTAGCTGTCAGCCCTCGGTTACCCTTGAACTGCCTACCCGTTAGGTAGCGCGGTGCTCTGTGATGTCCGGACTTTCCTCCCTCTGGTACCGAAATACTTTAAGGCGACAAGGCGGACGATATGCGGGTGCAAAGGTACAACAAATACCAATACCGACCGGACAACCAGACGCCATCGGTTTTAGGACTACTTCCCTACCTACTTCTGGATTGCGATGCGGCGGGTTACCACGCCTTCTTCGCTGGTGATCTGAAGTAGATAGAGTCCTGACGCACAGCTGCTCATATCAATCGAGTGGCGCTGCACCCCATTGGCTGATTCCAGCGTGCGCAGCCTCACGACCTGGCCGGTTGCGTTGAGCACCTTGATCTCGACGCGCTGGGCAGAACCCAGCTCAAAGTCGACGCCGAACACACCAGAACTCGGATTCGGGTAGACGCTAAGGCTTCGATCAAGCGGCGTTTCGGCCACGTTGATTCCCGCAACAACCACCGGAATAACCAGGATATCAGCCCCGCAGACTCCGCCTGCGATAAGCGTCACGCTGTAGCTGCCGTTGGCGGCGTAGCTATGGCTCGTTATTGCACCAGTTCCGGTCGAGCCGTCGCCAAAGTTCCAGTCGTACGACGTAGCGTTCGCACTAACCGTTGCATCAAAATCCACTGTCATATTGGTCGCCGTCGCGGCCTGGGGCGTACTGGTGAAGCTTGCCGTCGGACCTGCCTGGTGGTAAAGCGTTACTTCGCCATCTGGACGTGGGCAACCGCCTCCGCCCAACTGCCAGTTGTAGAAGTAGTAGTATGACGTGGCGTTAAAGGTGGTACCCGTGATGGTCACGCTTCCGTCGGTCGACAGGTAAGGGAACACCGCCCCAGTAGTGTTGCGTTGCAGTCCACCGGCGTTGTTGGTGGTCGTGCTGCCCATTCTGTAGTTACCCGGAGGTAGTGAAATATTGACAATTAGACGGTTGAATCCAGGAGCTGTTGACGACACCGTGACCGTTTGCACCGTAGCTAAGGTGGCCGCATCCTGAACCAAGACATCGATCAATCCGGCATTCGTGGCAAACACATCTACCGAGTAAATGGTAGTCGGAGTATTGACGGTGAACAAATTATAGTGGTTCATCGCTGTGTAGTTTCCGCTTGTACCAATCGTGTTATCAATCGGACCCACCTGCCCCGAGGTCGAGGTCGGACTTAGCACAAACGTGGTATCTGCCGCATTCATTGGACCGACCAGAAGGCTGTCTGAAGTACCTAGCGTGTCGCCCGCGGTACTTAGCCAAACATACGCATCCGTGCTCGCCCCTCCGGTTGGGAAGTATAGCGTAGCAACTCCGCCCGCACATAGGGTGTCGGCTGAGGCGGTCGGAATGCGGGGAAGTGCGTCCAAAAGGTTGCGCGATGCCGTCAAACTGTCGTTGGAGGTCTTGCCGTCGTTCGCCAAAGCCACATAGCCTTTGAAGGCGAAGGTTCCGCCAACCACCGTATTGACCGTTCCTACTTGAACTGTATCCATGGCTAGGGATGCCAGGGTACCGGTGTAGGTTGACGTCAGCGAAGCGGTAGCGGCTCCGCTGACCAGGGCACCCAAGCCGAAGTTGGACTGCGAGGCCGTTCCAAGGTTGCGGACGACGACCGAAACGGTTGAATTGGAATCTCCGCATGAGTTATTGCCTGGAATCACCAAGGCCATCACTTGAAGGTCGTTAGCCAAGGGCGTGAACTCGTCGGCCCCCATATCGGGAGCCGTTGTTGAACGCAGGTCGCCGTCGATGTCGGTCGTCACACTGGCAATAGGCGTGCCCATATTGTTGGGCCCGTTGTTCACCACGCGCAGGTCGTTGGCCGCGGCGAAAATGACCGCATTGTCCGTTGAATTCACGTTGAGCAGCGGGTAGGCTGTCTTCCACGCCGCAAGGCTAGGATAGGCAACATTGTAGTAGGCAAAGGTCGCCGCGGCAGCCGAATTATACAGGTTGTAGTCCATGGTCAAGGAATCAGGCAATCCACTTTGGTAGAAGGCATAGGTGCCACCTCGGAAGATGTTGTTGCGAAGATTCAGGTTTTTCGACTGCAGCGTAGCCGTACTCGATACCAGGTACAGACCGTAGGTGCTTCCCGAGAAGGTATTGTGGTACATGTTCACGTGGCGCGAGTATGGGAAGTAGGCGCCATAGCTGCTAGTGGCTGCGCACATGTTGTTGGCAACAACGCTATTAGTTGCTGGCTTCGCGATGTTGTTGAGATAACCCATCGTAATCCCCGCATAAGACGTGTAGGACTCGTTGCGCTCCATATTTACGTTGCCCACATAGTAGAGGTAGTGCCCGTAGTTAATGGTATTGCGCAGATTCCTAACCTTATTATCATTAACGATAACATTACCCATGTAATACATGTAGGTACCGTAGTAGTAGGACTTCGTGATGGTGTTGCCCGACAGGTTGATTCCGGTATTGAACGACGTTGTGCTTGGTCCATTAAACCGAACCCCGTAGTACCCGCCTTTAATGATGTTGTCGGTCACGGTAATGTTGTTGGCGTTGTTGCCGTATCCCGTTACTGTGGTTAAACTTGAGGTCGAAGCAATGCCCGCAATCGTGCTTAGGGTCGCGGTCGTGTCGGCCAGAATTTCGTTCTCGTCAATCACAATGTCGTGCGCGCCCCCGGTCAGAATGATGCCCGATGCGGTGGGGTGAAGAATGCGCAGCTTTCGCAGGGTCACGTAGTCGGTTCCGTTTAAAACGACTGCAGCGAACTGGCCCGCCACACCTTGGATGGTGGCCGTTCCCGTTGCCGGACCCTGGAAGGTCACGGTATTGGTCGCTGAGGCTCCGTTGAGGGTAGCGAGGCTCATGCCGCCTAAGTGCGTATAGGGCGCGAGCGTAAAGGTTACTGGACCCGTTATGCCACAGCTGCTAATTGCGGCGAGTGCACCTTGAAGTGTTGTGAAGTTGCTTGCCCCTGTTCCGTTGGAATCAATGGTATAGTTGCCACTCAACGTCGAAACGCAGGGAGTAACAAAGGTCATTGGACCCACCCACTGCCCAAGGGTTGCAGCACAGGTCGACTGCAGGTAAACCTGGTACGCTGATCCGGGCTGAAGCCCGGTGATGGTAAAGGGATTCACCGTGGCCGTGACCTGGTTTGCTCCAGAACCTCCGGAACCAATGGCGAAGCCCAAAGGACCCCAAGCCACAGTAGCCGAAGTGGTGGCCACGCCGCCCACGGTCCAGGATACAGTCGCTGAATTCGTTGTAGGAACGACCAAAACCGAGGCCGCCGGACAGGGCGTTGGTGTGGCTTTCAGTGCGACGTTGTCCAGGAATAGGTCGTAGTCGTTGGCCCCAATGTGGGTAGAACTGTTGGTCAGGCTTTCAATGTAGAAGGCGATTTTCACCAGACCCGTGTAGCTACTGAGGTTGACGGAGTAGGTTCCGCCGAAGGGACTAAGACCAGAACCGCGGTGGAACTTTACGAGCGCCTGGTTGCGGTTCCATGTGGTTCCGTTGTCGGTAGAAATGAAGACGAACAGGCTGTCGTCGTTGCCCAAAACGGCCGCCGTGTTGCCGTTGGCGATTTTAGCGCCCATGTCCCATTCAAAGTAGGTGGTGTGCGCCACGTTACCCAGGTCAATGGACGGAGTGATTGTCCAACCCTGAGTGGCTATTGACGTAACCGGCACTTGGTTGCGAACGGCACCCGTCGTTCCCACGTTGAGGTATCCGTCGACCATCCAAGCCGAGGTATTGGTTCCGATGGCTGTTGGATTCGCCGCCACGGCATTGCGCTCGGTCCAGCCTTTTGGCTTGGGAACGACTGCCAAGGGGTCGTATCCGTTGGCAAAGGTCTCGATCCAGCCTACTTGAACAGGCGTTTGGAACGAATACGGACCAACCCATACCGAGGTTTGCGTTCCGCAGTTGCCTTGCAGGTAGACGTCGTAGTCGGTGTAGCCCGACAGACCCGTAATGCTGTGGCTCAAGGTAGAAACAGTGGTGCCTTGACCTGTGCCCGGAACAAAGCCTTTGGGTCCCCATTGCAGGTTGGTAGAGGTAGCGGTCGACGTATAGCTTACGGTGGCGGAATTCGCCCGGACGTTGGTCACCGTTACGTTGAACGGTGCGGGGCAGCCAGAGGGGGTGTACTCCACGGCACCAATATCTGGGGTGGTTGATCGAGCCGTGCGGTTAATGTCAAGGGGCACAAGGGCTAATTGGTTCTCACCCGAATTGTTGTAGGCAAAAGAAATCGGAGTAAGGTCACCCGTTAGCACATTGGTAAAAATGGGGTCGCTTGAAATACTGTTGGAGTCCCTGGCCGTTGCGGCGGTCCAAGATGCCAGCGTGGGGTAGGTAAGCGTCGCGCTTCGGGCCGCAACGAAGTTGCTTGCGCCTCCGACCGTCGACGTGAACCGAATTCCGTTGCGGTTGGAGTTAATAAGGGCCGTAGTTGAAGAATTATACAGCGCAAACTTGTTGCCCGTTCCCGCTGAGGCAATTTGAATAATGTTGTTCTTAAAGTTGACCTGAGTAAGGTTACCGCTAAAAAAGGCCCCATAAACCACTTGGGTACCGTTGCCTGTTGTGCTGTTAAGATCTATCGTATTGTGCAGCACGTTCATCGTATCTGACGTAAGCATATACATACCATAAACCAAACTGCCTAGGTTGTTAACATTGTAAATTGCATTGTTTGCTATTAATGCCGGGCTTGCAAGAGTACCAGAGGTGCTTGCACAGTATAATGGGTAGGCTGTGAATGCAGCCGTGCCCGAAGCTCCACCCAAGTCATGGATTTTGTTGCCCACAAATTTTAAACCTGGGCTTCTACCAAAATTATAAAAGCCGTAGCACGTGCTTACGGCAGCTCTAGATTGGCGATTAATGTCGTTGTATTCAAAAACTAAATCATTTTGACCATAGGCATAAACACCGTAGAAATAAAAGTTGCTAATAGTGGTGTGCCTGACGGTATTATTGCTTGGTCGAACGCCCATTGTGAGCCCGTTGCCGCCCAAACAGAGTCCGTAGTAGCCTCCCGTAATCTGGCAGGAGTCGATAAGTAGGTTCGAAGCGGTACCGTTTTGGGCACCCGTTACTGCAGTAGGTGATTGGGTCAAGGCAAACGCTGCATAGGTGCTAAGGGTAGCGGTTTCACTTGCTCTAAATACGCAGCGCTTGAAGGTATTGTTGTTGGCGTTATTGCTCATGCGCACGGCCCAGCCAGCGGCTGCTCCGATGGCCTCTATCGTAAGGTCTTCAAACCGAAGGTGGTCCGCCCCATTGAGATGGAGGGTATGGCGCAAATTAGGGTCGGTTGCTGCAAAACTTAGGGTGTTAAAATTGCCCTTGACCGTGATGGTATTGGTCGCGGACATCCCAGGAATTTCATTAATTACCAGCTGCTCGGTGAAGGTGGGCGAACTCGTTAAAACTTGAAACACTACAGGCCCCGCTACCCCGCAGGCCGCCGCTGCGAATGCTGCGGTAAAAGTGGAATAGGTTCCTCCCGAGCCGATGGTGTAGGTTCCGCCAGGAAGATTGGGTAGTGTGGTTACCTGGACGGGCGTTGAAAACGCTGAGCTGCTGGTGGGGGTACAGGTAACCTCGCATCGGTACCAGGTATCCACTGTTTGAGACACGCTAGCTACCCCGGTTGTCGCACCTGCAATGTTGGTCCATGGGCCTGTTGCGGCAGCAGCACTCTGCCACTGGTAGGCCAAACCGCCGGCTGCCGTGGCTCCGGTAAGTGAAAGCCCAAAATTCTGAAGCGGACACACTGCAGTGAAGCTCGGAGTGGTCGTCCCCGCATTGGGAGTGCCGGTGCAGGCTGCTTGAGGAATGTAGGTAATGGAACCACAGAATGCGCGCGAGGCTATCGTTGGGTTTGGTACTGAGCCCCCAAAGCCATTGGGCATCGTATTTATGGTAACGCTGCCGTCGGTGAAGGACGAAGGCGTTCCCGCCACCCAAGACATGTAGCGAGTTCCCGAAACTGCCGATAAGCAAATCCCTATGGGCTGGCTTGCGGGCAGCGCAATCATCGTCGAGCCAAATGGAATCGTTGCGGCAGTCGCGTTGCCCATGCTTGTTACGTTTACACTTAGTCCTAGTACCCAGCCGTTTGCCGCGCTTACTACTGGTGTCGTTTGCCCCGCAGCGAGTACTCCCCCGACGCGGTACCAAATGTCAACAAGACCTGTATTGCCCGCTGCATAATTAAAAACATTGGTCATGCCGGTAAGGTAAATCGGCTGATTCGCATTGATTTCAAAGGTGACCGCTCCCAAACCGTTGTTTGGAACTGTTGCGGGCATGGTACTCACGGTACTCTGCGATAAAAGTCTAGCAGTAAAGCCGAGGGTCAATAGGGCGATTAAACGAATTTTCATACCAAGTTTATTTTTTGAGTTCTACAAGTTACACTGAAACATGGAATTTTATGATGTATTTTTTGAAAACAGGTTGTGCATCTAAACCTTAAGCATGGATTACCTTTGCAGCCCTCGGGAAGTGGCGCAGGTGGTAGCGCATCTGGTTTGGGACCAGAGGGTCGCAGGTTCGAATCCTGTCTTCCCGACGTAAAAAGGCGCCTTTTGGGCGCCTTTTTTTTTGTGATCCCGGCGCGATTCGAACGCGCGACCGTTTCATTAGAAGTGAAATGCTCTGTCCAGCTGAGCTACGGGACCTATTGATTGAGCGGGCAAAAGTAGTTCTTATAAGACCGCTCGCCTACTTTTGACCCACTGTGCGCTACCTCTTACTTTTCTTCATCGCAGCGGGACCTTCACTTTGGGCCCAATCCGATTCCGCTCGTTCGCCGCGCGTTTGGGGGCAGCCCGAAAAGTCCGCGATTGCAAGCGCACTGATTCCAGGAGCCGGGCAAATTCTCAACAAGCAGATCTGGAAGGCCCCAATCGCACTGGGAATTATGGCCGGCAGCGGCTACTACCTCTACCTCAACCAGCAGAGCTACAATCGGCTGAGCAGAGCCATTGACCGTCGGCTTGACAACGACCCTTTGACGCTCGATGAGTTTGATGGACAGTTCTCCACCAACCAGCTTTTTTCGCTTCAGAACGACTACCGGCGCCGTCGGGATTATGCCGTGCTCGGGGTTGGCGCAGGCTACCTCTTTCAGGTCTTGGACGCCTACGCAGCCGGACACTTGGTTGATTTTGACGTGTCGCCGAACTTGAGTGCCCGGTTCCGCCCTGCATTTGGCCCACAAACTACCTTTGGAGCTCAATTGACGCTGGCATGGCACTGAACATCGCTCTTTTGGGCTACGGAAAAATGGGGCAAGCCATCGAGGCTGAGGCCTTAGCGCGCGGACACATCGTGGTTGCGCGGATTCGCAGTACGGACGCATGGGATTTTGGCAAGGCCGACGTCGTCATTGAATTCACCCAGCCTGATGCCGCCGTGGCCAACCTGCATCGGCTGGCGGGGCTCGGCACCCCAGTGGTCTGCGGAACGACCGGATGGTTCGAAGAGCTTCCCGCCGTCGAAGAATCGTTTACCAACGCTTCAAATCGCTTGGTTTATGCTTCAAACTTTAGTCTTGGCGTGCAACTGGCCCTTAAAGCCAATGAGGAATTGGCGCGCCTAATGGCAACCTACCGCGAGCAGTACCGACCGAGCATCGAAGAGGTGCACCACAAAGCCAAAATGGACGCTCCCAGCGGCACGGCCATCAGTTTTGCCGAAGGACTCCTCCCCTACTATCCGCAGCTCAGCGGCTGGTCCTTGGACGGCCAAGAGCCTGGCGCACTGCCGGTGTTCGCCCGACGTGAGGATCCGGTCCCAGGAACCCATACCGTGCGCTACGAGTCCGACATCGATCGAATTGAGCTCGTGCACACCGCCCACAACCGTCGCGGATTTGCCCTAGGCGCCGTCCTTGCAGCGGAA
>Ga0208231_1000562_pt1 | contig 10157 bp, 8 predicted proteins | sample LakMenEpi15Jun12_FD_150702 | JGI IMG/M metagenome (GOLD analysis project Ga0208231, IMG submission 150702) | Freshwater microbial communities from Lake Mendota, WI - 15JUN2012 deep hole epilimnion (SPAdes) | ecosystem: Environmental > Aquatic > Freshwater > Lentic | place: Lake Mendota, Madison...
AAAATGAGAGCGAGGCACTCCGCAGACGTCATGCCTCGAATGCCTTGAGCCATAGCCCGCTCTCGGGGGCGCTCCTCTTCGCTCCACGAGCGAATGGAACGAGCGTTGTATTCTTGATTCATTCCCCAAAAATCAAACATCATCCAGGGCCTAGTCGTAGGCTAAACGCATACAAGCATTTGCCAAGAACTAGCCCAAACAAAAAAACCGCCTCTCTCGAGGCGGCTGAATTTTAAACACTAAAAGCCTAAGGCTTTAGGCCATGTGGTTGACGTGCTTTGACAAGCTCGACTTCAAGTTGGAAGCCTTGTTCTTGTGAATGATGTTGCGCTTAGCCAGCTTGTCGAGCATTGAACTCACAATCGGCAACTGAACTGCAGCAGCAGCCGCGTCGGTCAAAGAACGCAGTGCACGCACCGCATTACGGGTGGTCTTGTGGAAGAACTTGTTGTGAACGCGCTTGGCCTGGATTTGGCGGATGCGCTTCAACGCAGATTTATGATTAGCCATAGGAGCTATTAATTAATTAAGTGACCCGTACGGGATTTGAACCCGTGATCTTCTCCGTGAAAGGGAGATGTCCTGAACCGCTAGACGAACGGGCCCATCGTTTTGGGAGCGCAAAGATATAAAATTCCCTCATAACCAACAACAAAGGTTTGAGAAACTTACGACCCCGAGGGACGAAATCCCAGTCTTTTGCCGGTACGCTGCCGAAGTTCCTCGCGAATTCCCTCTAAAGCCAGAACAGAAACTTCCTGAACGTCCTTGAACGGAGCGGCCTGCAAATCAAAGTCCATTGCCGTGGCCATCAGGCGATAAAGCCAAATTTTTAGCACCTCTGGACTCAATTCAGACTCCGCCAGCGGAAGGTTCAAAGGGCCCAAACCCTCGGCAAAATGATGCCCCTCTCCGTTCACAAAAAAACGGCTCATTAGTGTTCCCAAATCGTTTAAACGGCGCATCCTGAACGAATCCGACAAGAAGTTATAGACATGAATGAGGCCAAAATAGGCCCGTTTGGGATTCGTCTTGACGTAGGCCGTCTCCATGACGCTGTGGCCCTCGGGCAGCAAAAACGCATTGGTATGCACCTGAAACACCAAAGAGTCTCCCGAGAAGCGAATTTCAAATTCAAACTCGCCGCGGTCCACAAACTCCACCACCACAGAACGGTCAATGCCAACCATCTTGCTGTTCAAATCAAGGGCAACCGACTGAACCACAGTCCGCAATTGGGCAAAAGCCAACAAAACGCGACGGTGTACCAGCTGTTTATTGCTGGACTTCGTGGCCAGCGTTTGGAGGATTTGCTCCGGATTGGATTCGGTGTTCATTAGTATGCTCGTGCAAAAAGTACCCTTTGGATCGATGGCCCTCCCGTAAGGACGCAGGCACCGTCTTCGAGCGGATTATCAATGGGAATACAGCGGATGGTCGCCTTAGTTAGTTCTTTAATGCGCTCTTCGGTCTCGGGACTACCGTCCCAATGGGCCATCACAAAGCCACCCCGTTCAATGGCCGCCTCAAACTCAGCCCAGGTATCTACTCGATGCATGCTAGCCGCCAAACGTGCCGAGGCGCGGTCCAAAAGAGCCTGCTGAATTTCTTCGAGGCGTGCGGGAATAGAATCCGCAAGTCCTTCAATCGCAACGGATTCCTTAGTCAAGGTATCCCTTCGGGCCAGCTCTACAACTCCGTTTTCAAGGTCGCGCGGACCAATGCCCATGCGCAATGGGACACCCTTTAGCTCGTACTCGTTAAACTTCCAACCTGGCTTGTAGCTGTCTCGGTCGTCGTACTTCACGCGGACTCCTTTGGCGCGCAGGTCCGCAACCAACTTCTTTGCAACCAACGAAATGGCCTGCAACTCATCTTCGCCGCGGTAAATCGGAACAATCACCACCTGAATGGGGGCCAACTTAGGGGGCAAGACGAGTCCGCTGTCGTCGGAATGCGTCATGACCAAGGCGCCCATCAAACGCGTGGAAACGCCCCAAGACGTGGCCCATACGTGCTTAACCTGGCCGTCGCGGTCTTGAAACTTCACGTCAAAGGCCTTGGCAAAATTCTGCCCCAAAAAATGACTGGTTCCTGCCTGAAGTGCCTTGCCGTCCTGCATTAAAGCCTCTATACAGTAGGTCTCGAGGGCTCCGGCAAATCGCTCGTTGGCCGTCTTGGTGCCTTTTACCACAGGAATCGCCAGAACGGTCTCGGCAAACTCCGCATACACTTCAAGCATTTGCTCTGCCTCTGCGATAGCCTCCTCTCGGGTGGCGTGGGCCGTGTGCCCTTCTTGCCAAAGAAATTCGGTAGTCCGCAAAAAGAGCCGCGTACGCAATTCCCAGCGGACCACATTAGCCCATTGATTCACTAAAATCGGCAGGTCGCGGTAGCTCTTTACCCAGCCGCGGTAGGTGTCCCAAATAATGGTCTCCGAGGTGGGGCGCACAATGAGTTCTTCCTCAAGCTTAGCGTCTTCGTCCACAATGATCCCCTTGCCGTCGGGGGAATTTTTGAGCCGGTAGTGGGTAACTACGGCGCATTCTTTGGCAAAACCGTCCACGTGCGCTGCCTCTTTGCTGAAGTAGCTCTTGGGTATAAAAAGCGGGAAGTAGGCATTTTCATGGCCCGTCTCCTTAAATCGTCGGTCGAGTTCCGCCTGCATACCCTCCCAAATTGCGTAGCCGTGGGGCTTGATGACCATGCATCCGCGCACCCCAGAATTCTCGGCTAGATCCGCCTGAATAATGAGCTCGTTGTACCATTTGCTGTAGTCGACTTCGCGAGGCGTGAGATTCTTCGCCATTATTTGGTATAAAAATTGGTTCTTATATACTGAACCTCAAAAGTACGCCCAATGCGCTCCTACCTAATCCTCCTACCTCTTGCTGCCCTGCTGACTGCCTGCGGCAGCCAAGGAACCTACCGTGATTTTGACGGGAGCTACTCCTGGACCAACACCCAAGCATACCGCGAAGGCTACCAGTCTGGATTCGACCGCGGCTACCAAGAAGGAATCGAGGACCAAGACCTGGGCGACCGCGGCGCTGAAAACAGAAATCGAGCCGGACGCACGCGGACCATAATCCGCTATGAGTACTACCCTACCTACTACAACAACTGGAGCCAACCCTGGATGCATCCCTATGGATATGGGGCTGGTTGGAATCAACCCAACCGATGGAACCGCAGAAACCGCTGGAATGATCACTGGAACTACCCTTGGGGCTACGGAGGAGGAGTCTACTGGAACGACCCTTGGGGCTACGGAGGAGGAACCTACTGGAACGACCCTTGGGGCTGGAACAGTCCTTGGAGCTACGGCGGATATTATGGTTACGGCGGCTACGGCGGGTATTATGGCTATGGTGGCAACGGCTGTTTTGGCTGCTTCGGCGGCTATAACCGATGGAACAACCGAGGTTGGGGCGGAATCCAGCCTGGCGGCGGAATCCAGCCTGGCGGCGGGGGCAATCCCGAACCTACCCCTGACGACGGACTACGGCGCCAGCAAATCCAATCGGGAGTAATGCCCTACCGACGTCCGGTTGTAATAAATAACCCTGGTGGAGGCCGTCTAGAAACTACAGAAACGCGCGAAGCGGTGCAGGTTCGTCAAGGATCCTCAGGCGTAGAACGACCGGTCGAACGTCCGGGAAGCATTGCAGAACCACAGCAAAGCCGGGGCAGCGGCCAAACTCGGCCAGCAACCAGTGGTCAACCAAGCACGCGCCAGCCGGTTCCGCAGAAAGAAGTTCGGCCCCCAGCCCCACAAGAGCAAAGGCCAGCAACCAATACACCGAGCCCTAGCCGGTCTGGAGGCTCTGCACCCTCTGTGCAGCAACCGCCGCGGCAACCCAGCAGCAGCCCACAGCGGAGCAGCCCAAGCACTCGACGACCCCAGTAGCAATGAAGCGTAACCCGTATTTTGTTCTGATTGCCTTAAGCATCGGACTCGCATCGGCTCATGCTCAAAGCAGCATGAGCGCCGTGTGGATGCAGCGCAACCAGCTCTTCGGCACCGCCCGATACAACGGTTCTGCAGGTGCACTCGCGGCCTTAGGGGGCGACGGTACGTCGAGTATTGAAAATCCGGCCCTGATGAATTCGAGCAGCTTCGGCGGAATGGAATTGAGCGGCCACTTTCGCTCGGATCGAGCAGACTTAAGAAGCCAAGGAGCAGGTATTGGTCAAGCCTACCTCGCAGGTGCATGGCGCGTGGACAGCAAAACTCGTTTTTCTCTAGGCCTGGCGCTCCAGCAGCAGGGATGGTTCCCCAACTACTGGATTCAGTCCGAAACGAACCCTCAGGAGTCCGCTGTTTCTGCCTGGATAAGCCAGTCCAATGGACTCAGCCCAGACCAGCTTCTTAGCAGCGGACTCTACGACGCCTATGCGGCCTACATGGGCTACCTAATCAATGTAGGAGCAGGCAATCAATACAGCGCCGATGCAGAGGGCCTACCCTCTTACCGCCAGCAGCGTTTTGTGCGCGAGTATTCAAGCTCTTCGTGGTCGATTCCAATGGCTATTAAAACGTCAAAGATTTCGGTGGGCATGAGGATAGAACGCCGCAACGGGCGCGCGCAAGAACGATTCCTGATGACCGAATCGGGATTCAGCCCCATTGGATTGACCAAGGCCTATGAAAAAACCGTGGTAGACAGCAGCAACTGGAGCCTTTGGTCTCTGAGGCTTGGGGTAGCTTTTCAGGCCACTGAGCATTTGCGAATCAGCGCAGCCATTCAGCCCGCGACCACGGCAGAAGTGGACTGGGAATACCGCAACCGAGTGAGGCCTGAAGCCAACGATCCTGAGGTTGCTCTGACGCCGTTTGAGCTCTTCGACAAGCAAAAATTCAGCTATCAACTGCCCGTTCAAATGCAACTCGGCGTTGCGAGAACCTTTGGAACCAAGGCCGCACTGACCGGGGTATGGATTTACCATGGTGCCGTAAATGCACTAATCAGCAGCCCCCTCTCCTACTACGACATTGGCAGGGCTATGGCTGATGAACTCTTGGCCCACCAGCAGTTTAGACTTGGCGGCGAATACCGCCTGTCGGAGGCATGGACGGCTCGGTCTGGATTTCAGTGGTCGGGCTCGGGCACGGTCTTCTCGGACCACAGCGCGCAACGCATGCTTGGATTGGGACTAGGCTACCAGGAGCTGGAGTATGCGGTAGACCTGGCCTACAACCTCGTTCAAAGCAGTGGAAGCATCAAGCCGCCAGGCGGCGGCGGGGATTGGCTTCTTCCCACACTCCACCAGCGAATTACGGGCACCTACCGGCTTCGATTCTAGGTCGGTGCCGCCAGGGGCTGCAACCTGATGTATTTTAGGGCTATGAAACACCTAATTTGGATGGCGGCACTGCTTGCCCTACCCGCCTCGCTTGAAGCCCAAAAACTTGACGCTCTGGCCTTTCGTGCCGTCGGACCGGCCCTCACCAGCGGCCGCGTAGCAGACCTCGCCATCAACCCCCTAAACCCCGACGAATGGTACGTCGCTGCAGCCTCGGGCGGAGTTTGGAAAACTACCAACCACGGTCTCACTTTTGAACCCCTTTTTGACGACCAGGGCTCCTACTCGATCGGATGCATCACCCTGGACCCGAGCAACTCCCACACCGTTTGGGTGGGCACGGGAGAGAACAACAACCAGCGTTCGGTAGCCTACGGCGACGGGGTCTACAAATCGACCGACGGCGGCTCGAGCTGGACCAACGTCGGCCTGAAAGCCTCAGAACACATCGGAATGATTGCCGTGCATCCCAAAAACTCCAACATCGTGTGGGTCGCGGCCTACGGCCCGCTCTGGAGCAGCGGCGGCGAGCGCGGAATCTACAAAACCACCGACGGAGGAACGACCTGGAGGAGGGTGCTGAACGTGTCGGAGCACACGGGATTCAACGAAGTGCACTTGGATCCGCGCAACCCCAATGTTTTGTTTGCTACGGCCCACCAGCGCCGCAGGCACGTCTACACCTACGTCTCGGGCGGACCCGAATCCGGCCTATGGAAGTCTGAAGACGGCGGCGAAACCTGGTCAGAGGTTAAGAATGGCATTCCCAGTGGCGATAAGGGGCGGCTGAGCTTGGCTATTTCGCCGGTGAACCCTGACCTGCACTACCTGATGGTCGAGGGCCATGGAACCTACCGAAGCACGAACCGCGGCGCATCCTACAGCAAGCGCAGCGACCACGCCACCTCAGGCAACTACTACGTGGAACTTATCGCTTCGCGCAGCGATGCCAACACCCTGTACAGTATGGACACCTACGTGCAATGGTCCGAAGACGGCGGAGCGACGTTTAAGCGCCTTGGTGAGAAGAACAAGCACGTCGACAACCACGCCTTTTGGCAAAACCCTTCGAATCCTAAGCACTTAATACTGGGCTGCGACGGGGGAATTTATGAGACCTGGGACCACGGGGTGGCCTGGCACTACAAGGAGAACCTGCCGATTACGCAATTTTACCGGGTTTCGGTGGACAATGCCGAGCCATTTTATGGAATTTATGGCGGAACTCAAGACAACTTCTCGCTGGGAGGTCCGAGCCGTACCCTCAACGACCGTGGAATTGTGAACAGCGACTGGTACGTAACCCAGACCGGAGACGGTTTTGAATCGCAAATTGATCCCACCGACCCCAACATCGTCTATGCCCAAGCGCAGTATGGCGGACTTCAGCGCTTCGACAAAAAGTCGGGCGAGGGTGTGCCCATCAAACCGATTGAGCCGACTGGTGGCAAGGCCTGGCGTTGGAACTGGGATGCTCCCCTTTTAATTAGTCCGCACGATTCGAAAACCCTCTATTTTGCGGCCAACGTGGTGTTTAAGAGCGTGAATCGCGGCAACAGCTGGACGCCTATTTCGGGCGATTTGTCTCGGCAATTGGACCGCCACCTGATTCCGGTTATGGGCAAAATTCAAGGACTCGATGCGATTGCCTACAAGCAGAGCACCTCCATGTACGGTACCATTACCGCACTGCACGAGTCGCCCAAGGTCAAGGGCCTGCTCGCGGTGGGAACCGACGACGGCTTGATCCAAGTATCGAGCGACGCAGGAGCGAATTGGACCAAGCTCGACAAGCTTCCGGGCATTCCGGATTTGACCTTCGTCAATGATGTCAAGTGGTCGCAGCATTCCGCCGACGTGCTTTATGCGGTGTTCAACAACCACAAAAACGGAGACTTTAAGCCCTACCTAATGGTCAGCAAAAACCGAGGCAAAACATGGGAAGCACTGAGTGCGGGACTGCCGCAGCGGGGCTCAACCTACGTAATTGCCGAGGACCATAAAGACGCAAGCCTGCTCTTTGTGGGAACGGAGTTTGGTGTTTTTACCAGCACTGACGGCGGCCTCACCTGGACGGAACTCAAGAAGGGACTGCCTACCATAGCCGTGCGCGACATCGCCATTCAGCAGCGCGAAGACGACCTGGTGCTGGCCACTTTTGGCCGTGGTTTTTATGTTTTAGACGACTACAGCCCCTTGCGCGAGATTAAAAACGACATCAAAAAGAATGAGGCTATTGTACTCCCTATCAAGCCCGTAGTGCTCTACCACGAGGCATCTCCTTTGGGCTACGGCGGTGCAGGATTTTTGGGCGCGGGCTACTACATGGCCGACAATCCCATGGTTGGAGCCACTTTTACCTACTGGGTTAAAAACGCACCCAAAACCCTAAAGGAACAGCGCGAGGAGCTGGAGAAGAAAAATTCCGCTTCGGTTTACCCCAGCAAAGAGGCAATTCGGGCGGAGGCTGAGGAGGCCAAGCCCCATTTATCACTGGTAATTCGTTCCAGCGAAGGCAAGGTGGTTCGGATCCTGCAGGCCAAGTACGTCAACGGACTAAAGCGGAGCACCTGGGACGGTAAATTGGCTCGCTCTGCCTCGCCAGACAAGGGCTCCTACCTCGCGCCAGCAGGCAACTACAGCCTGCAGCTCGTGGGAGTGCATGGAACCAAGATTGATACCCTGACCAAGCCCCTCGGTTTTAACGTATCGCACTTGAGCAACCTAAGCCTTCCTGCCGAAAAGTCTGCCGATTTGGTTCTGCTCCAAAACCAGCTCGATGCCTTGCAGCAGCGCATGGATGTGGTTTCGAGGCAAATGGACGAGGTCAAGACGCGCCTTGACCGCATTGAAAAGCAGGTTGACTATGGCGTGAACAGCCCCGCAAACCTGCGCGGTGAGGTGGCCAAGGTCCGCGCAGAATGGCGTTCGCTGGGCTTGATACTCGACGGGGATGAATTAATTGCCAGCAAGGAATTTGAAACCATGCCCGGACTTCGCGACCGACTGAGCTCTGCTTTGTGGGGAAGCTACTCGATGCGGTCGGATCCTACGCAGTCCATGAAGGACCAGCGCCGAGTGGTGGCCGAGCAGCTTACCGAGCTTGAGAAGCAGCTTCTGAACCTGCTCGCTCAAAGCTCAAAGTGGTAGAGGGGCTTTAAACGAAACCCAATTGAAGGCGATACCCTGGGGGCTCGCCTTTTTTTTGCAGCCAATTAAAACCGGTAGACGAAGGCACTGATGTTCATTCCTGCGCCAACGCTGCCAAAGAGCACGATGTCGCCAGGATTTACCTCGTGGCCCTGGTACTTTTCACGCAAAACAAGGTCAAGCAGAGTGGGCACGGTAGCCACCGAACTGTTGCCCATATGCTGAATCGACATGGGCATGACCTGGTCGAGGTCCGCAACCATACCATAGAGCTTGTAGAGGCGCTCTCCTACCCCGTGATCGAGTTTTGCGTTGGCCTGGTGCATGAATATTTTCTTGACGTCCTTGAGGTCGACGCCGGCATGGTCTAGGGCAGCCTTCATGGCATCGGGCACGTGGCGAAGGGCAAATTCATAAATCTTGCGTCCCTTCATGCGCAAAAAACGCTCGTTGCGGTCTCCCAGCGGATTCACCGAAGGCTGGGATTGCAGGTAGTAGGCCTCGTCTTTGGTATGGGTCGCACTGGCGAAGCCGAGGATTCCTGCACCCTGAGCGTTATCGCGTACCTCCAGGCAGGTAGCGCCCGCGCCGTCCGCAAAAATCATGGAATCGCGATCGTGCACGTCGATGATGCGAGAGAGCGTTTCGGTACCGACTACCAGTGCCTTTTTTGCCATCCCTGCCTGCAAGTATGCGTTGGCAACCAGCACGCCCTGAATCCATCCTGGGCAGCCCGCAAGCACATCAAAGGCGACGGTTCTTGGGTTGACTATACCGAGGTTGTGCTTGATCCGCGAGGCAATAGAGGGCAACTGATCAATGCGGCGGGTGCCTAAATCGATGTCTCCGTAATTCTGCCCGACAATAATTAAGTCCAGGTCTTCAGGATTCCAGCCGGCTTGCTGAAGTGCCTTTTGGGCAGCCTCGGTACCTAGGTCTGAGGAATTTTGGTCTGCACGCGCATAACGGCGCTCCACGATTTCGGTGATTTGCTGAAACTTCTGAATAACGACCTCGTTGGAGTAGGGAAAGGGCTGGCCATTCTCGTCCATGAATTCGCGGTCTAAGAACGCGGAGTTGGGTATGATTTCTTCAGGCAGGACCGATCCAGTTCCTGCTATTACAACGGCATGATTCATGCCTGCAAAAGTACCATTTTCGCCCCATTGCCCCTATACCTTTGTGCCTATGAAATCTCCCGACCCCGATCACTTGAGTGCGAGCGTTCTCACCCCGCTTCGCGACGACGCATTTTTGCTCAGCGACGACCAAAAAATTGACCTTATTGAAGGCCATGTGCGCGGAATTCTCGAAACCTTAGGAATGAACCTCCAGGACGACAGCTTGCGCGGAACTCCGAGGCGAGTGGCAAAAATGTACGTTAAAGAGACCTTTGGCGGACTCCACCCCGACCGGGCGCCCGACCTGAATACGTTTGAGAACAACTACCATTATGGAGAAATGCTAGTAGAAAAAAACATCGTTGTCTACTCTACCTGCGAACACCACCTCATGCCCATCGTAGGCCGTGCTCATGTCGCTTACCTAGGCAAAGACCGAGTAATTGGCTTGAGTAAAATGAACCGCATCGTCGATTTTTATGCCAAGCGTCCTCAAGTGCAAGAGCGCCTAACCCGCCAGATTGTGGAGTCCCTCATCGAGGCACTGGGCACCCAGGACGTGGCCGTAATCATTGATGC
>Ga0208231_1000565_pt1 | contig 10133 bp, 9 predicted proteins | sample LakMenEpi15Jun12_FD_150702 | JGI IMG/M metagenome (GOLD analysis project Ga0208231, IMG submission 150702) | Freshwater microbial communities from Lake Mendota, WI - 15JUN2012 deep hole epilimnion (SPAdes) | ecosystem: Environmental > Aquatic > Freshwater > Lentic | place: Lake Mendota, Madison...
AGACTCATAGAACACAACTGCATCAGGCTCTGCTGAAACACGATAGTAACTGGTGCCAAGACCTTGTGCGCGATCAAGAGAATCTTGAGTAAGCAATCTTGCAACACCCTTACGTCTATGTTTTGCAAATGTATGAAGCAATTGTAGATTGAAAACATATGGAGTTTTCTTCGAACGAGTAGTGATAATCGCGCCAGTCAACTCTCCGCCTTCCCAACATCCAATACAGTACTGCCATTGTTCCTGCATATCTGCTTTCGCTACAAAAGTCTTGGCGAAAGAGTCTGCTTTGTTCTCAGTTATATGCGCGACAAATTCATCGCGACTTGTGTCACACAACTTCATGGAACTCGCGTTTCTTTTCTCCACGTTCCTTTGGATATTTGGTTTGCTGCCAACCATGATACTCATCTAAGTTCCACACAAATGGTGGGAACTTGAACGTATTATTAGCCAGAATCTCGCGAACAGATGATCCACCATTCAATGCTGCGTCTATAAACATTTCAACAAATCGAAATTGAGATTCCATTTCTTCTCGCTTTGTAGTTGAGCGGAAACAACGAAACTCGATTGTACCAGTATGCTTCATGCAATAAGTATTGATGGCGTATCTAAAAGGGCGACCCATTGACACGCCATCTTTTCCAGCAGCATGTAATTTGATAAAGTGATTGAAGTCAGTAGCAAGTTCAATAATATTGTCGCACATATACTCAGGCATTGGGCGACCACCATCAAACTTCAGATACATCTTTGCGCCTTCGCACTGCTTCATCTCAGAAGTTTCGTAGAATTGATAACAGGCTTCAATCGTATCTTCTTGATTATCTTGAATATATCCAACCAATCGCTTCAATCCAGCAATATCATCTTTCAGTCCTGGAACAAAGACATGAATATGACCATGATTGACGCAAGAGGCTGACGGATTATTTCCGTACTCAAGAAACATTTCTTTTAGACGCATGATGCGATCAACTTGTTCTTGCCAAGTTTTGGTTGGCATCATATTGACTTCACCGCCGAATGGTGGTTCTTTACCAAGAGGATCGCATGCACGATATTGATATGGTGGGTGAATGTTTACAATATCAGTTTCAGCATATTCCCATTTACCGAGAGTTGGGGGGATATCCATACGACGATCAATATCACCCCACTCAATTTCAGCACCATATGTAAACGTTGACTTATCGTACATGCTGTAAATCCTTTGCATCATCAATTATAACATAGTTCTTTCGAAAGACATTCTTTGCTATAGTCACATAGCAATTCATATCAACCTCAATAGGATCTTTGAGATCAGAACGAAGAGCAATATCTTTCGTTGAAGTAATTATACCGCCATTGGTCAAAGAAGTAAAGTAAATTGGACGTTTGCCGTTGCGATAGAAACGTAATTGTTTTTCTTTGTACAATTCAACTACAGCCATTGAAGCATTTGAAAATTCTACTAATGGAGACTTGTTTGCTTCAAGAGTATGAAGAATCAACTCACTATCGTTTCGAGTTTTACACTTGTAGCCATATAGACGTTCCCAGTTTTCTGGCATCTCTTGGCTGACAACGCCATTGTGAACAATAGAGATATTGTCATTGTACAATGGTTGATTAAATTCAAGATCAGATGTAGAATAACGGCAATGACCAATCAAATATAGATTGCCATCTTCGTTAACACAATTGTTTAGATCAAGTGATTCTAAAAACTGCGTGGCTGGTTTAGCGTCAATGCGAGTTTTTATTTCACCATCACGAACCCAAGAAACACCAGTTGCGTGTAATCCGCGAATACTAGACTCACGGAAAACATCAGCAAGCATTACCAAATCACGAGAACTTGGGTTCTCGATATAAGCACCAATAATTGCGCACATATTAACCGAACATATCTTCTAGAGTGGATGTCTTTTCTCTTTTCTTATCGTATTTACCCATTCTCAAACTATTACCACCATTTTGGTCTACGAAATCAAACCATTCATCGCTTTCCCACATGCCTTCAGATATTCCATTCCAAAGTTTTCTCTGGAGAGGATGTTCCTTATCTTTTCTACGATGCTCAACAAATTTATATCGTAAAGACTCCCATCTATCTTCACCAAGTTCAAGCATCTTTTCTCTCAAATAACAGACAAGACTTATACGCTCTGCCATTTCATCTTGCAGTTCAATAGGTGTATTGCCATGAATGTACTCATGATTATTGACGAGCAGCAGGTCACCTGGTCGTACATTCACGGCAATACGAACTTCTGGAAGAACAAGATATCCACCTGTATAGTTACCATTGTTTGATAAAACAAGAAGATTGCTTAATCCATTTGTAAAGTCACCAGCATCACGATGTGCTGCTGTTCGGAATGTCTTGTTAACTGTGATTGTAGTGAAAACAGTTTGCGGGACGAGGAATGCAGGATCGATTGTATCCGCTGCAGCACGTTGCGCTGCATGACGAGTTGGAAGCAACTCAGCAAAGCCACGATCAAGTGTCTGTAGAAATGGAAATGATAATTTAAATTTATCAAATGAGTTTTGCGTATATGCTGTTGCGCGACCATATGGAATACGAGGATACCGATCGAACCAACCAGCAATACCCGACAACACTACGTTGGCATAGGTTGTATCCGAAATATAAGTTTCTTCAACACCACGCGCTTCTTCTTTACGTTCTTTGACTGACATCTCAGCGACTCTTTGAAGCCACTTGTCAAAGTCAAATTCATCTTCTTTGACTTTTGCGCTCAACCAAACAAGACCACGAGACGATTCTGCATTCTCATACTTGGTGCGAATCGATTCAATCTCTTCTTTAACATTCACAGGTATGACTGAATTCTCTGGCTGCTTCTTGAAGAAGTCAAGAACATGTAATTGAAACTCAGTCACCCATTCACGACCACCACATTTCTCACCTTTTGGTCCTGCTGCAAGTCCACGATTTTGAGTTGGTGTTGCAGCCTCGCGCAAACCTGCATAAGCATCATCTTGCTCTTGTTTGCTGAAATAGTTTTTGCGAAACTTGAATGCGATATTATCTTCATGTTCGCTGCCAAGATAGCAATCTGTGTCTTCATTGATCACAGTATCAAAATGCGACTCGTCTAGGAATTGTCCTAGCAAATGTTCACAATCTATTTTTGAATTTGCAATAATTACTTTGGTCATAACTTTCTCCTGCTCATGATATTATATATCCAGCAAGGCGCAATGTCAACATTAGTATTTTCCGAAAGCCAAATGAAACTGTGGGGGCATTGCACCCCCACAGAATGTTATCACATTTTTAGAATTGGCTGATTAGCCCATCGTGACGCTGATAGCATCGCGGTAGAGGGTCTTGCGAGCACGCGCAATCTGACCCTGATCGAGATACTTCTCGAACTGCTTCGAAGGATTGCCAAGACGATAGGCAAATACCTTCTGACCACGCGAATTAGTGACGCGATTGGTGTATACAGAGATACCCTCATTGCGTGCACGATAAGCAAGATCAGCAGCATTGTCAACCTTGAACATTGCACGAACTTGGCGCGATGTTACAGTGTTGCCGTCAGCAAGATAAGAAACAAAAGAATCAAGAGCATTAGACATATAATATACCTTCACAAAACACCCCTTCAATAATATCGCAAGATTGGGGCTTTCCTTACGACATACTTGTTATTATATAATAACAAATCCCAAAAGTAAACTATTTTGTTTTAACAAAAGATTCAAGGACAATAACTTGGCATTTCAGCCTCTCATGCATACGCTTCATTGCAGCATTTAATTTGTCTTCAGAACCACCGTTCTTTTTCCAAGAATTAAATTCATTTAGAGTACGGTGACTCACAACCATGATTGCATCCCACGTATCCATTTCGCCAGCCTTGTTCGCCACAGCCCCAACGCCAGCATTATAACAAGAACCAGATGTAATACTGATCACCGCATGTCCAGGATTCTCTTCAGCAAGTTTATCAGTTACTGCTTTCAGTTCTCGTTTCGACCACACCTTGAAGTTACGATTCTTCATAGCGTCGAGAGTTTCAAGATGATCTTTTACAGATTCGATCGTTTTAGCAATTTGTTTTTTAGACCAGAAATCGCCATAAGGGTCGATGAATGCTTCCTTGAATTCTTCGGTGCCAATCTTCAATTCATCATGAGAATTTGCAAATCTCATAATTGCTTGCTTTAAATCATCTTTGCTGTTAGGTCTTTTACGTTTCTCGTCATGATTCATCGCATAGCCAAAATAATCAACATTTTCTTTCTTGAATTTAAATTCAGAATAATTAATATAGATTACAGGAACTAATGTCCAACCCGCATCATGGGCTGCTTCTATAGTATGATTGCCGTCAATAATTTCTTTATACCCATTATCATGAACACAAACAATCACAGGTGAAACGTTCTGTCGCGCTTTACCTGGATCATCCTTCATAAGTTCAGCGATACCATCTTTATGCTCATGTTCAATCACATTTAAGCGCACTTGATTTCGAGGCAATGAGCGAATTTCGCTAACCTTTTCATTTTCATGGATTTTATACTTGCCAGAATTAATCTGTTCACAAATATATCTGATATCATCTTTGTCAACTTTACTTTTTTCAGTCACATAAACTGGATCAATTCCAGCAATCCAATCTAGACCAACTTTCTTAATCTCTTCAGTTAGATTAGAGAAGTCTTTGACGCAGCCCTCACCACCACCAACTGACTGATTGTAAAATTTATCGTTCTTGTGCGCACTCACTGACTTCAACAAGAAATTTTCGAGAGTGATCGCGACAGATTGCTTTCCGCGATACAGAATGCTGCGCTTCAGCAAACCATAAGACCAGGCAAGATTGGCTTCTGGATCCTCAGAGGAGAAAACATAACCATCATAAATCTCATTGGTCTTATGATAACCGATATACATCTTGCCAGTTATAATATGTCGCCATCCATAAGTGATGGCTTCATATTTCTTTTTCGTCATTCGACTCATTATATCGCACCTTTGCGAGCAACAACCTTGTCAAGAGTCTCAAGAACACGGAGTTTGATCTGCTCTTCTGACAATCCTCGATTACGCAATTCTTCAATCTCTAACTCCGAGAATGTCACAGTCTCACCCCTATACGAAAAAGTGGTGGTGAGTGTACTGGGGTCTCTGCTCACAACCAATTCATATGGACGCGCTGCAGTCTCAGTGGCATCAGGAGTCACAGGAGCAGGAGTTGCCTCCGCATCAACCTTTGTGTAGAGATCCAAGAAGGCATTCTTGGTGTCAGCATCGAAACGATTCAAGCACATCTCAATCGCCTTCAAACGATTGTTGAAGATAGAGAATGCTTTCGTGATATGCACAAGACGACGAGTCGAGATGACTTCATCAACTGCACCATCAGCAAAAGACTTGCGAATCAATTCAGCCCACGTGATCAGACGGTCAATGAACGTCGTGTCAGTGATATTCAGAACAGCGAAATTCTTCTCGAGAATCTTTCGCTCAGTGCTGGCTGGCGGATACTCTTGCTCAACAGTGATCGCGAAACGTTCCAGGAATGCTTCGTTGAGCAAGTTTGTACCGATGAATCGACCATCGTCGCTGCCTTTGCCCTTCGTGTTCGCAGTTGCAATCACGTTGAAGCCAGCAGCAGGGTGGACAACTTCACCAGTCTTCTTGTCGAAGTATGGCTTGCCTTCAAGAATCGGCTGCAGGCACAGAATATCTTCCGTGCCGAGATCACACTCATCAAGAAGCAGCACGGCACCACGACGCATCGCAGTGATCACTGGTCCTTCACGACGCACAGTATTGCCATCGACCAATTCGTAAGAACCAATCAAGTCAGACTCATCGGTGCGCTTCGTGATATTCACGCGAATCAACTCACGTTTGAGCGCAGCACAAACTTGCTCAATCATGAACGTCTTGCCGTTACCTGACAAGCCAGTGATATAGATGGGATAGAAGATGCGTGACTTGATGATGTCGCGCAAGTCATTGTAGAAGCCAAACGGAACATACGTTTCGTTGCGATCAGGCACAAATGACTCAGTTAGATTTTGCGCACGACGCGAAGCAATGTTCACAACTTGTGCGACCATCGCAGCAGCAGCAACTGGGACTTCAGCAGTTTGAGTCGCAGCAGGAGTGATACAACCAACATTTTTGGGGACGATGTTATACTGACCGCGACCAACCTTGCGCTCGCGGAGAATGAAGTATGGGAAATTCGGAATGCCATTCTTCTTGTTCAGGCAATAGTCATTCAGTTCCTTGACCGAAACAACATCTTTGTCGAAGTGCGCATGCAACTTCTCAAGAACCGCAATCTTCGCGCTTTCATCATAATTAGACTTTCTCACATCAAACTCCATTATCATTCACTATAATACAATTATCGTATAAAAACACACAGAAAACAACAGTAAAAACTCTAATAGAATCAACAACTTACGCCACCGCCAGTTCTTCGGCTAGTTTCGTGAGGAGGAGACGATTGGTTTTCTTGCTGCTCACATGTTTCGAGAACTCGCGAGCCATTCTATTCTTGTTCATATCGCTGGTGATCTCAAGTTTGTCGTCGACAATGTTAGTGTTCGGAAGAGCAACATAGAAATATTTGTCATATCCGAGACGCTCAACGATAAGATAATTATGCTCGCGAAAACATTTCTTGGCAGCATCTTGCTGCTCATGAGACTTGTCAGCGATAAGATACTTCATGTCACGTTGAATGGCTTTTTTGTTACCAACAAAGAAGCCAAGATGTTTGCAGCCAGTCACATCAGCAACCAACTCCGTGATCGCTGCTTGCATATAATAATTATTGGCCAACTTGACTTTCTTCTTGGTCTTTTTGTCAATCAAATAGACAACAGATCTGCGACGATCATCATAAAAGCCAGAGTCTACATCCATCGAAGGATAGTTAAGATGATTGCCACCATCACCGTCGGTCAGATACACAACGTTACAAACATCCAACTGATGCTTGTTCTGAAAAGCAGTAATGATTCCGCGAGAAGCAAGCAGAGTTTCGAGAAACGGAGTGCCGTTCAAACCAAAGCCAGAAGTGTCCCAATCATATCGCCAGTTACCATGATCGTTGTCAGTTGAACCATAACTCTCATAATAACGACCATATTCATTTGCAACAACGCACATCGCATTGAACGCACGACGATATTGCAGAGGCGACAGTGAAGAACCAATCAGATGTTTCAGGTGAAACCAATTGCTGGTCATCGTCATATCAATTGCACGATTAGAGACAAAACGTTCTTTGGTCATCATCTCGCGCAACTTCTTGTTGCCATAGCAATCATCACTGAAGCCATAAACTTCAAACGGAACTTTGGCAAGTTTACAGAACGAAGCAAGCACAAGCATCTGCTCGATCGTGTTGCGAAGAATATCGCCCATCGAACCAGACATATCAACAAACATGATGAAGCCATGGTTCTTGCCCTTCGGCACGACAGTGATCTTGCGGAACAGATCATTGCTGAACTTGTACTTATGCAGCACATTCATGTTCAACTCGCCAGTGCGAGCAGTCTGCGTTCTAGCATACTCGCTGGCTTTCTTGCGCATCTCAAATTCTTTCAGGATATGCATGATGACTTTCTTGTTGTTCGTGTTGAACTTGCGGACACACTTTTGAACAACAGTATCGTATGCAATACCATGATGACCATAACGACGATTCGGGTCTTCAACTTGCGCACGGAAGAATGTCTCAAGATCATTCACAACTTCCGTGTTCGGGAGAATGATGTTCTCAAGAACAGCATCAGGCAACTCATACATGAAGATTTTACCAGTCTCATTGACCAATTCCTGCTCACGCTGACGGAAATTGCGATCAGTTACAGACTGCGGCTCATCTTCATCTTCTTGTTCTTCCCCATCATCACCGCCACCAGAAGAATACTGGTTGCTGTCAGATTCTTCTTCATCTGACTCAGTTTGATCCTGAGAATCTTCAGCATCAGTGCCGTCTGATTCTTCGTCTACATCAGAGTCATCGTTACCATCGATGTTATCTTCATAGTCAGAATCATCATCAACGTCATCGTACTCGCCAGAATCATCTTGATCCTGCTGACGCTCTTCTTTCATCTGCTCTTGCAGGTCTTGTTTGTTCTGAATCTTGTCTTGCTCATTTTGTTTGGTGTACTCATACACACGGCGAGCAATATCAACAACTTGATCCCACGTTTCAGCAGCCTCAACTTCACGAACGATGTCACGCTCGAAGTCATTGAATTCAACAACAACATGTGAACCCATCTTGAAGCGCAGGTTGATGCGATCGATCAGATTGAGTTTGCTGAGGTCGTCAAGTTTCTTGACGCCGAAAAAATCGCGTTCATAGAGAGAAGTGTAAGCACGAGCAAAAGACTTTGAAAGTCCAGGGAACTTGCGCTTGACAAGTTTCTCAATGCGCGCATCTTCGATGACATTCAAGAAATCTTTGAATTTCTTGTCACTTTCTTTGACTTGATTGTGCCAGCCATCATCAGGAGTGTTCAAAGCATGACCGACTTCGTGACCTGTTAACAAGTCATACAAGTCGCCGTCCATGTCCTTCCATACGGGAAGAACCATCGTGCGATTCTTGAGGTCGAAGTATGCCGTTCGAACATTTTGGTGAGAGACGGTGATATTCTCGCTCGCCAAGAGTTTGGCGAGGATCGATTTAGAAGCCTGTAAATTCGTTTTCATACAACCATTGTCCCCTAAAACGGCTAGAAAAACAACAGTAAAAACTCGAATAAAATCAATAACTTACGACAGGTATTTTTGCCTAAAGATTTCAGCCTTCACAGGATCAGTTTTTTTCAGGTTATTATAAATCCGCTTATTGTTTTCACGTATAATTTCAGGGGTTTTTGAACTAAAATCTGAGCGCCAGCCACGCTTCACGGACTTTTTCATACTCACCTAATTGTTACCGTAATCAAGTATTGTCGCTGATTACAGTCACATCGTAAATAGAAAAAACTCGAATAAAATCAATAACTTACGTCAACCAGTGGAATAGACGAATTTTTCAGCCTCAGTTTGTTCTTGTTTCTTCACAATCTCTTGTGTTGGCTGTTGCATTTCTAGAATCTCTCGCGACTCTGTTAATGCTTTCATCTTCTTCAGATTCTTCTTGACTTTTCTTTTTGCTTGATCAAGTTTAATTGGACTGACTTTATCAGTATACACAATTCCATTCAAATGATCTAATTCGTGTTGAACACAAACAGCAGTCAATCCATCAAACTCATGAATCACTTCTTGACCATACATTGCTTGAAACTTCACTTTGATATGATCGTATCTTGGAAGTTTCAGATATAGTCCAGGATATGATAAACATCCTTCAGAGTATTCAGATAATTTCTCTCCATGTTCAATAATTTCTGGATTGAACATTGTCCATATTCCATGTTCACCCATATTCACTACACAAATTTTATGAGGTAGTCCTACTTGGTTGGCTGATAAACCAAGACCGCCGAGTTTCTGTAATGTTTCAGCCAGAGAGAACCCCAAATATTCTGATTCCTTTGGATCATACTTTTTATGATCCCATGGAATTGTTGGTTGGCGAAGAATTGGATCGTAAAAGTCAACTAGTTTGAATATGCTATATTCAATCAAATCGCCTTTGTAATATTTGACCAATCTTTCCATTTTAAATCACCTGTGAGAAATTCTTCACTTTGCCAAATCGAATTGTGTGTTTAAATTTATCAACCATCTGATCAGTCTTGTGAGTGATCACAAAGATGTTTGTATTATCAGCAAACATATTTATCAACTTCATAAATTCTTCAGTGCCATTGATGTCAAGAGAACCATCAAAGACCTCGTCGAAGATGAGAAGATTGGTATTGACACTGTTCTTTAGTTTGGCGACCGACCTCCAAGTGAACAACAGTGCTAGATCAATACGTTTCTTTTCACCTTCTGAGAAATTTTCATAACTGAAATCATCTCGGTGACGAGACTTGATGGTCTCCTTGAACTCCTCGTCAATGTTGAAGTTGACAAAGAAGTCCATCGCAGCCAAATATTTATTTACCAGTTTGTTTATAACTGGCACGTACTGCTTAATGATTTTCGACTTAATCCCGCC
>Ga0208231_1000567_pt1 | contig 10119 bp, 25 predicted proteins | sample LakMenEpi15Jun12_FD_150702 | JGI IMG/M metagenome (GOLD analysis project Ga0208231, IMG submission 150702) | Freshwater microbial communities from Lake Mendota, WI - 15JUN2012 deep hole epilimnion (SPAdes) | ecosystem: Environmental > Aquatic > Freshwater > Lentic | place: Lake Mendota, Madison...
GGCAACGGCTACAGCTACGGCGACGGCTACGGCTACAGCAACGGCTACGGCAACGGCTACGGCAACGGCTACAGCTACGGCGACGGCTACGGCTGCGGCAACGGCTACAGCTACGGCGACGGCAACGGCATTGGTTACTAAGCGGCACAGCCGCAGAAAGTGAGTGAGGAATGTTGATTCAGAAGGCAATCGAAACGGCAGTGAACAAGGCTCTTGGCGTGGAGACCGACCACATCACGCAGCAGAAACTTCAGATCGTGGTGTTGCAGCGTGGTTGGGTTGTCGTCGGCATGGTGGCCATCAGCGGCGACGACGTGACCATCGGCAACGCGAGCGTGATTCGCGTGTGGGGCACGACGAAGGGCATCGGCGAGATCGCGTTGGGTGGCCCGACCAAGGACACGGTGCTCGACCCGTGCGGCGTCGTGCGTGCCCACAAGGGCAGCGTGGTCATGTACATCGACTGCGTGGAATCGAAGTGGGCTGGCAAGTTGCTCTGACGCGGGCGAAGGAGGCCAAGTGACAAACGAAGATGCACACAGTCTGATCGGCTACGGCTACGGCGACGGCGACGGCAACGGCAACGGCTACGGCGACGGCAACGGCGACGGCAACGGCGACGGCTACGGCTACGGCAGGGGCTTCGGCGACGGCCACGGAACCGGCCACGGCAACGGCGACGGCCACGGCCACGGCTACGGCTACGGCTACGGAACCGGCTACAGCAAGAACATCGAACACCCAAGCCTAGTTGTCTTGCTGGTGGACGATAACCCACTAACTGTAGCTGGCCAATTCGCAACGATGTTTTCTTCAAACCCCTGAAAGGAAAGACCATGACTCCATTACAACGCATCCAACGCACCCATGTCCGACTCATGCGGAGTGAGAAATTCGCATTCATGTCCGGTATCGTGGCGTGCGGCAATGTCACGATCAGCGACTGCCCTACGGCCTACACCGACGGCTGGAATGTGGTTTACGGTGATAAGTTTATTAGTAAGCTTACGGATAACGAGCTGGCGTTCCTTGTACTGCACGAGAACTTCCACAAGCTGATGCGCCAGCTCACGGTGTGGACATCGCTGTTCAAGACCGATGCTACGCGGGCTAACATGGCGGCGGATTATGTGGTCAACCTTATGATCGCTGACCTTGACCCCAACGAGACGGTTGCGAGCGTGATCGACTCCGCGCTTCTTGATGCGCAGTACCGGAATATGTCCACTAAAGAAGTATTCGAGGCACTGGGAAAACGCGGTAAGGGTAAGGGTGCGAGTGACAACCCCGAGCCTATGGATGCGCACGGATGGGGGCAAGAGGTTACGCCTGAAGAACAACGGGAGCGTGACAAGATGATCGAAGTTGCAACCCGGCAAGGTGCGATATTAGCGGGCAAGCTCAACGGTAACTTGCCCCGTGGTGTGCTTGAGGTGCTAGAACCCAAGGTTAATTGGCGTGAGGCACTGCGCGACTTCGTGACGAGCGTCACCAACGGGCGAGACGCTTCTACATGGCGGCGCCCTAACCGTAGGCACTTGCATCAAGGCGTGTATATGCCAAGTATGTATTCCGAATCTATGGGTGAGCTCATCGTGGCGATCGACACTTCGGGGTCTATCCGGGAGCGTGAGCTATCTGAGTTCGCATCTGAGCTTGTGTCCATCTGTGACACGATGGCGCCTAGCAAGCTGACCTTACTATGGTGGGATGCCACGGTATGCGGGGTGCAAGAGTTCGAGGGTGACTACACCGGGCTTGCCTCTGCCCTTATTCCCGTAGGCAGGGGCGGCACCAGCTTCAGGTGTGTAGGCAAATACATTCACGGCAATAACCTTATGCCGGAGTGCGTCATCGCGCTGACCGATGGGTATGTTAGCGATTGGGGTGCGCCGCTTGAGTGCCCGACGCTGTTCGCTATCACCAGTAACATTACCGCGCCGTATGGCGTAACCGTTCGCATGGAGGCGTGAGATGAAGTCCGAACCGATGGCGGTTATCCGGATGACATGGAACTTGTCCATCCTGCTACCGCTGGCCGAAGCGCATAAGTTGCAGACCTTGCTGACCAAGGCGCAGCTATACACCGAATCCGGGTACACGGAGCGTGAGAAGTTCGCCTACATAGAAATGTTCGATGTGCCGCCCGTAGAAGTATCGTCGGGGCGCATACCGATGTTCGACGCCACGATGCTGACCCGTGAGGAAGCGACTGCATGGCGTGACGCAGTGCGTCAAAGTTTCGAGGCTGACACGGAAGCTAAGGCGGCCAATGCAATATCACCTGCGGTATGGAAGGGGATGCTATGAATATCCATGAGCTTAAACTGAAACACCCGCGCCAGTTCGACGCCGAGTATTACAAGTGGCTTGCCCATGAGCCGTCGCATTGCTGGTGGGACACCGTATATGAGGAATCGAAAACGGACGCGCTGCCGTTAGGATTCCGTGTAGATGACATCGAGTTCTCCGGGTTCTATTCACAAGGGGATGGCGCGGCGTGGAGCGGGCTTGTCGATATACCGAAGTTCATTGAGGGCAACAACCTACAGGAAAAGCCGGATTGGTTCTTGCTCTATGAGCTAGTGCGTATCGGGTGCGTAGGCCGCCGGATGGAGATTTACACATCGGGCCGTATGCAGATGCGCTCAAGCGGCTTCGCCGATATGTGGGACGACGACTATATCGTGGACTCTGGCGTGCTCATGGGGGCTACGATCGGCACCTTGCTGGAGGGCATAAGCCTATGGGAGATGGAAGACGCCATGCTGGACGCGGCGAAAGACTATGCGAGCGGTATCTACGACGCGCTGATGCAGGAGTATGACCATCTGACCAGCGAGGAATCGTTCGTTGAATACTGCGAGGCTACTGAGATGGACTTTTTAACTGAAGAAGGAGAAGCATAATGACTGTGTCACTTGCATCCTCGGCCATGTTGGTTGAGGTTACGATATCGTGTTGGTCTGCCAAGAAGATCGCCAAGAAGGAATCGGAGGAGCTGACCAACGCCAAGGCCGCATCCAAGCGGGCGGCTCAAGTGCAGAAGAACCTATTGGCCGACGACCCCCGCTTGACCAGTATCAACAAGCTGGCGGCGGAGATTCGTAACTGGCTTGCGTCCTCCACGGTACCGTGGTCTGATAGCGGGGCGCGTCTTATTAGTACGGCGCAGTTCCTTGATTTCAAGCGTAAGCTGGATGATAAGAAAATCGAGTTCGACCGCATGGTAGCTGACTTCGTGACGATGTACCCGACATTGATTAGCGCGCAAGCCTTCAAGCTGGGGGCGATGTTCGATCGTAGCGAGTTCCCTTCCGACCATGAAGTAGCGGGTAAGTTCGGCATCCGTTACGCGTTCACCCCGGTGCCTGAAGTGGGGGACTTCCGTGTAGATATTGCGGACGACATTGCGCGCGAACTTCGGGAACAGTACGAAGCCGAGTACGCCCGCCGCGTAGATGCCGTGAACCGTGAGCATTGGGCGCGCCTCAAGTCGGTCCTGGATAAGATGGCCGACAGGCTCGGTGCAGATGGTGATGGTAAAAACAAAGTGTTCCGTGATACACTGGTAGAGAACGCGCTTGAAGTATGTGACCTATTGCGGGAGACAAATGTCACTAACGACACGGAGCTTGAGTCTGCGCGTAAGGCAGTAGAGCGCACGCTCCTTGGTGTATCGCCGGAGGAGCTGCGCAAGAATGATGCGATCCGTTCAGACGTTAAATCTCAAGTGGAGGACATCCTTGGCAAGTTCAACTGGTAGGAGAAAACATGGCGCTAGTGCGAGTGTACCGAGAGGGAGATTCATGGGGCCTGATACGGCGATACACGACGGATACATATTCGTTCGACGATATCCCTAGCCCGATCAAAGAGAAACTGGCGGTGCTTATAGTGGCACCGGACGGCTTCCGAGACGAGCGAATAGGGCGTAAGATAAATGATGATACATACTGGGTATTCAATAGAGGGAACTGGAATGTCGATGAACTTTTATCAGACGCGTGAAGAGCGCGAGGAGCGCCGCGAACGGGCGCTCAAAGCCGAGGTGGAGTACCTATGGATGATTACGTCCGACCCTACGGTTGCAGAAGAACTCGTGCTGCATGACGAGGTGGGGTCTGATGTTGTCGCCGATCTCTTGCGGCTTGCCGGGCGTGCTCGGACGGCGGAAGGGAGGGCGGATGCTAAAGGTATCCTGGCGCAGTTGGTAGCCTTGTTCGACGATGACATTCAGCGCATCGCCAAGCGGTCAGTAGAAAGGGCGTTCGGATGAGACGGAACCGATCAGTCACAGCGGGGTTTGATGCAGAGCCGTACATCAAACTATGGGCCGCCGTTATGGCCCAAGCCGCCAGCGACATCCGTGCTATGGTCAAGCGCAGAAAGCGCCCTGTAATACCTGACCCTACGGATGTGGGGGACGCTGACCTACGCAACACGATCCGCTGGATCACCAGCGCCGAGAAACACCCGGGTAGCTTCCTGTGGTGTTGCGACCTGTTCGACATGAACCCGGACTATGTACTGCAACAGGTTGTCCGCGCCCGCCCAACGGGAGCCGTAAAGAAACTTATTGAAGCCTATGAAGAGGATTACTAAATGACGTTCCCGAAGTCCCTGCGTAAAGCGCAGATCGTTGACTGGCTACTAGAACTCATCCCGGTATGGGAGGTGCCAGTTACGTGTTCCATGCTACACAAGGCGCACCCTGAGTTCTCGGTTCCGGTGTACGCCGGGGCATTAAAGATGCTGACTGAGCAAGGATTGCTCACCGCTAGGCCCGGTCTGAGAGATCAGACTTTCTACACCCCGCAGGAGCAAGTGAAGCCCTGCGACATTCAAGTGTTAATATGCAAGGGGAAACTAGACTATGAACAACAGCAACCAGACACTTAGATTTTCCCGCACCAGCCGCGAAGCCTACGGGCACTTCATCCGGTTTGAACCGGAGGCTCACTGGTCTGAGCCGTACCTGTGGGTGGCGTGCATTTTTGCCATCGGCTTTATCTTAGGGGGGATTTTCTTATGAACTGGTTTGATCTTGGCCTGTGGGCCATCGGCGCGTTCGTGGTCTTTGTCGTATGCGGTGCTGGCTTGCTGTTCGTGCTGGCATGGGCCAGCGACAAATGGGATAGCCGTCACACGGGTGGCGAGGATGAACATGGGTCTGACCTACCGCCGCCGTGGATGCGGGGGAAAAAATAACGGAGTGATTGATTGGAGATCGAAATGAACGCTAAAAAACTACATGAAATTTGCTACGAAGCATACCTTGAATGTCCTCAGGCAAGGGAGTGGGAAGGTGACGAAGAAATTCCAGGTTTTGGACGGTTCTACCATATTCCAAATAAAGGAATATTGAATGTTTATAACTACTGGAAAGACGACCGTATTCTTTGGGAAATGGGGTATTATAAAGCGTTACCCGATAATATTCAAAAAATGTTTGATGAAATCGAAGTTGTTATCCAAAAAGCAGTCAACGAGTATTTGAAGACGGTAAAATGAACGAACGAATTGAAGCATATCTAAAGCAACACTATTGCCGAGACTATTTCGACTCTTATGGTGAAACGATTGAGGATGACCATTACTTTATGTATCGTGAAGAAGTAGATGGGCTGATCGAGTTGATTGTTCGGGAGTGTGCTGCCATTGCCAGACAACATAATATGAAAAACGCAGATAGAAGTTATTTAATTCATAAGGCAATCAAACAACATTTCGGAGTGGAAGAATGAACGAACGAATTAAAGAACGAATTAAAGAACTTGCTAAACAGGCTGGAGAATATGTGAATGAAGTTTATACTCCACCTGTGAGAAGCAAGACTCCTGGAAAGATTTGGGAGGATGGGCACATCGGTTGGCACGAACAATTTCACGAAAAGTTCGCCGAGTTGATTATTCGGGAATGTGTCAATGTCATGTTAAACACCGACGAACAGAAATTTGTTGTTGAAATAGAGGGCTGGGAATTGGGTGGTGCTAATCATAATGCTTGGGATCGCGGGATCCTTGATGCTGTGGCAACCGTAAAAGAACATTTCGGAGTTGAAGAATGAAGAAACTCTCTAAAGAACAAGCAATAGTCATTACGGGGTTCACTGGTAAACTGGCATGTCAGTTCGGCGACTTCCACGCCGATGTTGAAAAGCGGCTCGGGCATCCTGTATGGACTCACCAGTTTGGTGATAAAGAATTCGCCAAGAAACTTGAAGAACTTTATCGTGAAGATTTTTTAGCAATGATCGGAGTTGAAGAATGAACGAACTACGCAAAGCAGCAGAGATGGCGCTGGAGGCGCTGGAGATAGGATACGACTCCGCGCAAGCCGAGGCACATCAGTTTCATGCCGCGATGGCGGGCTACAAACCGCAACGCCATGCCGCGATGGACGCTGATGTGCAGAAGATTGCCGCAGCCATCACCGCCCTGCGAGAAGCCATTGCAGAGCAGCCAGCACAGCAGGAGCCTGTGGCGTGGATGTATGTTAACAGTGACGGTGAGTGCGAACAGATTGAATACGGTGACCCATTTGATGACCCCTCTGTAACACCACTTTACACCCACCCCCGAGCGCGTGAGCCGCTGACGCCAGAAAAGCGTTTGCAAATTGTGCGCGAATCTAAATCACCCGCTGACATCATTGATGGTGTTGAAGCCGCCCACGGCATTACGAAAGGAAACACATGACCACACCGGCTGAAATCCTCAACAACCCAGAGGAACACTACCCCGGCAACTTCGGCACACCGCAACGCGCCAATGCGTTGCTTACTGGTTTGTGCCAAGACGCGGCCATCGAGATCGAGCGCCTGAACAAAGCCCTGACATGGGAACAGAACCGTTCAGAGCGCATCGGCACACACGGCCCCGGATGCCACACATGGGGGCCAGCACACTACGAGTGTCTGCTCAGAAAATTCAACGAGGAGAAGAACACATGAGCAAAGAAGCAATGAAGCTGGCGCTGGAGGCGTTAGAGGAAATTAACAAGTTAAGCATTGGTGAAAACGCGATCTGCCTACCAGCAGAAATTGACGCCGCAATGGACGCCCTGCGAGAAGCGTTAGCCGATGAACGGTATGAGAAGTTACTGTGGGACGAGCGTGATGGCATAGACCCGTCCACAGACTATCCAGAAACCTATGACCAAGGTGGAACAGCATGAACGATAAAACTAGAGCAGCAATGCAACAAGCGTTGGAGGTGTTGAAGGAAATACATCCCGGCAACATGACATTAATGGCAGAAGAGGCGTGGAACAAAGCCACCACCGCCATCCGCGAAGCACTCGCACAACAAAAGTTGTCTGACAGCATCAGACCAAAAGGCAAGTCGATAACAAAAGTGTGGGTGGATGAAATAAACCAAACACTTGAGCAGCCTGAGCAGGAGCAAGACCGCCAGATTGACCAACTCATTCAAGAGCGCGACCACCGAGACGAGATCATCGACAAGTTGTGCGATGCGGTGCTGGGGCCTGACCGCTACGAGTGGAGCAGCCAATACTTCTTTGAGGACGCAGTGCGCGAAGTCGAAGAGCGCATGGCAGCACTTGAGCAGCCAGCACAGCAGGAGCCTGTGGGGTATTTCAGCGTCAACAATTATGGGCGATGGGAAGAAAATGAAGGCACGTATGGTCAGCCACTATATGACCACCCCCAAGCGCGTGAGCCGCTGACGGATGAGGAGATAGCGAAAGCATGGTCGCAATCAAAAGGCGACGTTTTTATGCGTCTCAAGCCGTTTGCCCGAGCCATCGAAGCCGCCCACGGCATCAAGGAGTTTTTGAAATGAAGCAATGCAAATGCGAACACTGGCAGCAGTGCCCTGTATGTATGCCACACAGGTTCGACGCCGATGGCAGTCTGCTGCCGCCAGAACCAACACTTTTGCAAGCAGCAAGAACAGAAATTGCTTCGTTGAAGCAGCGTTTGTTTGAGATGCAAAACGCCGCTATTGATATGGCTAAACAGCAATTTTTGACGCAAGAAGATATTGCTCTTCGCTGGGGCATAAGTGGCGCAACGCTAGAGCGTGATCGCTCACTTAAACAAGGCGTTCGATACTTGAAGATTGGCGGGCTAATACGTTACCGATTGCAAGACGTTCTTGATTATGAGAACAATTGCACCATTGAAACCGCAGCGAGGAAACAAGAATGAACGAACTACGCAAAGCAGCAGAGATGGCGTTGGAGGCTTTGATGCAAAAAGGCGAACACCATCCGAAGGTATATCAAGCCGCAGAAGCACTACGCCAAGCACTGGCGCAGCCGGAACAAGAGCCTGTGGCGTGGATGTATGAATGGCTAGACGAATACGACTGCTGGAACAAAACGGCGCATTTACACAAGCCAGATTTTTTGGGTGACATAAGAAACTTACAACAACTCTACACCGCACCACCAGCAAGCAAGCCGTGGGTTGGGCTGACGGATGCAGAAATTGGCATTGTTTCCGCAGACATTTGGGGCAGTGTGTTGATCGCCCCGCAAAGCTATCAAGCATTTGCCCACGCCATCGAAGCCAAACTAAAGGGGAAGAACGCATGACAACAAGACAGATACAAATTCAAGAGATAGTTACATTCATCAAACCAACAAGAGAAGAAGCGATTACCTTGGCCTATGAGATTGGCGGAGGAGAAGTTCATGCGTTGCACCTTCAGCGGGGGTTTGGCTTGCCAGCAGAAAAGCCAGTTGGGTATTTAGTGCAACCGCAACGAAGCAAGGACAGCACAGGAAAAACTGTGTCCATGTACGAGTTTCTTTGCATGAAGCAGACCGCAGAAAGCTACAAAGAGCTGATGGATGCAACCGCTAAAGACGCTGACAAAGCCTACGAGCTGCTGCGCCGTGCCGAGACAGAGATGCGATACGCCGGGTGGACGAAGTTCGAGTCGGACAACCCTGCTCGTAAAGACATCTACGACGACATCAAGGAGTTTCTGAAATGAGCGAACGAAGCCAACCAGACTACAGCCGCGCGGTTGCACGAACGATCTTGGACAGCTTGGGGGTAGGTCAAGCCGAGCAAGCTGAAGAGCGATACCGATCGGCGTACGAACGCCAGTGGGATGAGCTCGCTAGCAACTTAGAATTTCTTGAAAGCGTGGTCGAGCTACTGCAACGCCGGTTGCAACCCGTTATGGCGGACCAACCGCAAAGAACTGCCGACGCCGGGTTGAGCAGTGGCGCAGCGTCCCCCGTGGTTGCCGCGCTTACAGACGCGCAGCGACGTGTAGCGTTGTGCGCTCATAACGTACAAGACCTGATTGAGCGATTGGAGATTTGAGGCTGTATGGACGACGAGATCATAAGTGAAGCCGATGAGTGGGAAGAAGTGCCGGGCCCGTTCATCGGCACGAGGCAGACCGCCATCGTGTGCAGTACCTGTGGCGCGGTGTCCAAGTTCAAATATCACACGCCGCGTAGTGGGTTTTCGTTCGACTGCCCGAAGTGCCGTAAGCGCGTAGCGATGCGGGCTATCCAGAAACGGTATTACCGGCGCACGAAGGAGCGCCGCGCGGTGCGCTTAACCGACGCGACCAACGCGCTACTACGCCGGATTAACCACCTGATCGACACCAACGCGATGCGGCTCGCCCTAAACCGGGAGCGCCTTGAAGTACACGGGCGCCGCCAGAACCCCCGGACGGCGCGAACATACCAGCGCCGGATGCAAATGGACGCGTACTACAAGGACATCAGAGCCAAGATGGAAATAGACGTCCGTCGTGGGGATTTCAAACCTTTCCTGTCATATTTTACCGATGAAGCCTATGCAAAATTCTTTGGAGACGAGCGAGTGGTCGCTCCAGCAAGTAAACCTACAGCCGTTGAGCCGGATGCTATTTGAGCAACTGAGCCGGGAAGAGTGGTCCGACGCGGCGCGGACGGCGGAAGAACTGGTGAGCGTAGCAAACCGCATCTACGTAATTTCACGAATCAAGGAGTTCGAACATGGCAACCACCCCAGAGGGTAAAGTAAAAGACAAGATAAAACAGTTACTTAAGTCCTATGCGCCGGACGTGTATTACTTTATGCCCGCGATGGGGTCCTTTGGTAAGAGCGGGGTACCCGACATCATAGCGTGCGTTAAAGGC
>Ga0208231_1000568_pt1 | contig 10091 bp, 20 predicted proteins | sample LakMenEpi15Jun12_FD_150702 | JGI IMG/M metagenome (GOLD analysis project Ga0208231, IMG submission 150702) | Freshwater microbial communities from Lake Mendota, WI - 15JUN2012 deep hole epilimnion (SPAdes) | ecosystem: Environmental > Aquatic > Freshwater > Lentic | place: Lake Mendota, Madison...
TCTCAGGCTGGCCTTCTTTGGTAAGAACATTCACACCCATGCTCGATAGAGCACCTACAGCACTTTTGGTAAGGTTACAGAGGTCTACTTGGTACTTACCTGATAGCTGGTTAGGCGTATCCAAGAAAGCCCACATAATCTCTGCCTGTACTTTAAGCGGTTTCAATTCCATTTACATCTCCTTTTCTAAGTTACAAATAATATTATATACTAGTTTAGTGTAGCTTGTCAACATCTTTTGGATCAGATTTCATATCCTGAAACATGGCCATCATAAAGGCAGTGCTGAAGATACTCTTCAGTTCCTCCATCTTCTTAACCGATGTCTGCATATTAATAGTCCGATCCTTCCTTACATTGATAAACACCACGTCTTCCATGTCCTTCCAAAAATCATCTTCAAAGTCTAGTGGGTTTGTGCCCATGTCGTTCCTTTCTTGTATTCACCGTCTAGTGGGCAGCGAAGACCTAAGACTTCTCCTGCTTCCTTGATACTGCTTACTGCTAACTTACCTACTGCATCTGCATCTTCCTGACTGCATTCGATCTGCCACTCGTCATGAACATTAGCTACGAAGTTGGCATTAAGTTTCTGCTGCTGAATCTTACTGTTTAGTATAACCAAACCTTGCTTCATCACTATTGCACCAGCACTCTGCAGGAGTGTGTTAAGTGCTGCGTGTGCGGAACGAACTTGTAGTTTCCTACCGTCCAGACCTGGTAGCGTCCCTTGTTCTGATAGGCGTTCAACCTTTTCTCTAAGACTCTTGAGAGCAGGAGTGTTGCGAAGAAAATTACTGATGAGTTCCTGACCATCTTTTGCCGAACCACCAACAATCTTCCCGATTTTGGCAGGCCCTGCACCATATAGTAGGGCATAAATAAATGTTTTGGCTTGTGCCCTTGTTTCCAAACCAGCAGCGAGTTGGTTTTTCGTGTGTACATCGCCTTCAACGATTTCTTTTGCATAGCTTTCATCCTTCATATAGTGTGCCAACATACGAAGCTCTAAGGAGGCCGCATCAGCACCTACTAAGACATTACCATCATCCACTGTCCAGCAATCCCTACACTCGTGCCCCCAAGGACTACTGCTACTAGGAACCTGTGCCATGTTAGGGCTGTGGTGTGTCATCCGTCCCGTGACTGCCCCGTTGGTGATGACCTTACCGTGAACCCTGCGCTCGTCAGATACAAACTCAAGCCATGATTCAACCTGAGCCACCCGTTTCTGAATGAGTAAGTACTCTGCGATCCTCTTTGCCTCTGGAATATCAACTCCGTCAAGAACTGATTCGTCAACAATTACAGCTCCTTTCTCAGTGTGCTTAGTAGGTTTCCAGCCCTTCTCAATCAACCGCTTTGCTATCTGCTGGCGTGAACCAGGATTAAATACCTCAACATCGTCCTTCAACTGCTTGCCTGTCTTCTCACTAAACCTCTGAGTGATAATGGGTGGGAAAATGGTTTGCAGCTCCTCTTCAATGTCAGACAGTCTACGCTTCCATTGTCCAAGCAGGCACTGGGCTTTCACAGTATCAAGTTTAAAGCCATGCTTCTCCTGCTTAGCAACGATAGCCTGCACCTTATGCTCTAACTCGATGGACTGCTCAGAGAATCCACGCAGCTCTTGCGTCAGATACAGGTACAACTCACCACAGATTGTCACATCTTCTTGACAGTACTCAATCATCTTATCTGTCAGGCCGCCCTCGAAATCTTCGTATTCCTTCTTGGTTCGGTTTACTAGCTTTGCGAGATTGGCTAGACTGTGACCACCCTCTCTTGACGGGCTTGAGAGTCTTGACATAACCAGTGTGTCCCGTACTTGGCTCAGTCTGATCGAAGTCTTCCATAGTCTGTTTAGGACGGGGTAGTCGAATGATATTCCGTTGTGGGCGATTATCAGTTTGGCCTGCTGAATAAACTTGTTGAAGTCTTGTGCGCTTGTCCATGTCTTTACTTCTTTAGTGTCAATGTCATAGGTACAGCATACCCAAATACAGTCATGCTTTAGATTAGTTTCGATATCCAGTGCAACTCTCATGTAGGTAGATTCCATTTCCTATTGTGTTAAATATTTTATCATACTTTAGAAGTTTTAGCAAGTTATCAAAGTATCCTACTTTCCCGTCATTCTCCACACAGATGATCTTAGGTCTACCCAACATCGTCTGAAGCACTGGGTAGTCCAGCCCTTCTATGTCTATACACAATAAATCAGGGACACCATACTGAGCATACAAATTATCTAAAGTTACAACCTTTATTGGTACTACCTTATTTAGCTTGAACTCAGGGTGCAGCTTAATAAACTGAAGCACTGTATCGTAGTCAAAGCTGTTCCTGCCTGAGAAATCATCTACCATAAAGAACTCCAGCTCACCAGCCACAGGCCCTACTCCCACATTCAGTATCGTATCCCTACCACGATGCCTGTTGAAAGCCTCTATGTGGTTTGGGTTTGCCTCCACACAGATCCCTGAGTGTCCACGTTCGTACAATAAGGCAGTGTTACTGATATTGAAAGGATGGTGTGCCCCAACATCGAAGTAGCTGCCCTTGTCAATACCCAACTTATAAAAAACATTCAGTAGGATTAAGTCTTCTCCGAACTGCGAGTAGGTCTTATCCCCGAATGCCTGATCAGGATGACTCATAGTTCCTCCATCATAGTCTCGCTCATGCGGCCTGTAATCCGATCATAGTAGAGACCACAGGCAGGGCCAGTCAGTCCACTGAATCGGTTCTTAAGCACCCGAACCCTGGTTGTATGCCGCTCCTTAAGATCCTCAGCCTGTCCGTTACGCTCTAGACCCAGCACCATATCCGACAACTGACCAATCGATCCTGAGCCTCGTAGAGCAGACAGAGAGGTACTTGCGCCTTCCTCGTGTCCCTTACCATCAGGACGCTTCAGGTGAGAGACGCAGAACAGTGCTATGCCAGTCTCCTGAACCACCATTCGCAGCTTGGTCATGATCTCGTCTAGGGCTTTTCGCTCGTCACCATTGTCTTGTGCAGATACCACGATACTAACGTGATCAAGAAAAATATACTTGCAATCAAGAGCCTTAGCCATGAAACGAACCCGTGTGATAATGTTGTCGATTGCAGTAGAGCCAAAGTGATCAAAAAGATACACACGACCAGTGCCCAGTGTAGCGTCAAAAGAATCTCGTAGTTCTTCATTAGTAACCTCGATGTCAGGTAGGTGCAGCGGCTTGTTAGCGTGTAGACTCATCAGACTCTTAGCAGTGCGCTTGACAGACTCTTCCAAGAATAGCAGACCAATGTTGTCCTGAGTGTTATTGATGATATGGTACACAATCTCACGCAAGAACTGAGACTTACCTAGCCCTGAGCCAGCCGTTATAGTCACCATCTCTCCAGCCCTGATACCGTAGGTTAGGTCATTTAACCCACCAAAGGGGTAGTTTACGTCAGACTTTTCCACTGGTTGATTCACCAAATCCCACAATCCTGAACCATCGATGATTCCATCAGGTGTGAACCGTTCAGCCCTCCACCACAGATCTACGAAGTCTTTTTCCTTGTTCTCTTGCGCGTACTCACAGGAGTCTTTAATACCTGTGCGTCCTTTAAATATCTTGGCTTTAGTTCCAAGGATTTCAGCAACTGCATTAGCCGCTCCTCTACCCGCATCATCGTTGTCAAAACAAATGACGATGTTCTCGAAGGAGTCGAGCCACTCATAATTCGCTTTAATATCTTGGACTGCGTTGCCTGCGCCATTCCTAACAGAAACCACAGGATACTTAGAACCCAGCATCTGATATGCCGCCGCAGCATCGAACTCGCCCTCAGTAATCGTGACATATTTGCCTCCCTTGTTAAACAACTGCTGACCGAACAGTCCACCTTTGTTCCAGTCACCCTCGATGCTGAATCGCTTGTCTTCCATGTTCCTGCGCTTGAAAGCCACCAGGGTCTCTTCCTCGTTGTAGTACGGGAAATAGTAGTAGCCATCCTTGTTACCGATGCCATAGGTCTGACAGGTAGACCGAGTTAAGTTACGGTCTATCACCTGCTCATATGACAGATCATGCACATTAGTCACTTTAGTATTCACCTTAGTTAGTTTCTGCACTGGTTCCTCTGAGTTAGGACTGCGTCTCGCTTTACCACAACTAAAGCACCTAGTGCCCCATGAGTAGTAGGTCAGTGCATCACTACTCCCACAATCAGGACAAGGCTGGTGTGCCTTTAACTGTTCAGCCACTTGTTACTCCTTTCATTTTTTCCTTCTCCATTAATTGTATCACATCTGCTAGCACTTTAGCAAGCCCCTCCTGTAAGGACAGATTAGCCACAGAGGACACAGTGAACCAGTAGTGTGCTTCTTCCTGCATCTCAGCCATGTATCGTTGTTCATCGTCATTCATACTAAATAGTCCTTTAAGTAGTTAACTAGTTATTAAAGTAGTTATTAATAATAATTATCTTTTAAGTAATAAATAATAAATACTACTTAGATTCTTAATAATACTAAATAGAGATTGTAGCATACTTAAAAGTCCTTGTCAAGATCTAGTCCACAATGAGAATCGTTCTCATCTGAGTAGTCTTCCTCATGTGCTAAGTCAGACCTTTCAATGGTTTGTAAATCTTCACTGACACTATTAAAACATCCGTTACACAGGTCAATAAACTCGCCTGTATTAGCAGACTTCCGAGTAGCCTCATAGTCACTGAGGTTTTTATTGCAGCTTAAGCATCTCATTTTCCGTCATCTCCATAAAGTTTGTTTAGTCTGTCCCTACATTGTACCATGATTCTGTCCTTCTCAGGGTCAGGTACTAGCGACCAGTCCAGGATCTCGTCTAAGCGCCTCCCGCACCCGTAGCATATACCCCACCCCTCGACCACCTGACAGATGCCCACACAGGGCGTTTTAGGGCTTCTCAGAGGCATTATTGTTCCTCTCGTTGATCAGTTCAAAGTTTAACTTGGTGAGTAACTCGTTAGTGTTCCTGAGTTCCTCCTCTAGTCTCTCTGTCCTAGCCCTGAGCATAAAGTTCTCACGCTCCAATTCCGACACCATGTCGGGCAGTTCCACCTCATAAGGTACACCCGAAACTTTCACCATTTATTTGTCCTCCCAATATGACCGAAGAAAGCCGAAGATAATAGAAAATAGCATCAATAGCAAGAAGTTAATCATGCCCCGTCCTTCCATGCCAACCACGCCAACCCGATATTAGACGCACAATAACCGAACCACACTATCGACATTGGCGCATTCCCGAGCAGGGCATACCGAATCCCAATAGCCCCATAGATTAACATCACCACTAAGATCAACGGGGTAGCCATTAGAAGTCCCTCGGCTTATAGTTCTTAGCCTTCTCAATCAATGCCTTGCTGTGTAGCCCGATCAAGAAATCCAAGTCCTTAAACACTGCCCCTAGGTTAGTCTTAGTCCTAGCGTGCATCATATGATAGAGAATATACAATTCGTCTGTCTTCATATCGTCTATCACTTCCTGCAGTTCAGACACCTTATCCTCTAAAGCCTCTACTGCGCTGTAATCGATAGTGTTCTGATCCGCATCGTTCCAGTCATCGTAATTATATTCTTGCATGGTCTAGCCCCTTATCTAATGGTTAACTGGTCAAAAGAATCCATAGACTCACTAAAATAAGTGTTCCTCAGTAAGTCTAACTCATACCGCTTTTGCATTTCTGCCTTGACTATAGCGTAAGCAAATTCAACCATATCGTCAGACTTGCCGTACCAGTTGTTAAAATCAGACAGATCCAGCCTCTCGTCCACTATGTCAAGTACTTCCTCATTCGTTAATAGCATTTTTAATTCTCCCATAATTTACAGTTAAAAGACATAACCCCAACCACAGCCCCATTATGCAACACTTTAGGGTTGATCCAATTGCCTGAGCCTATAAAGTTTTCAGTCTGAAAATCTTGTACTAATGACTGAAGACCCTCCATGCTTTCGGATTCTAGCACAGTAGTCGGGACACCCATTAATGGCTTGTCAGGATCTTGGAATCTGTCAGGGTTTCCGCAGGTTTTAATTGTGATTGAATACATTATTGCCCCTCCTTTTTAAAATTCCACATAACCGAATCTTTTAAGTCTTCGATATACCTAGCGACATCACTCGCAGGGAAATGCTCGAATGGTGACCATATATAAATATCTTTATCGATTAGGTCATTGTCGCTATCGTTTAATAGAGCCTCGATTACCTCATCATAAGACATACTATCGGGCGAGTTAGAGAGAAAATTAGCAAGTGCGATATTCTCTGCTTTTGTTTGAATCTCTTCGTTAGTCATTATTTAATCTCCATTGAATCAATCCCTAGATCCTCTGAAATGTAAGCCATTGCGGAACACAATTCAGACCATTGATCGTCATATTCTGAAACGCCTTCGGGTATTCCATGCTCCCTGTAAAAGTGTAAAGCATTCCATATCAATGACAAATTCCCCCCCATGTCATAAGCATTCATTGTAATCCCCTTAATCATTCTAGTACTTCCTCTTCGTATGAACCCATAAACTTCATCTCACAATCACCTTGAAGGAACCTATCCCAAAATTCAGCGTCAATTTGTGGATTGGGTTCGTCAACTTCGGTAGACATGACCACCACTCCGTCAGGAGCGTCAAGGTATTCCATGTCTAATAAAACAAACTTATACATTTTCATAGTTTAACCCCATAAAGTAGATAAAGTTAGAGAAAAGAAAAACAAGGTAAAAGCGATGGATAAGTTTAGCATTTTAGTCTAGATCCCACGGTTTAAAAATCATGATAACACCGGCACAGCCCAGCAATAAGACAGCGATACTTGCATATTCCCACATTGTCATGATTAATCCTCCAATACCATGTGCTCTGCTATCTCATGCCAATTTACATTGGACAGAAAGGCTAGAGCATAGTCTAAAGCAAGTCCGTCTGCCTGTTCCTCAATGACTGACTCGACATAGTCACGGCACTCTTCAGGTGTCTTATAATACTCTCCTGCTCCGTCATCAAAGAATTCAAGATTGACTCTCCAAGTGGCGTAGTTTGTCCAACCATTGTGCTTTTCCATTTTTTATGCTCCTTTGATTGATAGAATTTTAATAACCTTAGACATCTTTTTCCCATGTGCCGGATAAGATACTAATGGAACTTCTTTAGAATAGCAAGCGCGGCAACCATTGCACCTGCCCTCATGCTCGTAAGCCTTGCATAAAAACCCTTTAGCCTGAGAAGGATCAGGAACAATGACTGAGCCATGTTCCGAAGTATATTCGCCCATGACGCTATCAGAGGAAAAGCGAACCATAACATTAGGGAGAGACTGCATCTTATCCAGTACAGCCTGAAACTTAGCAAATTTCCTCATGCGAGTAGGGAGCCAATGCTTTACCCACGGTGTCTGCTCCATAACTGAGAGGATCTTCTCCGCTAGTCCTAAAGAATACATATCGCCCGAGTCGAACCAACGGAAGTATCGTTGAGACTCTAAAGCATTGATCATGCGCTCTTCCCAATCGCTAGCCTTCCAGTCTTCCTGATTTTCTAGCCTTGGCGCCTTGACATTAGAGAAGCGATAATTGCCTGTGGTGGCGTAACAGCCTGAGCAAGCGGCTACTAGTTCGCCGTTATCGCCTATTGAACCAGGACAAGTGTCGAGTGCCTGAAGTGACCAGGACAGAATCCCGTCAAGTTTAGAAGTTTTAGAGAGTTTTAGCATTTTAGATTTTCCTATTAAGTGATTAATCGAATATTACAGCCTGAGAGTCTAACTTGTAAACCGCTTGAATTTTAGTTCCTGCCTTGTTTACCCCATAATCTAGAATCTTGCCGTCTACAATTGCGAAGACATGACCGCGCTGCTTCACAATATAACGCCCAGTCTTAAGGCTTGGCAAGAGATTCTCAAGGGTTATCCCAGCCAATGCCGGAACCGTTTTTATCTCTTGCTTGATATACCTTGCGCCCTTAGTTGTCCCGTAAACTGCCTGAAGTTTAAAGCCTAAGCGAGTGTACACTGGATGCCATTGCTTGAAAAATAAACCCTTGCCGTTTTCTCTCCCAGCCCTTGCCATTATCTTATGGGCTAACTTATAAGGTAGTCCGGCTGCGTTGGCTAAAGCCCTGACAGTACAGTCGTTAGCCTCATTAATAAACCGCTCAACACCTTTACAATCGCTCGCAATAGTTCTCATGTTTAATCCTCTTGATTAGTTATTACAAGTGTTAGTCTACACCTAAAACGGATTAGTTCAAGTAAAAGTTACTAGGGAAAACCCTTATGTTGACTAACCTACTCAGGTATTGTTGTTTATTTACCACACTCTGTCTAGTGTTGCATAAATGAGACAAGGGCTATAGTGCACTGATATGGTGCATTATAGACTCTCCCTTCAGACTGTGGTATCTATACAACACTATGTAATTAAGAATCATTCTCATTAGCATCTGTTGCGTAAATACAACACTATTCATTTATGCGTATATCTGCATAGACGGGGGGAGGGGGTGTTGTGTAGTCTTAATTTTATGAGGACCCTACAACACAGATGAGAAGGCAAAATAGAACCCTATATATGGGCTAAATTGTCTATGAAATTACTAGATGTGGTAGTACTAGAAAGTCCTTATAAATCAATGACTTAGGTTTGTGCAGACCACCCTTGCAGATCTTAATTAAAAAGGACAGTGCTTATTCCTTCGTAATACCCAGAAGAGAGATGCCCTCTTAAGCCCTAAAGAGGGACAGAACAGTAGAAAAGACTTGACAAATCTCTAAAAATATGCTATAATATTCATGTAGTAGAAAAACAACAAGAACTAACTATATAGATCTGAGCAGTTGATCGCCTAAGAAGTTACTAGTAACAACTAGTCATCTAAGAAGGAATATTATTAATAATAATTACTAGTTACCTTCTAAACAGTTATATCCTACTACATACAAAAACAAATGATGTAAAACTATATAGAGGAGAATTTAGTGTCAAACACTGAACCTCTGTCTGATGTGTCTGTGTCCCCTTCAAAGAGGAAACGTGGCAGACCCCGTAAGGCAGACATTGAAGCCAAGAAGAATAGAAATGCTGTAGGAAGACCTCCTGGAGAGGCCGCTAGGATAAAAGAATTCTATGCTCGTTTACTGTCCACCAGCGGTGAGAAGGTAATTGAGACTGTCCTTCGTAAGGCGATGGATGATCAGGATAAGGATCAGGTTGCCTGTCTTAAGATGTGTATTGATAGGCTTTTGCCCCTAAGCCATTTTGAGAAGCAGGGACAGGGCAGGTCTAACGCAATACAGGTACAGATTGTTACCACTGGTACACCCCAGATAGCTGCAAGAGAAGCTGAACAGATTGACTATGAAGTGATAGACGTAGACCCCGAAGGGGCCTCTGAGGAGACCAATTAGTGGCAAACCTTAGAGTCGAACTACATCCTAAACAAACGGAAGTATTTAATGATAATCACCGTTTTAAAGTGGTTGCTGCAGGACGAAGATTTGGAAAGTCTCGTCTCGCTGCTTGGACCCTCATCATTGAAGGACTAAAAAGTAAAGAGAAGGATGTATTCTATGTTGCTCCGACTTTTCAGCAAGCTAAAGACATTATGTGGACGGTTCTTAAGGAACTTGGACATGAAGTTATCAAAACTGTCCACGAGAATACGGCGGTAATAACTCTAGTAAACGATAGGAAGATCTATCTAAAAGGGTCTGATAGACCAGATACGATGCGAGGTGTGGGTCTGGCGTATGTCGTGATTGACGAGTACGCTGACATGAAACCCCAAGTGTTTGAGCAGATCCTTAGACCAGCACTGTCAGACGTAAAAGGTGGAGCACTGTTCATTGGAACCCCAAAGGGCAGGAATCACTTCTACGAGTTGTACCAGATGGCTCAGAAGGATGAAGATGAAGATTGGTCCTCGTTTCACTTTACTTCTTTTGATAACCCTCTTCTCGATCCTAAAGAGATTGAGGCTGCAAAGAAGTCAATGTCTTCCTTCAGTTTTAGACAGGAATACCTTGCTAGTTTCGAGGCCGCTGCGTCAGACCTATTTAAGGACGAATGG
>Ga0208231_1000569_pt1 | contig 10073 bp, 6 predicted proteins | sample LakMenEpi15Jun12_FD_150702 | JGI IMG/M metagenome (GOLD analysis project Ga0208231, IMG submission 150702) | Freshwater microbial communities from Lake Mendota, WI - 15JUN2012 deep hole epilimnion (SPAdes) | ecosystem: Environmental > Aquatic > Freshwater > Lentic | place: Lake Mendota, Madison...
TGAGCGGCCTGTTGTCCATAGCGGCAGGAAGTCGGAATCCGTATTCGACCAAATTTTCTTTGCGGCTCCGGTCGCCTCCGTACATGGCCTTAACCTGGGGCAGGGTGACATGGCTCTCGTCGACGATGACCAAAAAATCCTCTGAAAAGTAGTCGAGCAGGCAGAACGGGCGGGTTCCTGGTTCGCGTCCGTCGAGGTAGCGCGAGTAGTTCTCGATTCCAGAACAGTAGCCCAATTCCCGAATCATTTCGAGGTCAAAGACGGTTCGTTCCTCGAGTCGTTTTGCCTCGAGGTGGCGACCCATTTGGGTAAAATGCGCGATTTGCGCTCCGAGATCAAGCTCAATACTCTTTATGGCGGAGTTGAGCATGTCGGGAGTGGTTACAAACAAGTTGGCCGGGAAGATGCGAAGGTGCTCCATGGCGCCCTGCCGTTCGTTCGCGACCGGATCCCACTGCTCGATGCGTTCGATTTCGTCGCCCCAAAAAAGGATGCGGTAAAAGATGTCTCCGTAGGCTGGGAACACGTCTACGGTGTCGCCCTTGACCCTAAAGTTGCCGCGCTTGAATTCCCCTTCGGTCCGGCTGTAAAGGGCCTGCACTAGGGAGTGCAAAAACTTTTGCCTGCTCATTTTTTGCCCGGAACTAATCTGGACCTGCTGGCTTTTGAAGGCTTCGGGGTTCCCCATGCCATAGAGGCAGCTGACCGAGGCAACAACTAGTACGTCCCGTCGTCCGCTCAATAGGGATGAGGTGGTCGAGAGCCTGAGTTTTTCGATTTCTTCGTTGATGCTGAGGTCCTTCTCGATGTAGGTGCCCGAACTCGGCATGTAGGCCTCTGGCTGGTAGTAGTCGTAGTAGCTTACGAAGTACTCTACGGCATTGTCCGGAAAAAACGACTTGAACTCCTGGTATAGTTGGGCCGCTAGGGTTTTATTGTGCGAAAGCACCAGGGTAGGGCGCTGCACGCGTTCTACCACGTTGGCCACACTAAAGGTCTTTCCTGACCCGGTAACTCCCAGAAGCGTTTGGTTTCGTTCTCCTTCGAGTACTCCACGCGTTAGCGCATCAATGGCCTTGGGCTGGTCCCCCGTGGGTTTGAAGGTGCTTTGAAGCCGAAATCCACCGTCTGACCCGTTGACAACCAATCCGGTTGTGCTAAGGATCTTGCCGCCGTGGTTTTGAGGACGGCCTTCCATCGTTTATGCTTTGGCGCGGTCCTCTCCGCTCTCGGGGGCTAAGCTGCTGGCGGTTTTGGCGCGCTCCGCTTTTTGATATTCCGCAAAGGCTTTTTCGGCAACCTCAAGTTCTTTACGAGCCTGTTCCACCTTGTTCAAGGCGTCCTGCACAATGGGACTGTCGGGCTTGGCGTACTGGAAAAAGCCCATGTTATTCTCCATTTGCGCAAACTTGCGTCGAGCCAACTCAATAGCCTGGCGGGCTGATTGCATGCCCTGAGCCTGTCGGTAGGCTACCTGCTTCACGGCTCGTTCCTCGCCATGGGCGCCGCGCAAACTATCAAAAAACACGTTACCTGCAGCACGGAACCGAGCCCAGAGTTCGTCGGTGGCCTTTTTGGGCGCGAATCCCGAGTCCTTCCACTCCTGCTGAAGCTGCTTCATTTCTTTTGATGCCTCAGCAAAGTCCGTTCGCTGTGCGAGTGCTTCTGCCTTCAGGACAATTTGCATCTTCACGTCCAGGGCATTCTTAAGCAGCTTTTTGCGGTCGCGGTAGAAGGTGCTGCGCTCCTTGTAGGCCCAGCGATCAACGGCCTTAAACCGGTTCCACAGCTCGTCGCTGGGTCCGCCAAAGGTTCGACCAATCTTGCCCAACTCGGTGCGAAGCTCATTGAGTTTTTCGGTGACCTGCTCCCAGGCTTTATGGCTGGTTGGCAGGGTTTCGCGAAGCGCTTCGGCCTCGGCAATTTTTGCAATTTTGGCCTCGAGCCTTTGCCCATTCTGGGCTTTCTGCTCGTCGAACTTAATGCGACGCTTCTCATGCAGTACTGCAGAGGCAGCCTTGAATTCTTCCCAAAGCGGCTCCTTTTGGTCCAGGGAGACGGGCCCAATTTCCTTCCAAGCCGTATGAATGTGCTGTAGTTCAAGTCCTACACTGGCGGACCAATTCTTGGTAGAAAGCTCCTGAATTGCGCGAATCAGCATCTCCTTGGCCTCCTTGTTGACTTTATAGTCCATCTCGCGGAGCTCCTGGCTCAAGCGGAGGTTGTCGTAGAATCGGTCCACCAAGAAGCGGAAGGTCGCATTCAGGTCGCGGGCGTCCTCTGCCGGTACCGGACCAACTTCCTTCCAGCGATCAAAAATCGATTTGAACTTAGTATAGGTATTGCGGTCGGGCAGGTCTTCGTTGCCAGAGAGCGCCTTGAGCTCACTGACAATCGCTTTTTTGAGGTCCAGGTTGACCGTCAGGGCAAGTGTTTGCTCCGACCTCCAAGCGGTCCGACGCTTTTTGAATTCGTTGAAGGTCTCAAAAAAGGATTCGCGAATTTTTTGCTCGAACCTAAAGTCCATAGCCACTCCGCCTTCGGCCACGAATTTATCCAGCGCATTTTGGCGCACTTCGTCAAGGCGCGGGAGTAGGGTATTGCGCAGGGCCAGCATGGGCAGCCGTGCCTCGGCAATGGGCACTTCACGCAGAACTCGCGCGGCCTCCGCCACAAGGGCTTCGTCGCTGAGTTCGCTGTAGTCCGCCTGATGGTCTTCGTGGGCTTCGCGCTCTTCTTCGGTATGGCTGTCGGACTCCTCAATAGCCATAGGTGCATCAAGTTCCACGGGCGCATCAAGTTCCACGGGCGCGTCAGGGGTCGCGGGCGCGTCAGCTGCAGAAAGGGTAACTTCTTCGGTCGCAATTTCAGCCTCTTCTGGTTCGTATTCTACCGACGGAACGTCCTGTGCCGGGGCTTCGGCGGCGGGAGCATGCTCCAGTGCCGTCAATTCTTCGGCCGGTTCTTCTAACTCGGTGGCTAAATCTACAGACTCAAGTTCGTTTGTAACCTCGGACTCAAGGGGCTCGGAGCCATTGGGCTCTAAAGCTTCCTCATTAGTCTTGAGTGTGTTAACTGCCTCTTGGGCCTCGGGCGTACTCCCTTCGAGGGGATTTTGGGTATCTTCCACCATGGTGTATGGCTTAATGGGTTGAAATGGGCCTCAAAAGTCGGCTATACCGAGCATACTCGACCAATAATCCCAAGCTTTTTTTGCCTGCATCTCCAACATTGGCATTCCATTGAGCACTTGGGCCCCTGCCTGGGCAGCCTGAACCTCAAAAAGACTGGGTTTGTCGCCATAAACAGCGTCCATAGCCCATCCGCCCTGAAGGTTGGGCCAAACAACCTCAGGGGCAAGCCCAGACTGCTTGGCATGGCCCAAAGAGGTTGCATTTACCACCAAATCGGGCTGGGGGGCTTGAGCCGTGGCAGAAAAGGGCATTTGGTTTAAACCCAAAAAGTCAGGCCGCGGAGTTCGAGCAAAAACAAGGACTTCAAAGCCGCGCTCCATCAAGGCGTAGGCAATGGCCCTTGCCACTCCACCGTTGCCTAGGAGCCAAACTCGCTGGTGGTGAGGCTGGTAGTTGCCCCACGCGGACTGCCAGGCCAGCCAAAACCCGTCTGCGTCGGTATTGTGGCATTGCCATCCTGATTCGGTGCGGACCAGGCAATTGGTTGCGCCTACTGCTTGGGCCACTGAAGTTCGGTCCAAAACGGCATTCCACACGTCAATTTTGTGCGGAACAGTAGCGTTAAATCCGCTCCATCCATGCTCGTGGGCGACTTTGAGCCATTCCACCCAGTCAATGCCGGGCTCGACATCTAAAGTTTGGTAGGACCAATCCCTGCTCTGCGGGTGACCGTTCCAAATCTTTTGATAAAGCTCTGGTGAACGGGATGTTCCCCCATGGGCCTTGAGCAATCCAAACCGATGCACGGCCTATGATTTAGTCCGTCGGACTTGGGCCCATCGGTCGAGTCCGAGCAGTAAAACAGCACCCAAAAGCGCGGCTGAAACTACTGCAAACCATGCTATACTTTGCCCGGTTTCGGCCTGCCAAACCGAGGGAGAAACAGGAACTTCCCAACCGCTTCTGAGGCTTCTGAAGGGCCAAACCTTAATTAAGGATCCGACGATAAATCCAGTCATGAGCGAGACAGTAGCCTGCTCAAAGCGCTTAAAAAGCCATCGAAGCAGACGGCCGAAGGTGAGCAGTCCAATGAGGCAGCCCGAAATAAAAATTACAACTATGCTAAGCTCGCGATCGTGCAGGGCGTTGAGAATTGGTTCGTAGGCTCCGAGCAGCACGAGGATGAAGGAACCAGAGATACCCGGCAAAATCATGGCGCAGATGGCAAAAAATCCGGCAAAAAAGGTAAAGATTGGAGTTAGCTCTGCCTGCCCCGCCGGCATGGACGACAGCAAAAGCCCAAGTACAACCCCAAGGACGAGCATGAACCAGGCTCCTTTGACGTCTCGAGCAAGCATTTTTAGGCTGGCAACGATGAGTCCGAAGAAAAAACTCCAGACCACCGTAGGGTGCTCGTCCAGGCCCCAAAGAACCAACTTCGAGAGGCTTATAATAGAGACTGCGATGCCCGCAAAAAGACTGAGAACAAACCAGCCGTCGAGAGCCTTCCATGCCCCTGCGATTCCCTCTTTGCGCAGGGCAATCCACATTGGTCCGCCCGCTGCGTGAATGGCGTCGAGCAATCGCTGGTAGATTCCCGTGAGGTAGGCAATGGTTCCGCCCGAAACACCGGGAACCACGTCGGCGGCGCCCATGGCGATACCCTTGAGGAAGGTTATAATAAAATTCATGGGGGCAAAGTTATTCCCTCGGGAGCAACCAAATTTGCGCGACCACGGGGTCAGTGCAAGCCAAGGGGTAGAATTCCATTAGCGCAAGGTGAAAGGGTTCGCCAAAGCGCAACCAGGAATGCTTAATACCTTCGATCGCTGGGGGAAGGTCTGCCGCAAGACTCCATAAGAAGCCAAAATAAATGGCCCACATTTCGGGGTCTTCGGCATAGCGCTGAACGCCGGCCTCGAGCACCGTGATGGCAGAATCCACATGGCTCATTTCGACCAAAATTCCTGCGTATTCCTGAAGGCCACGCGGGTTTTCGACCCGAAGCGCGTGCAAAATAAGCTGCAGGCTCTTTGCGGCTTCACGCTGGAGTCCGAGCTGGGTATAAAGATCGTGGGCTACCATGTGGTAGTCCGGATTATCGGGGTCTAAGGCAATGGCCTTTTGGGCATTTTGAACTCCCTTCAGGGCGTTGCCTGCCTCGCCCTGCAAAACGGCTAGCTCAATCCAGGCCTCGTCGAGCTCTTCATCAAGCTCAATAGCTTCTTGAAAGATGCGGAGCGCCTCTGCGCTTCGGTCAAGTGACTGCAAACAGACCCCTTTGCGGTAGAGGGTATAGCCATTTTTCTCGCTGTGCTCCATCGACTGGGAGTAGTAATCCAGGGCCTCTGCATACTGCTCTTGGTCTTCGTTGAGGCGGCCAAGGTCAAACAAGGCAGCGCTAAACTTCTCGTCGATGGTTATGGCAAAGCCAAAGCTCCGACCTGCGGCCTCGAGCTGGCCTTGTCGAAACTGCGCCACGCCAAGGTGGTACCACCCGGTCTCGGAATAGGGGTAGTCGTTGAGGTAGTTTTCAAAAAAAGAAAGGGCCTTGTCGTCGCGGTTGGCCATGTCAAAATTGATGGCCAATAAATAAAGTAAATGCGCATCCTCGGGCTCTTCCTGCAGCATCGCCTTAAGAATTCTTATGGCGTGCAAAAACATTCCCGCTCCCGAATAAATAGAGGCCAGCGTACCTTGAATAGGGAAGGGGTCGTCGGAATTCTGTATTGCCTTGCGCAGCGACTGAATCGCGTCTTGGGTTTTGCCCTGCCGCATCATGAGCATGCCTCGCGCCCACTCGATGTCGGGGTGGTTCGGGCTCAAGCCTTCGGCCCGCTGAATGGCCTCCTGGGCCTCCTCGAGTTGGGAGGATTGAACCAAGTAGCGCGCCATTTTTGCTGCAAATACCGTGGCGTAGGGGTGCTGGGCTCCGCCCATGTCAATGGCCTTGCGGGCTCGCTGAAGCTGGCCTGTTTCGAGGTAGTAGTCGGTTATTTCTTCAAATTCCTCCACGTCAAAAAACAGCAGGGAGTCGTCGCGCAGGGCTTGCTCAAAGCGTTCAATTAGGGGGTCAGAGTCGCTGTTGTTCATCAGGCATAGTAAACCTAAGCAATTTTAGGGCGGATTTTGAGTCGATTTTTGCGCGTTGTTAACCGCGTTATTCACCGCATAGCATTGCGGCCGGCCTGGGTTCTACCTTTGCGGTAACACAAAAACCTCGCCATGACTCTAATCGCATCGGTATCAGGAATTCGCGGAACCATTGGGGGAGCCGTGGGCAGCAACCTCACTCCTCTGGATGCCGTGGCATTTGCCAGCGCATACGGCCAGTGGCTGCGGGTTCAGTCCGGCAGCGACCGCCGACTTCGGGTTGCCCTTGGTCGCGACGCACGCACCTCGGGCGAGGCCCTGAGCGACCTGGTAGTTTCTACGCTGCGCTTTCAGGGAATCGATGTGCTCGACCTCGGACTCTCTACCACCCCAACGGTGGAAATGATGGTTACCTGGGAAGGCTGCGACGGAGGCATTATTCTCACCGCTTCGCACAACCCCGGAGAGTGGAACGCCCTTAAGCTTCTCAACGCGCGGGGCGAGTTCCTGAGCGCCGAGGATGGAGCCAAAATTCTGAAAGCCAGAGAAGAGGGCAATTTCAACTTTGCCCCAGTGTCTGAGTTGGGCCATAGAATCGCCGTGCAAGACGGCATTGAGCGGCACATACAAGCTATTTTAAATCTTGACTTAGTTGATGTTGAGGCCATTAGGGCGCGCGGATTTGCCGTTGCGGTCGATGCCGTAGCTTCCACCGGCGGAATCGCAATACCCATGCTCCTCAAGGCTTTGGGCGTGGCGCGCATCGAGGGCCTGCATTGCGAGCCCACGGGGCATTTTCCGCACAATCCGGAACCCTTGCGCAAGCACCTCGACGAGATCTGCGCCCTTGTTCCTGAAACGAAGTGCGACCTGGGAATCGTCGTCGATCCCGACGTCGACCGCTTGGTCTTTGTCAGCGAAGACGGTGAGCTCTTTGGCGAAGAATACACGCTGGTTGCGGTAGCCGACTACCTGCTGCAGCATCATCCAGGCCATGTGGTGAGCAATTTGAGTTCGAGCCGCGCGCTGCGCGACATTGCCGAGCGCCATAATTCTACTTACTCGGCCTCGGCGGTGGGCGAAGTCCATGTGGTTGCAGAAATGAAGGCCAAGGGCGCCGTCTTGGGAGGCGAGGGCAACGGCGGAATTATACTGCCGGAACTGCACTACGGCCGAGATGCCTTGGTCGGGGTGGCCCTGTTTTTGACCTACCTAGCGCAACGGGGCGGAACCTGTTCTGCACTTCGGGCAACCTACCCCAACTACGCCATGGCCAAAGAGAAGATTGACCTGCAGCCTGGCGTTGGCACCGACGCCCTCTTGGCCCGTGTAGCAGCCTCCCAGGCGCACCTGAATCCATCGACCATTGACGGAGTCAAAATTGACTTCCCAGACCGCTGGGTACATTTGCGCAAAAGCAATACCGAACCCATCATCCGCATTTACACCGAGGCGCCGACCCAAGCGGAGGCTGAGGCGCTCGCTACGGAATTTGCGGCTAAGCTGTCATCCCTTTAAGTCTGTTTTTATGAGCATATACCTCGATAACGCCGCAACAACTCCCCTTTGCCCTGAGGCTAGAGAGGCCATGGTTGCTGCATTGGATCTCTATGGCAACCCAAGCTCTACCCATGCCGAGGGGCGCAAGTCCAAGGCCCTCATTGAGCGGGTGCGCAAGGAGATTGCCGCCGCGCTGAACTGCCTCCCGGCAGAAGTGATTTTTACTTCGGGCGGAACCGAGGCAGACAACTGGGCTCTTCAATCAGGAGTTGAGTTTATGGGCGTTAAAAAATTGTATTATAGTGAATTAGAGCATCATGCAATAACCCATATGGTCGAGTCCTTAGTAGGTCGTGTTGAGGTTGTTTCTATTCCCTATAACGAGCATGGAGACCATGACTTGGACTGGCTAGAGGCTCAACTCGGGGCCGATCAGATCGCCGGCCGCAAGGCAATGGTTACCCTTATGCACGCCAACAACGAAATCGGCAACCTCGTCGATTTGGCTCGGTTGTCAGCCATTACCCGTGCATCCAGTGCCATTCTGCACAGCGATACGGTGCAAACCATGGCACACCTGAGTCTTGACTTTGGAGCAACTCCGCTCGAATTCGCGGCATGCAGCGCGCACAAGTTTCATGGCCCCAAGGCCATCGGCTTTGCCTACGTCAAGCAGGGTTCGGGAGCGCAACCCTTCATGCGAGGCGGAGGACAGGAGCGCGGTCAGCGAGCAGGAACCGAGAACGTCGTGGGAATCGCCGGCATGGGTGCTGCCTTTGCCGTGGCTATGGCCAACCTCGAGCAGGATGCGGCCAAGATGATTGACGTGAAGTCCTATGCCATGGAGCAGCTCAAGAAGGCATTTTCTTCAGTGCGGTTCAATGGACGTTCGGGCGAGCTCGATCGGAGCCTCTTCACGGTCCTTAACTTTTATATTCCCGAACTCCACGAGGGCGGAATGCTGAATTTTCAGCTTGATCTTCAGGGATTTTGCGTGTCGGGAGGCTCAGCTTGCAGCAGCGGCGCGGTGGGTGGTTCGCACGTGCTCGCCGGTCTAAAAGCTCCGGGTGGGACCCGAGTGAGCTTCTCAAGGATGACCAGCCGAGCAGACATCGATGCGCTTATTCACGCGCTGCACAACCTGCCGAAACTCGATTAACGCACCAGATTGACGGTCCCGTAAAGGGTTCCGTCTTCGGTATCAAATCGATACACGTAGGTATCCTGCTGGGCGGGTTTGCCCTTAAGGGTTCCGTCCCAAAAAACTTCAAAAGGGCGATCTGTTTCAAAGACCACGTTGCCAAAACTATTGAGAATAGTAAAATAGTCCGACTCGAAGCAGTTGTTCCCTGCAATTTGGAGCACTTCGTTTCGCCCGTCTCCGTTGGGGGTGAAGGTGTTGGGAATCCAAACTCGCTGGTCGTAGCGAAGAATTACCGACGAAAATTCATAGGGGTAGATTGCGTTGCAAACCGTGTCAATGAGCTCAAGCTTCACGAGGTAGTTGCCCGAAACAGGCACTCGGTAGGTCGCAACCTTGCCGGTATCAACCACGCCGTTCGGGAAGATCCATCGGAACTGGTAGTCAATGCTGTCAAGCGTATAGCTCACGTTGACGCGGATTCTGCCGTCTTTGCAGGAGTCGGGGGATACCCGCACGTCGGGCGCCGGCAGGTCCGGATCAAAAAAGACCGTCCCAAAGGCGGTGTCGGTGGTGTTGCAGTTTGTGTCGATGGCTATCAACCGAATGGTGTGCATTCCAGGCGCGTTGTACCGGTGGACCACCGTATCGCCTGCCACCGCGGGTCCTCCGTCAAAGCTCCAGTTAAACTGCTGGGCATCAAGGCTGGTGCTCCAGACGCGCACTTCAAAGGTGCGGTCGCAGGCCTTGTACTCTTGGTCCAAAGAGGCCTCAGGGAAAATCCCTTTGTCGTGCACAATAACAATGGATGCAGTGTCTTCGATGTCGCAAATCGTGTCGTAGGCCGTCAGGCGTATTCGGTAGGTTCCGCGGGTGAACCGAACGCTGGGTTCAAACAAGGTAGAGGTTTGCCCGTTGCCAAAATCCCAGAGGTAGCGGTTTGCGTTGAGCGATCCGTTGGTAAAGCGAACTACCAGTTCCTCGCAGACCGTGTCTACGTCTGCATCAAAATTGATGCTTGCATTGGCGGTTACAATGGTTTCGAAGTCAATTTTCACTACGCCCAGGTTGCAGTTTCCCGAGAGCCTCGTCGGGCCGACTACGCCCGGTGTGGTAGGGAAGCTTTGCCCTCCGCAGGCCGCGCAGACCGCCTGAAAGATGTTTCCGCCCGGGGAGAATCGCGAGGTTCCTCCGTCTACGTGCTC